>ULNH01000713.1_pt1 | contig 12661 bp, 10 predicted proteins | sample 1951871 | NCBI WGS metagenome assembly ULNH01 (sample SAMEA4835572, study PRJEB28245) | human gut metagenome | biome: gut microbiome; material: fecal sample | place: Denmark | collected 2008 | reverse complement strand
TTTCTCGTCTTATATCCGAGAGCGGGCTTGCCCCACGGAGTAACGGGACCAGGACGACCGATAGGCGACTTGCCTTCGCCACCGCCGTGCGGGTGATCACAGGGGTTCATAACTACGCCTCGAACGGTAGGTTTAACGCCCATGTGACGTTTTCTACCTGCCTTACCCAAGGAAACGAGTTCGTGGTCGAGGTTGCCCACCTGACCTACGGTTGCCTTGCAAGTAAGAAGAATCATTCTCATTTCGCCGCTGGGAAGACGAAGAGTCGCATACTTGCCTTCCTTAGCCATAAGCTGAGCGGCTGCGCCTGCGGTACGAACCATTCTTGCGCCTCTGCCCGGTTGCATCTCTACGCAATGTACCAAAGTACCTACGGGAATCGCCGAAAGCGGGAGAGCGTTGCCTGCCTTTATATCTGCGTTTTCGCCGGAAAGAACGACGTCTCCTACCTGAAGTCCGAGCGGAGCGAGAATATATCTCTTTTCGCCGTCTGCGTAGTTAAGCAATGCGATATATGCAGTGCGGTTGGGATCGTACTCGATGGTAGCAACCTTTGCCGGAACGTTATCTTTATCTCTCTTAAAATCTATTATACGGTACTTTCTTCTGTTACCGCCACCGATGTGTCTTACGGTGATACGGCCGTAACTGTTACGTCCGCCTTTGCGGTTGATAGTCGCAAGTAGCGATTTTTCGGGAACTGTAGCGGTGATCTCTTCGAAAGAGCTTACCGTCTTAAATCTCGTACCCGGAGTTATCGGCTTAAATCTTTTAATTGCCATAATTGCCTCCCCTTAACTCAAGCTCTCGAAGAACTCGATAGCCTTACTGTCGGCTTTGAGCTGAACGTAAGCCTTTTTGGTAGCTGCCGTATAGCCTTGCGTTCTACCCTGTCTCTTAAGTTTACCTTTTACGTTAACGGTATTAACCTTAGCGACTTTAACCTTGAATATTTCTTCAACTGCAGCCTTGATATCCGTCTTAGTTGCGTTAACATCTACCAAGAAGCCGTACTTCTTCATGCGGATGCCTTCGTAACTTTTTTCGGAAGTAACCGGCTTTTTGATTACGTCGTATGCGTTCATGCTTTGTAAGCCTCCTCGATCTTTCTGATTGCGGACTCGGTCATTACGCATTTAGCGTTATTTACGAGGTCCCTTACGTTTATCTGATACGCAGGAAGAACGGTTGCGAACGGGATGTTTGCAATAGCTCTTACCGCCATAGCGTCCATATCTGCGGTCACAATCAAAACTCTCTGTTGGATACCGAGCGTCTTAAGAGCGTTAGCAGCTTCCTTGGTTTTGCCCGTAAGAACGAGTTCGTCCAAAGCGATCATGTCGCCGTCAGCGAGTTTTGCGCTGAGCGCACTGCGAAGAGCATTGCGACGAGCCTTAACGTTTACCTTCTGATCGAAGTCTCTCGGCTTCGGAGCAAATACGACGCCACCCTTAATCCACTGCGGTGCTCGTATCGAACCCTGTCTTGCGTTACCGGTACCCTTTTGTCTCCACGGCTTGCGTCCGCCGCCTCTTACCTCGGTACGAGTAAGCGTAGATTTGGTACCCTGTCTTGCATTGTTTGCCTGCGCAACTACTACCTGATGAATAAGACCTTCGTTGTATTCTGCTCCGAATACGCTTTCGTCAAGCTCGATGGTCTTAACTTCGTTGCCGTTCATATTAAAAACTTTAATGCTTGGCATAGTTTACCTCCTAATACTTAACGGCTTCTTTAACCGTTACCAATCCGCCTTTGGGACCGGGAATCGCACCTTTTATAAGAAGAACGCTGCGATCTGCGTCAACCTTAACTACTTTAAGGTTTTTAATAGTAACTCTTTCGTGACCATAATGTCCTGCCATGTGAAGTCCCTTTATTACCTTACTGGGAGTACTGTTCGCACCCGAGGAACCTCTTTCTCTGTGAACAGGTCCGGTACCGTGAGTCATCTTAAGTCTGTGCTGATTCCAACGCTTGATTGCGCCGGTGAATCCTCTGCCTCGGGTAACGCCGATTACGTCTACGATATCTCCACCCGAGAAAATATCACACTTGATCTCGCTACCGATCTCGTACTTGTCACAGTTATCGAACTTAAATTCTTTAACGACTTTCTTAGCGGACACATTGGCTTTTTTAAACTGCCCCGCCATCGGCTTGCTTACCTTGCGATCCGCAATGTCTTCGAAACCGCAAACAACGGACGAATGGGTATCTTTGCCTTTTACTTTCTTATCTATTACTACCATGGGTCCCGCCAAAACTACGGTTACGGGAACCATCAAGCCGGTTTCGTCAAATATTTGAGTCATACCGAGCTTTCTGCCCAATATAGCTTTTTCCATAATTATCTACCTCCGCTGCCTTATAACTTTATCTGGATATCTACACCGGCAGGTAAATCAAGTTTCATAAGCGAATCAACCGTTTTTGCTGATGGACTATAGATATCTATCAATCTCTTATGGGTTCTGAGTTCGAACTGCTCGCGCGAATCCTTGTACTTGTGTACTGCGCGAAGAATAGTAACGATCTCTCTGTCTGTCGGAAGCGGTATAGGTCCGCTTACCTTGATGCCTGTCTGCTTAGCGGCTTCCACAATGCGAGCCGCACTCTGATCGATCAGGTCATGGTCGTAAGCCTTAAGCTTAATTCTAATTTTCTGACTTGCCATTTTTAACCTCCATAGCAATCAACTTCGAACAACTCCGTCGTGTGTGTTAAACCTGCGATTTAATTATGAGTCCTTGCAACCCCCGGACTCAAAAAATTCTTACGACGGTACGAAGTCCGCACAGCTTATGCCGTACTGGTCCGCCTGAGTTCTCTGCGTTTTAGCTAAATTTAACGCAGTAACCTCCGGCATCAACCCTTTCGCAGGACTGCGCACACTGCACAGCTTATCCATTATACAGCATTGTTTCAATAATGTCAAAGGATTTTAAGCATATTAATTGTTTTTTTTGCTTGTTTTTTCGATTTTGAATGTTTTTTGCCAATTATTCTATTTAAAAGGTTTACATTTTCGCATTCGACATGGTACAATGCAGGCGAAATCGGGTTGTAGAGCGACGGCTCGTCGCTTTGCGACTTTTTTAGGAGTGTAATCATGAGGAAATTTTTTAAGGAATTTAAGACTTTCATCTCTCGGGGCAGCGTAATGGATCTTGCCGTCGGCGTAATTATAGGCAGCGCATTTACCGCTATAGTTACCGCACTTACCGAGCACATCTTAAAACCTATTATCAACTTTATCTTAGCGGTAATTTTCGGCAGCACCAGTCTCAGCGGAATATATACGGTGCTAAAAAGAGTAAATCTCCAAGACGGAACCCTGGACCTTGAAAACTCTATTTATATAGATTGGGGTTCGGTTATAAATGCGGTAATCAACTTTCTGCTCATAGCATTCGTGCTTTTCCTTATAGTAAAAGCCGTCAATTCCTCCAAAAAAGCGTTGGAAGAATCGAGCAAGAACTTACGAACAAAAAGCAAACGTTTTACATCCGAACAAAAAGAAGAGCTTAAATCAAACGGCATAAGCCCGAAAGACAGAGAAAAAGCGGAAAAGTATTTTGCCGACAAAGAAGCTAAAATCAAAGAAGAAGAAGAAAGAATTGCCGCCGAAGCAAAAGCAAAAGCAGACGCCGAAGCCAAGGCAAATTCTACGGAAGCACTCCTGAAAGACATCAAAGAAATTTTGCTTGCAAAGAACAATTGACGCTTCGGTAAAGTATCAAGTTGAACGCTATCGTCAAACGACGTTTCGGCATACGACAAATCGTAGCCGCAAAGCAAATCGATCCAATATACACAAAAACGCAGCGTTTAACTCATATAGTATATAACGCATATACTACGTAAGGTTGCAAACACGCATTTCGACGTTTCGATTATAGTATATAACGCATATACTACGTAAGGTTGCAAACACGCATTTCGACGTTTCGATTATAGTATATAACGCATATACTACGTAAGGTTGCAAACACGCATTTCGACGTTTCGATTATAGTATATAACGCATATACTACGTAAGGTTGCAAACACGCATTTCGACGTTTCGATAAAGCAGTAAACCGCAGAGAAGGTTCTCCCTATCTGCGGTTTTTGTATACATCCGCTATAGTCTTCACATCATCGAAATGCGCATAATGGCACATCAACAATTTGGCTGACAATTTTGTGAATTAGAACACCAATGCAAATGAATAATTTAAACGCAAACATTTAATTCGATACTTGCTACAAAGGTTCGTGCGCACCGAATTATGCATATTTTTAAGCGACGACACCAAATCTATACATTTAAGAAAAATATTGTGTCTATAACAAACATTTTATCAACAACTGCTTGACAAATATACGACTTGTGTTATACAATAGACCAATATTATTTGTTCAAGGAGACCGTATGGACTACTCAAAATACCTCAACAAAGCAGTTTGCGAAATGAAACCGTCGGGCATACGAAAGTATTTCGACCTTGCGGCGAGCATGCCGGACTGCATTTCGCTCGGCGTAGGCGAACCAAACTTTGTAACGCCCAAAAGAGGCATAGACGCAGCTATAAAATCCATGCAAGACGGCATCACGAGATACACCTCCAACAACGGTTGGCCGGTCTTGCGCAAAAACATATCCAAATATCTTGCCATGCGTTACGACTTACATTACGATCCGGACAAAGAGCTTATAGTAACGGTAGGCGTTAGCGAAGCGATTCTTGACGTAATGCAAACCATAATAAATCCCGGCGACGAAATACTTATCGCCGAGCCGTGCTTTGTTTCGTACGCTCCCAACATCATAATGGCGGGCGGTGTACCTAAGGTACTGATATGTAAGGCGGAAGATAACTTTATAATTACCCCGGATGCGTTGGAAGCGGCGATAACGCCAAAGACGAAAGCGCTGTTTATGTGCTATCCCAACAACCCTACCGGAGCGATCATGACAAAAGAACAACTTGCGGCAATAGTTCCCGTCATTATCAAGCACGACATTTTGTGTCTCTCGGACGAAGTGTACAGCGAACTTACCTACGACGGATTGGAACATGTCAGCATAGCGACGTTCGAAGGCATGAGAGAAAGAACTTTCGTATTTAACGGCTTCAGCAAAGGCTTCGCCATGACCGGATGGAGAGTCGGCTATGTATGTGCTCCGAAAGAAATGATGGTGCAAACAATGAAAGTGCATCAATTTGCCATAATGTGTGCGCCGACAGCATCTCAACATGCGGCAAACGCCCTGCTCGAAGACGCATTCGAAACGGATTTCAACGAAGTAAAAACCATGGTAGCCGAATACGATCGCAAAAGACGACGACTCTACAAAGCGCTGCTCGACATGGGCTTAGATTGTTTTGAACCTAAAGGCGCATTTTATATGTTCCCGAGCGTGAAATCCACAGGTATTACCGGCGACGAATTTTCCGAGCGATTGCTTATGGAGTACAAAGTATGCGTTCCTGCCGGCGAAGCATTCGGAGAATCTTCGGGTAGCGAACACATCCGCATAAGTTACGCTTATTCTATCGAGCAGCTAGAAAAGGGAATCGATCGCATGGCTGCGTTTGTAAAGGAGCTTAAATCGAAATAACCCGTTTTCGCAAACGGAGTTAGATAAAAAACCGTAGTCCGAAATATCGGATTACGGTTTTTTTCGATATTGTTTTACTAAATATATAATGCGGCAAATTTTAATTTTGCGCAAAAAACTCGCTTGCGTTCCTTGTTTTTCGTTACATTACTATACTAGCCCGCACGCCTTCATCGTTTTGCGATATGCGATTGCAAAATATATAATTTCCGCAAGCGCAGTGATTCCCCACGATACCGGATATAGCAAATACAAAGACTCGAAAGTGCCGAAACGAGCAAACACCGTGTATATCCACACTATACGGAATACGCATGAACCCATTATTACTATTGCAGTAGGCGCCAAGCTTTTGCCTATTCCCCGAGAAGCCGCTATAGTACAATCCATAAACGGTGCCAACCACAACGAAAACGCCATTATCCTGAGATGTCGCATACCTGCCTCGATTACCGCTTCGTCCGGTGAAAATATCATTATCATATATCTGCCGAAGACCAGCATCGCAACGCCGAACAGCGTAGCCAATATTACTCCGTACGACAAAGATATAACATAGCTCTTTTTAACTTTTTTTCTGTCTCCTGCTCCAAAGCTCTGCCCCATAAACGTCGTACACGCCATATAAAATGCGTTAAGCATATTGTAACACAACGAATCGATGTTTGCAGCCGCCGAATTTCCAGACACGGTAAGTTCGTCGAATTTGTTGACGGCGGATTGAAGGAACATATTTGCTATCGCAAAAATAGAGTTTTGCAAACCTGCAGATATACCGAGTATGGCTATGCTTTTGCCTGTCGCTCCGCCGAACGTCAATTTTTTAAAGCTGAACTTAGCTGCGCCCTTGGACCTGAGCAAGTCCACAAACACAAGAATCGCAGACGAGTACTGCGCTATGATACTAGCCAAAGCCACTCCTGCCGCACCCATATTAAAGACTACGACAAACAGTATGTCTAGTCCTACGTTCAACACCCCCGCTACGGTAAGATAAATAAGCGGCCTGCGAGTTTCGCCCTGTGCTGCAAGCACTCCGTTACCGTGATTATAAACAGCAAGCGCAGGCATTCCGAGTAAATAAATCTGCAAATACATCGTAGCGTCATCGAGCAATGCGCTCTTCGTCTTGAGCAACATGAGAACGGCTCTTGCGCACGGTACCCCTATCGCCACTATGACAAAACCGGCAATAACGGAAATCAAAAATCCCGAATGCACGCCCTTTTGTATATCTTCCGCATCCCGCCTTCCTATATCTTTGGCAATGACCGCATTGATTCCTCCGCCGATACCTATCAAAAAACCGGTAAACAAAGATATAAGCATACTTGTCGAGCCTATGGCACCAACCAAGTATTTACCGTTAGGGTCGAATTGTCCAACTATGGCTATATCAGCCATGTTAAACAAAACCTGTAAAACGTTGGAAAGAATAAGCGGCAAACTGAAAACGATTATGTTTTTGAAAAAATTGCCTTCTATCAGATTTTTATTTTTTTGAATTTGCTTGACTTTTGTTTTCATCTTCTGCTCTCCTTTGCAGAACAAACCGTAGCAACACAAATATCAATGTACAATTTTATCGTATACGATATGTATTTTTTGAAACAACGTTATTTTTACATATACCCGTATTTCTTTCGACTAAGTATTATGCACACGGCGGTAACTATAAGTGAAGCCGCTTCCGCAAATATTACTGCGCTCCAAACGCCGTCCAGTCCCAACCACATAGGCACTAACAATACTGCTATTACTTGGAACACGAGCGTTCTTAAAAAAGATATCAACGCAGACAATCCGCCGTTACCTAAAGCCGTAAAGAATGCCGAACCGAATATGTTAAATCCGGACAGTAAGAACGACATTCCGTACAACAGAAATGCATGCCTCGTCAGCTCGCAAAGCTCATCTCTGTACCCTACAAACAGCTTAGCCAGCGGCAGAGCCAAAGCAAGTGCGCCTGCGCTCATAATTATACCCGTTACGCCTATAATCAGCAAACTCTTTCGGAATACGTTTTTAAGTTCTGCCGTATTTTTTGCGCCGTAATTATATCCGACTATAGGAGCTATACCTATAGAATAGCCTATAAATGCGGAAACGAATATAAACGCAACGTACATTATTACACCGTAAGCAGTAACGCCGTCGTTGTTGCCCATTATCGCTATAAGTCTATAGTTATACAAAATGTTTACAAATGACAACGAAATGTTTGTCATAAGCTCGGACGAACCGTTGGTGCAGCTCTTAAGCAGTGCTTTACCGTCCATCTTGAACTTGGTGAGTCTAAGTAGACTCGAATTGCGGCGGGCAAAATAGAAAAACGGAATTGCTCCGCCCACAAATTGGCTTATTGCGGTAGCAACCGCTGCGCCTACCACTCCCCACTTAAACACTATAATAAATATTATATCGAGTATTATGTTGGTGGCTCCTGCGGCTACGGTAATAAACGTGCCGAGCGCAGGTTTTTCTGCGGTAACGAAAAAAGTTTGAAATATATTCTGCAAAAAGAAAAACGGCAAAGAAATGAAGAGTATTCTACCATATTGGACGCAATAATCTATGGTTGCGGCGTCTGCTTTCGCAAGCACGACTATGTCCTTTATGAATATTACGCCCAACGCTCCGACTAAGATTCCGCAGCCGAGAGACACGTAAACCATGAGCGAAAACAGCTGTTTTGCTTTCTCTTTGTCCCCCTCTCCAAGCTTGTACGCAACGAGAGCGCTACCGCCCGAACCGAGCATAAATCCTATGGAACCGCATAACATCGGAAACGGAATTATCAGATTTACTGAGGCAAATGCAGCGTCTCCGACAAAATTAGACACACAAAGACCGTCAACTACGCCGTAAAGGGAGGTAAACACCATGGTAATAATTGCCGGAGTGACAAACCTTAATAGTCTCTTATAATTAAAATGATCGGACAATTGCACTTTCATAGTAGAGTGATTATATCAGATTAAAAATATATAGTCAACTACTTTATGTGTTATTTTGGGATAATATTAGCGTATTTCTATCACTTATATCTTATTTTAAAACCACCCGACTTAATTTTCCATACCATGCGACGCTAATATCGTGACATCTGTCCCATAAACCTACAATATTAAAAACAGACGGCAACAAGGTTACGATTTAATATCCCTTGCATGCCGTCAATAACTCTATCGACTTACGATACTTGTCGTTGTCAAATGTTTGCGATTACCGCCTCGCCTCGATCCAAAGATTGCTTTACGTCCAAAATCCGCTGATTGGACGATCCTCTGAATTTTAGCGATATGTCCTTTTTTGCTTCCACAAACTTTCCGTCCACCAAAACGTCTATCGTTTTTAAAATTTCTCGTACCCACTCGGTATTAGCTCTTACCCCGTCGGTAAACATCTCCTCGAAGGTGAATCCCGAATACATCCATATTGTCTTTAAGGGATAAATTTGTTTTACTTTTTTAAGAAAAGGTAATAATGCTTTTTGATTTGAGGGTTCGAACGGTTCACCGCCCAATACCGTTAGCCCGCTTATAAACGGCGGCTTAAGCATTTCGATAATCTGATTTTCGGTTTGCTCGGTAAACGGCTGGCCGTAATTAAAATCCCACGTTTCCGGATTAAAACAATTTTCGCATCTATTATTGCAACCCGACACAAAAAGCGAAACCCTTACGCCGACGCCGTCGGCTATATCGCAATTTTTTATATTGCCGTAATTCATAAACAATACGGGGCGGTCGACGCCGCCCCCTGCTCCTTATATTTTTTACAAATGTAGCACTCGCTCTTTTATTTCCTGCGTTCTGCCCTGATTCCAATACTGCGTACCGATATATCCGCAAGTTCTGCGTGCAACGTTCATTTTATCCTGATCGGTGTTGCCGCAATTCGGGCAAGTCCAGACGAGTTTTCCGCCGTCTTCTCTTATCTCGATTTCGCCGTCGTAACCGCAAACCTGACAATAGTCACTCTTGGTATTAAGTTCGGCATACATAATGTTATCGTAAATAAACTGCATAACCGCCAATACCGCATCAAGGTTATTTTGCATATTGGGAACTTCGACGTAAGATATAGCTCCTCCCGGGCTGAGTGCCTGGAACTGCGCTTCGAAGCGTAGTTTTTCGAAGGCATCAATCGGTTCGGTTACGTGAACGTGGTAGCTGTTGGTAATATAGCTCTTGTCGGTTACGCCCTGTATAACGCCGAAACGTTTTTGTAAGCACTTTGCAAATTTATAAGTCGTAGACTCAAGCGGAGTGCCGTAAAGCGAATAATCGATATTTTCGGCTTTTTTCCACTTTGCCGTGTATTCGTTAAGCTTGCGCATTATCTGTAAGCCTAACTCGGTGCCTTCTTTTTCGGTAAGCTTTTTGCCTATAAGCGAGTACACGCATTCCCATAATCCTGCGTAACCCAAAGATAACGTTGAGTAGCCTCCGTGCAAATATTTGTCTATCGTTTCCCCTTTTTTCAGACGAAGCAATGCTCCGTATTGCCACAAAATCGGCGCTGCGTCCGAAAGCGTACCCGAAAGACGTTCGTGACGACACTGCAATGCTCTATGACAAAGTTCCATTCTTTCATCGAAAATTTCCCAGAATTTATTAAGGTCTTTATGCGCCGAAAGTCCGATATCGACAAGATTGATGGTAACGACGCCCTGATTAAATCTGCCGTAATACTTGGGTTTGCCGTTTTCGTCGACATACGGAGTAAGGAAAGACCGACAACCCATGCAAGTGTAGCAATGTCCTTCTCCGTTTTTATCTATTTTGTTGGCAAGCATAACCTTTTCGGATATATAATCGGGAACCATTCTCTTAGCGGTACACTTTGCGGCAAGCTTGGTAAGATTCCAATACTTAGTGCCTTCCCGAATATTGTCTTCCTCAAGTACGTATATAAGTTTCGGAAACGCAGGCGTTACCCAAACGCCTTGTTCGTTCTTTACGCCCTGATAGCGTTGCAAAAGCGTTTCTTCTATTATCATCGCAAGGTCTTCACGTTCTCTGTCATTTTTCGCTTCTCCGAGATACATAAACACCGTTACGAACGGAGCCTGTCCGTTAGTGGTAAGAAGCGTAACGACTTGGTACTGTATGGTCTGCACGCCTCTCTTTATTTCTGCACGAAGACGTTTTTCTACAATCTTTGCCTTATCTTCGTCACTGATTTTTATACCGAGTTCGGCATATTCGGTGTCCACATCCTTTTGGATTTTTTCTCTGCTAACCTGCACGAACGGAGCTAAATGCGTAAGCGAAATAGACTGTCCGCCATATTGGTTGGAAGCGACCTGAGCTATAATTTGAGTAGCGATGTTGCATGCGGTCGAAAAACTATGCGGCCTTTCGATAAGCGTACCGGTTATGACGGTACCGTTTTGCAACATATCTTCGAGATTTACAAGATCGCAATTGTGCATGTGCTGCGCAAAATAGTCGGCATCGTGAAAATGAATAATACCCTCTTCGTGCGCCTCGACAATGTCCTGCGGCAACAAAATACGATTTGTAATATCTCGGCTTACTTCGCCTGCCATATAATCTCGCTGGGTGGAATTTATCACCGGGTTTTTGTTAGAGTTTTCTTGCTTAGCCTCTTCGTTATTGCATTCAATAAGCGTAAGAATCTTATCATCAGTAGTATTTGCGTGTCTGATCAATGCTCGATTGTATCTGTAAGTAATGTAAGCCTTTGCCACCTCAAAAGCTCCGTGCGCCATTATTTGTTTTTCTACAAGGTCTTGCACTTCTTCCACGGACGGGGACCTACCCAGCTCTTCGCAAGCTATGGTAACGGCTTCCGCTATCCGACGAATCTGAAGCTCCGTCATTCGTATCTCGGGCGCTACCGACTCGTTAGCCTTGGACACCGCCACGATTATCTTTTGAATATCGAATTTTGCTTCCGAACCGTCTCTCTTTATAATCTTCATTGCCTTGGTAAAAGTCATCTCTTTTCATCTCCTTTTTGAAAAATAGTTTTGTTTGCAAAATCTACATGTTGTGCCTAAGTGAGTATTATTGTAGCATATCTTGTAGTTCATGTCAATCAATTGAGCCCGATTCAATTGTGAAATTTTTTATGTCTTTTATTGCAAACAATTTAATATAACCGCAAAAAAATATACAACAAAATTGTTTTTAAGCCGATTCCTCGACATTGTGTCTCAAAAAAATGCAATAACCGTTTTCTTGTTTTTACCTAATTTTCTTATTGGTATATTCTTGCTCGGATACAAGTCATTTTAGTTATAAATAGATTAATCTGCCAGTTTTTCCATTTACGGCATCGCTTGCGTATAGCCAATAATATTGTTTTTCAGTCGCAAAAGCTCTACTGAATGATGTAATTCCCTAAGCTGTATGTTTATTCGGACGGCGCATTTGTTTTACCCATCTAAAACGCCTTATTTCTTCGAAATATAACCATATTCTTCTGTTGTGTTATACGGAAGAATAAAGTATTTTTACGCTTGCTAAGTTATATAAATGCGCTCGGACAATGGCACATTGGCATAAATGCCGTCAAAACGACGTTACGTGTATACAAAATGAACGAAACGACTTTTTTTAAATGGTTTACGATGCAATCGCAGCCCGGAACGAACGACTTTTTAAACGAAAAAATATAATGAAATGTCAAAACGAGCGGATAAGAAAATAATCTTATCCGCTCGTTTGTTATTATTTTGCTCCGTACTATTCTAACTCGAATGCTCCGGTATACAACTTATAGTACGTTCCCTTTTGTTCAATAAGCATTTCGTGAGTTCCACGCTCTATGATACGACCTTTGTCCAGAACCATTATAACGTCGGAATTCATTACCGTTGACAGTCTGTGCGCAATTACGAAAACAGTTCTGCCTTCCATCAATTTGTCCATACCTCTTTGAACGATTGCTTCCGTCCTCGTATCTATCGAAGACGTCGCCTCGTCCAAAATCATAACCGGAGGATCTGCGACCGCAGCTCTCGCTATGGCTATAAGCTGTCTCTGCCCTTGCGAAAGGTTTGCGCCGTTATTTGTCAGC
>ULNH01041843.1_pt1 | contig 12685 bp, 25 predicted proteins | sample 1951871 | NCBI WGS metagenome assembly ULNH01 (sample SAMEA4835572, study PRJEB28245) | human gut metagenome | biome: gut microbiome; material: fecal sample | place: Denmark | collected 2008 | reverse complement strand
ATATGATGCCTATACAATAGAAATGGGGGCAGTATAATGGGAAACTTAGACATTCTATATAACAGAACTACGGTTCCTGTATATGTAAAAATGAAAACAATAGAAAGAGGCAGCTCAGTCGTAAATGCAAAGAAGAAAAAAGAATATGACTTTTATAAATGTGATTATTGCGGAGCGGAAATAGAAATAAAAGAAAAAAGGCATGAAATGGTAGGCGGAATTGCAATAATACCACGCACTATTACAGGAAGAGGAGAATTAAAATTAGCATTGTGTAGTAAATGTTTAAAACCTACATTGAAAGAACTGGAAAAGGAGAAATAAATGGGAGAAGATAGCGATTTAAAAGCTGTATTTTATGCAGTAAATGGATTAAGTGGAGAAATGAAGCCATTAGGAAAAGCACAACTTGGTTTAACTGATGAAGAAAATAGATATTCTAAATATGCTAAAGGTGGAATCAAAAATAAATGTGTAGCTTTTGCAGAAATAGGGGAAGAAGAATATTCAGGAGAATTAAACTTGATCGTAATGCCTAAAACAATGAAAAAGAAACGATTTATAAAATTAATTATGAGTAAAGGGTATCAAAGAAATAAGGCTAATAAGATGCACCAAGAATATATGGAAAAATACAAATATAGAACAATGATTGGCTTAATGGTGTTTTTAGAATGCTATAACATAAAACCAATATTTAAATTAAAAATTGGAGAAAAAATTTTTGAAGGAGAGATGAGATATGAGAAAGGAAATGATATATCAAGCAGATAGAAAAATAGAAATATTAGAAACAGGAACATGCTTTGGACTGTTATACTATATTTTAAATTTAGGAACACATCCAACAGCATATGTTAGAATTCCTAAAAACAATAAATTTTATGGGAAAGAAATAAGTGAAATAGATATAAATGTTCATGGAGGAATTACTTATTCAAAAGAGGGATTACACATAGGAAATGAAAAAGCAACAGAAGGCTGGTATATAGGTTGGGACTATGCACACTATGGAGATTACATAGGAATTGAGGAGAAATATCCAATTTTGTGTAGAACAGGTGGCAAGAAGTGGACAACAAACGAAATATTTATTGAAATAAGAGAAGTATGTTATCAAATACAGTTAGTTTCAAATCAAATAAATGGTCGAAAATTATATTTGATAGGACAAAAAGATGCTTTAATACATTCACTTAGCGAAGTAAAAATGCAAGAACAATATATAAGAAGAGATATAGAATTAATTGATAAAGAAATCAAAAAAATGGATGTAGGAAAAAAATAAATAAAGAGGTGGTACAAATGAAATATGAAATTGAAATAGATGAGAGCATAACTGGAAAAGCTAGACCACGAATGAATACATATACAGGAAGGGCATATACACCAACGAAAACAAAAAATTATGAATATTTGGTAAGACAGATTTTTGTATATAAATATCCACAATACAAACCAATTGAGGGAAGAGTAACTATGACAATTATAGCCTATTTTGAAATTCCTAAAAGTACAAGCAAAAAGAAAGAAGCGGAAATGCTTTGTGGAGCAATAAGTCCAACAAAGAAACCTGACTGGGACAATATAGGAAAAATAGTTAGTGATGCACTAAATAAATTTGCTTTCAAAGATGACTCACAAATTACAGATGTAAGAATTTTTAAAAAGTATGCCAAGACACCAAAAGTTATAGTTCAAATAGGAGAGTATTAGGAGGAATGATATGAAATGTATAAAATGTGGAAAATATCCATTTTGCAATAAAATACAAAACTCTCAACAAGAGGCTTGTGAGAATTTTAGAAAGAGAAAACTAATTATAACAACCAACTCACCGTTGATCAAAAAGAAACGCATAGAAGGGAATGAGGTTATATGGGAATAAAAATAGAATTATACAATGATCACTTCCAGAACTATAAAAGATATGCTATTCCAAAAGCACAACTAGTAATAGCGGACATACCATACAACCTTGGAGTAAATGCTTATGCGAGCAATCCAGAATGGTATATAGATGGAGATAACAAAAAAGGAGAAAGTAATAAAGCTGGAAAAACATTTTTTGATACAGATAATGATTTTAGAATTGCTGAATTCATGCATTTTTGCTCAAAAATGTTAATTAAAGAACCAAAGGAGAAGCGGAAAAGCACCAGCGATGATTGTGTTTTGCTCTTTTGAACAAATGCAAACAGTGATTGATTATGGAAAACAATATGGATTTATGAAGAATTATCCATTAGTATTCTGCAAAAATTATTCAGCACAAGTATTAAAAGCAAATATGAAAATAGTAGGAGCAACAGAATATGCAATTGTACTATATAGAGATAAGCTACCAAAATTTAATAATAAAGGGAAAATGATATTTAACTGGTTTGAATGGAGAAGAGATAACAGTGTGCCTAAAATACATCCAACACAAAAACCAATTCCATTACTAAAAAAGTTAATAGAAATTTTTACGGATGAAGGGGATACAGTTATAGATCCAGTTGCAGGTAGTGGCTCAACATTACGAGCATGTGCTGAAATGAATAGGAATTGTTATGGATTTGAAATAAAAAAAGATTTTTATAAATCAGCACAGGAAAATATGCTAAGTAATATACAATTATCAATATAAGAGGTAATAATATGTCTAATATTTATGATATGGAAGGAAAAAAGAAAGTAATATTTACAGAAGAACTAGATGTGAATATTACATATAAAGAAATAATGCAAATAGTGGTAAAACATGCAACAGAAGAGGCATGTCATCAGATATTTTGCTATGGCGGAATAAATATGTGTCCATCAGATGTGTTCGGCTCAGAAAAGATCGATAAGCGAAAAGAAGAGGACACTTGCAATTACGAAGGGATAGGATGCACAAAATGTTGGTCTAATGCTATAAAAGATATAAAAGGAGGTACGGAAAGATGAAATGTACAGGAAAAGAGTGGGATACTTGCAGAGTTGAAAAGATGGGATGTAGAGGTTGTTATTATGATGAAAAGAAATTTGTTGAATTTACAAAAGATCAGGAAGGAGTAAATGTATATTGCATAAAAGAAGATGTAACAGTTGGAGATGTTTTAATGGGAGTAGCTGCAACAATAAAAATGGTTATAGAAGAAACAGGCAAAGATGAAGAAACGGTATGGGAAGTAGTTAAGAAGATGATAGATAAATAAATAATTATATTCTAAAAATTTTAAAAATAGTGGAGGTAAAAAATTATGAAATACCTATTAAATAATAAAGTATATGATACAGAAAAAGCAGAAGAAATTTTAAAGTATATAAAGACAATAGAGCAAAAATCAATTTTTGGATTATATAGTTATCCAAAATATGAACATACATTATATAAAACGCAAAAAGGAAATTTCTTTGTGCATGTTGGGAAATATGTTGGGAAAGCTGATGTATCATATCAGGATAAAGACAAAATTGAGTTGTTATCAGAAAAAGAGGTAAAAGAGATACTTAATCAATTAAATGAAGTAGAAACATATAAAAAAATATTTAATGATTTAGAGGAGGGATAATATGAAAACTTGGGAAGAAGCAACGAAACTAAATAGAACAGATATATTGATGCTAGTATTTTATATTATGAATGGAATATTAGACATAACTGTATCAATAATAAGTGAAAATAAAACATGGATAATATGTGGATTATTATGGATAACAATAGCATTAATTAGATATTGTGATTTAAAAATAATAAAAGAAAATGAGGCAATTATTAATATTCAAGAAGCGGACAGCAAAATAAAAAAAAGAGATCATAGATGCCTTAATGAGTGAAACTGCAGTAGAAATAGAAATAAGTAAAATCAAGATACCTGAACATTTTTCAAAACCAAATCCAAAGAAACTACAACAGAAATTTAAATATTACAAAGAAAATCATAAGTTTGAATCGCAGATAGTGATTGATTTAGACTACAACTTAATTGATGGATATACATCATATTTAATAGCTAAAAATTATAATAAAACTACAGTAATTGCAAAACTGAAAAGAAATAAAGCAATGGAGGGAAAGTAATGAGTAGATATAAACCAAAAGGAAATAAAAATAGTGATGGACTAGAACCACCAAATGAAAATAGCAGCATATCAAAAAAAGAAAATAGCAAATCTATTGGAACAATAATTGATGAATTATTAAATAATCCTGAAGTGATAATGGTACAAGCTGGAAGAGTTATAAATGAAACTAAAAAAGCAGAAGAAAAAATATTAAATAAAAATAAAGAACTAGAAAAGCAATTAATTGAAAAAGATAAAGAAATAGCATATCTAAAAGGAAAAATAGATGTGATGAAAGACTTTATAAATGAATTAAAAAACACAGATATTGAATATGGCTCAATAGAAACACAGCTGCTAGAAAAAAACTAGGAGGATACTATGGATGAAGAAGAATATATACAATTACAAACATTGTTGGCAAAATTTAGAGTGGTTGCAATGAAGGAGTTTGGAGCCGAAAGTACACCAACAAAAATAAAAGAAAAAGATTTAAAAATCATTAGAAAAATAGATTATCTAAGAAATAATACAATATTAAATTTATATGGAGGAAATGTAAGATGAAAGAATTTATATATTTAGTCTTAGTTATAATGCTTACACCAATATATATAATAATTAAAGTTTTTAGTACATTTATGGAATTTATGTTTGAAATAGTAGAACCCATGGCTGAAACAATGCAAAAGGCAATAGATAATATGGCATATTTTTGGAAAAATGTTTTTAAAAGAAATCAATAACCAATAAAAAAACAATAACAATGTATAGCAGTAAGAAAAAAACAGAAAAAATTATTAAAAAAATAAAAAATTCAAAAACGAACTCAATAGAAAAAAATAATCTTGAAAGGCAGGTGGACATTATGTTTGAAATATTAAAAATTATATTTATATCTTTTTTAGTAATATTAGCACTGTCAAAAATAGCAAAAGAATTAAATTCGAAAGACAGCAATAAAAACAATATTATCAATGTGATAGAAATATGGGCAATTATAGTGTTGACTTTCTTTATTTATAAAATTTAGGAGGTGCCAAAGATGAATATTCAAGAAGTCCTTGAAAATTATAATACATATAAATTTAAGATAAGTATGGTAGAAGCGGAAATACAAGATCTAAATGATGAGATAGTTGATATAAAAAGTGCAAATTTAGATGGTATGCCAAAAGCAAAAGGATATGTACAATCAAGTATAGAAAATCAAATAATAGAAAAGCAAGAGAAGATAGAACAAAGAGAAAGATTTATAAAAAAGCTAAAACAAAAATTGAAAATAGTAGAAGATTTAGTAAAAACATTAAAAAAATATAATCAAGATGTGATAGATATGAGATACTATCAAAAAATAAGCATAGAAGAAATAGCCGTAAAAAAGAGTAAAACATATGGTGCAATAACAACAACACTAAAAAATTCTATAACAAAAATGCAACGAGAATATAACAAAAATAAAAAATTATAGAAAAATTATATAAAATTTATATATTTTTTCTGTATTTTTTAAAAAAATAATCTGTTATAATTATAATTGCAAAAAAACTAAGTATAGTCAAATTAATATTTTTAGTAAAAGCTACCTTCTTTTCCTTTCTGGGTAGCTTTTTTATTATATTGCGGAGATGGTGCAATGGCAGCACAAGGGGCTCATAACTCCTAGACGAGGTTCGAGTCCTCTGTCCGCAACCAATAATACAAATGAGGTATATGCCTATGAATTTAAGTAGATGTATGACACGAGAATGCAAAAACTGCAGATATGAATCAAGTTGTTTTAAGGAGTACAATTATGGAAATAAGAGTAGTAGAAATAAGCCAGCTAAAAAGAGCAGAATACAATCCAAGAAAAGAATTAACACCAGCAGATCCAGAATATCAACAATTGAAAAAAAGCATTGTTGAATTTGGATATGTTGTACCAGTTGTTATAAATTCAGATATGACCGTTATAGGTGGACATCAAGGATTAACAGTATTAGAGGATTTAGGATATAAGAAAATAGAATGTAGTGTCCAAAATCTTGACAAAACACATGAAAAAGCATTGAACCTTGCATTAAATAAAATAAATGGTATTTGGGATAATGAAAAATTAGAAAAAATACTTGCAGAATTAAAAGAACTAGAATTTGATATGGATATAACAGGTTTTAGTGCAGATGAATTGAATGAGATTTTTAATGATACATTAGAAGCAACAGAAGATGATTTTGATGTAGAAAAAGAATTAGAAGAAATAAAAGAACCTATAACAAAAATAGGAGATACATGGATATTAGGAAACCATAGGCTAGTATGTGGAGATAGTACCAATAAAGAGGCAGTAGAGCGACTGATGAATAATAGAGAAGCGGATATGGTATTAACGGATCCACCTTATAATGTGAATGTTGAGAATAGTCAAGGAATGAAAATTCAAAATGATAATATGGACAATAAGGCATTTGGAGAATTTTTAACAAAAGCATTTAAAAATCTATCAGAGATACTGAAAGCAGGTGGAGCATTTTATATATGGTTTGCTTCAAGAGAACATATAAATTTTGAAAAAGCATTAAATGAAAATGGATTAAAAGTCAGACAAGAGATAATATGGAATAAAAATATGTTTATATTAGGAAATCAGGACTATCAATGGAAACATGAGCCATGTCTTTATGGCTGGAAAGATGGTGCAGCACATTATTTCATAGATGATAGAACACAAGCAACAGTTATAGAAGATAAGCATCAAGATTTTAGAAAATTAAAGAAAGAAGAACTAGTAAAAATGCTAGAAGAAATATATGCAGATAAAATTAGTACAACAATTATAGAAGAAAATAAACCTACAATAAATGATTTACATCCAACAATGAAACCAATAAAGCTACTAAGTAGATTAATAAAAAATAGTAGTAGAATAGATGAATGTGTCGTAGATTTATTTGGTGGAAGCGGATCAACTCTAATAGCTTGTGAACAATTAAGTAGACCTTGCTATATGATGGAATTAGATCCAAAATATTGTGATGTTATAGTAAAACGCTGGGAAACACTAACAGGAAAAAAAGCAGAGTTAGAAAAAAAGTAATGGAGGTGGGTGAGTTGCGTTGACACAGAGCAAAATTGAAAGAATAAAGACAGATTATTTAGGTGGAATGACATATAAAAACATTTTTAAAAAATACAACATTACTTTGTCTGATTTAAAAAAGATTATAAATCAATATAAATTAACAAGAAATAAAAGTGAAATACTTAAAGGCAACCAAAACGCCAAAAGCAACAAAGGCGGACATGCTCCACCTAAGAACAAAAACGCAATCACTACTGGAGAATATGAAAAAATATATACTGATGTTTTAACAGAGGAAGAAAAAGAATTATTTAAAAATTATAAGATAAGTGACATAGATAATTTGCTAATGGAAGAATACATGGCAGAATACAAATTGCTAACCATACGAGAAGTTAGAATGCTACGAAGAATAAGAAAACTGGAAAAAGCAGATAAAGATATGACAATAGGACATATTCGAAAAAAGAATAGTGATGGTGCAATAGAAACAGTAACAGAAGCGGAAGCAACTGTTGATAAAATCCAAAGAATAGAAGATGGACTTACAAGAGTGACAGAAGCAAAAAGAAAAAGCAGAGAAAATATGATAAAGTTAGGATTTAGTAAACGAGAGTTGGAACTAAAAGAAAAACAAGCAGAAGAGGAATTATGGTAAGGAGGGGAATATGTTATGTTTGAAAATCCCCATGATTTATATAAATCTAAAGAGTGGCAGCAATTACTAGAAAATTTGAAACTAGAAAGAGTAAATGAAGAGGGAAAACTCATTTGTGAGTATTGTGGAGAGGAAATAGTAAAGGCTTACGATTGCATAGGACATCATAAAATACCACTAAATAATATAAATGTTAATGATTATAATATAAGTCTTAATCCAGAAAATATAATGTTAATACATTTCAAATGTCATAATAAAGTACATCATCGATTTGGATATGAATTACCACAAAAAGTATATATTGTTTATGGTTCGCCTTGCAGTGGTAAATCAACATGGGTTGATGAACAGGCAACAGCGGATGATTTAATAGTAGATATTGATAAAATATGGGAATGTATTAGTTTTTGCGATAAGTATAATAAACCAAAGAAATTACAGCAAAATGTTTTTGAGATAAGAAGTACTTTGTTAGAGCAAATAAAGATGCGACTGGGAAATTGGCAAAATGCTTTTATAGTAGGAACATATCCATTAAAGATGGAAAGACAAAGACTGGCAGATAAACTAGGAGCAGAACTGATATTTATAGAAACAGAAAAGGATATATGTTTAAACAGAGCAAAAAACGATGCTTGGAGAAAATATATAGAAGAATGGTTTGAAAGTTTTCAACCATAGCCCCCCGCCTAGCTTAATGATGAACTAGTGTCTGGGGACTGTAAGGGGTACCTCTTTTTCACACGAGGCAAAAAATTCATTTTTTTTGGATTTCAAAAAAGAAGATACAGAAAGAAAGGTGTTTTTATGACAAGAAGAGAAAAGTTAGATGAAATTTTTAAGGATGTAGAAACAAATAAGAAGGAATTAATCAATCCACTTTTAGATGATATAGCTTTTTTGGAAGAAAGAATGGAAGAGCTAAAGAAAATGCCATTTATTAGAATTCATCCCAAAGATCCAACTAAACAAAAAGTAACTAAGGCAGCAAAACTATATAAAGAGCATTCTCAAAGTTATATGAATGCAATAAGAATGGTGTATTCAATGATTAATGGCCATGAAATAGAAGAGGATCCTGTACAAAAGTTTTTGGAGCAAAGAAAAAAATATGGAGGAAGTTAATTATTTAAAAGAATATTATAGTGAAATTCAAAAAGGAAATATAATTGTAGGATTAGAGTTAAAAACAGAATTACAAAAATTGATAAGAGATTTAGATGATCCACGATATAGATATGATTTAGAAGAAAGCCATTTAAGAATAGAATTTATGGAAAATCTATGTTTACAAAGTAAAAAGCCATTTTATAATATGCCAATGCAATTACTATTATGGGAAAAAGCATTTATAGAAACAATTTATTCATTTAAAGTATATGATGAAGAATTAAAACGATGGGTAAGGCGATTTCAAAATATACTTTTACTAATAGCAAGAAAAAATGGAAAAACAACACTTATGGCAGCAGATGCACACACAGATTTGAGAATTGGCGAAGGTGGTATGGATATAGTTTGTGCCTCAAATGATGACAAGCAAGCTAGTTTGTTATGGAATGAAGTAGACAATATGAGGAAAAGAATAGATCCACATTCAAAAATTACACATAAAAACATGTCACAAATTTGCAATACAAAGAAAAATATAACAATATTTAAAATGTCAAGTAAAACGCAAAATAAAGATGGTAGAAATATAGATAAAATGTATATGGATGAAAGCCACGATGCACCAAATGATGAAATAGCAGAAGCAGGGCAGAAATCAATGTCAACAAAAGATGAGCCATTATTCATCAACTTGACAACGGAAGGATTTATCAATGATGGATATTTAGATCATGAATTAGTATATGCAAGAGAAGTAATATTTGATGAAACGGATGATATTCATTATTTGCCATGGTTATACACGCAAGATAGTGAAGAGGAAATATGGCAGGATGAACAAAGTTGGTATAAATCAAATCCACGGTTTAGGAGTAGTGAAGAAATGGAAATCACTACGAACAGAAATTGAAAAATCCAAAAAGTCTAAATCGAAAAGAATGCACACACTTTGCAAGGACTTTAATATAAAACAAAACAATGCTCAAGCATGGTTAATGAATGAAGATTACTGTTATGTAACAGAACCTTTTGAACTTGAAGAGTTTAGAGGTTCTTTTTGTTTGGGGGCAGTTGATCTATCTGCAACTACTGACTTATCAAATGCAAAAATATTATTAATGAAGCCAGACTGCAAAACAAAATATGTTCATACACATTATTGGATACCAGAAAGCAAACTTCAAGATAGTAACGATAAAGAAGCAGGAGCAAAATATGAAGAGTGGGCAAAAAAAGGAATACTTACAATACACGAAGGAAATGAAATTGATTTATCAAAGGTTGCGGACTGGTTTTATTCACTGTACAAAAACTATAACATAAAAACATATATGACAGGTTATGACCAAAGGTTCTCAAAATCATTTACAGACAGAATGGGAGAATACAGTCTTGAAACAGAAATGATATTACAAGGTAAAGTTTTGTCTAATGCAATGAAATTGGTAGAGGCAGACTTAAAAGACCAAGTAATAAATTACAATGAAAATGAAATGGATAGATGGTGCCTTGGAAATGCAGCAATTGAAATGGATAATCTAGGTAATATTATGTGTGTTAAAGTAAAGAAACAAGCTAGCAAGAGAATTGATGGTGCTGTAACATTAATAATTTTATACGAGATATACAGACGCTACAGAAACGAGTTTCACAAGTTAATAAATAAGTAAGGAGTAAACAAAATGGGATTAATTGATTTTATTAATAAATTTAAGAAAACAAAACCAAATATAAATTATGCAAAAATGTTAAATGGGTACACTCCCATTTTTTCGCAGTTTGGGCAGGATATTTATGCAAGCGATGTAGTACAACAAGCTATAGCTTGTTTAGTTACGGAGTTGACAAAAGCGAATCCATTTCACATAAAGCAAAGTGGAAGTGATTTAGTACCAGTAGAAAATAGTGAGATACAGAAATTATTAGATCAACCAAATGAGAGAATGACACAAACAGACTTCTTTGAAAAAGTATATTGGCAATTATTTTTAAATTATAACTCTTTTATAATTCCAACTTATTATAAGGATATAAAGGGAAATAAGCATTATACAGGACTTTATCCAATACAACCAACAAATGTTACATTTTTACAAGATCCAGAAGGTAAACTTGGAATAGAATTTACTTTCAGAAATGGATACAAAACAATGCTAGCATATTCAGATGTAATACATATACGATATAGATATTCCATCAATGAATTCATGGGAGGTAACGAATTTGGACAACCTGATAATAGAGCATTACTGAAAACATTGGAATTAAACAATACATTGCTTCAAGGAGTTGCAAAAGCACTAAAAAGTTCTTTTTCTATTAATGGAGTTATTAAATATAACACATTAATGGATGATGGAAAGATGGAAAATAACATCAAAGAGATAGAAAAAAGGCTAGCTAATAATGAAAGTGGATTTTTGCCATTAGATATAAAGGGAGAATACATCCCACTACAAAATAAAATACAATTAGTAGATGCTACAACACTAAAATTCATAGATGAAAAGATATTGAGAAATATAGGTGTTTCGCTTCCAATTTTGACAGGAGATTATACTAAACCACAATATGAAGCATTTTATCAAAAAAGTTTAGAACCAATTTTAAAAAGGACAGGCGAATCATTTACAATGACAATGTTTACAAATAGAGAAAAAGGTTTCAAAAATAAAGTTATGATGTATCCACATGAATTGATATTTATGGATACAAGTCAAAAAATAGAATTATTTGATGTATTAGTTGATAGTGCAAGTTGCTATAAAAATGAATTAAGAACTGCATTTGGAATGCGACCACTTCCAGAACTTGCAGGACAAATTGCTATGTCAAGTAATAAAGCAAATGCAGAAAATAACAAAATAAAAAAGGATGGAGGTAACAAAAATGAAGAATGAACTAATTAGAAGAAATTACGACTTTGAAATTAGAGCAGAAAAGGATGAAAAGAAAGGAAACATTATTGTTGGAAGACCAATTGTGTATGATAGTAAAACAGACATAGGAGGTTTTTTCGCAGAAATAATTGAAAGAGGGGCTTTGAAGAAAACCAATCTGGAAGATGTTAGATTTCTTGTAAATCATGATCAATCTAAAATACCACTTGCAAGATCAAGGAAAAATACAAAAAATTCTACAATGCAATTAACAGTTGATGATGAAGGTATGGAAATTAGAGTAGAACTAGATGTAGAAAATAATAGTGAGGCTAGAAATTTATATAGTGCAATAGAGCGTGGCGACATAACAGGTATGTCATTTATGTTTGGAATAGAAGATGAAGAATGGGAAGGGCTAGACACAGACTATCCAACAAGACATATAAAATCAATTTCAACAGTTGTTGAAGTTAGTGCAGTAACATTTCCTGCATATGAAGATACTTCGATAGCTGCTAGAGATAAAAGTGCGGTGGATACTGCACGCCTAGCGGTGGAGACTGCTAGAAGTGGAGCGGTGGAGACTACTCCAAAGCAATTAGAGCTTGAAAAGCTAAAAATTAAATATTTATTAGGAGGAAATTAAAATGAAAGATTTTTTAAAGAAATTAATTGAAAGAAAAAAACAAGAGTTAAAAGAAAAAGAGGAAAGAATGAAGAATTCAAAGACATTACAGAAGTAAGAAGTCTAGGAGAAACACTAATAGCATTAAGAGATGAAATTAATGATGCAGAGGAACAACTAAAAAAATTAGAGGATGACAACGGAAATGGTGATAGCAATGATGATGGTGCAGAAGATAAAAAAGATGACAAAAAAGATGATAAAGCAGACGAAGGAAGAAGTGCAAATGGATTTAATCCAAATGC
>ULNH01038528.1_pt1 | contig 12723 bp, 17 predicted proteins | sample 1951871 | NCBI WGS metagenome assembly ULNH01 (sample SAMEA4835572, study PRJEB28245) | human gut metagenome | biome: gut microbiome; material: fecal sample | place: Denmark | collected 2008 | reverse complement strand
TCAATTTTGGTCTCACATCATTGACAAATCAACACTGTGGAAATTTTGTTTGAATATTTATAGACTATATATAATGCAAAAAGGATGGATAAGGCTATGAGCGAAATTGCAAAATCAGTAGGTCAGCGAATCAGAAATTACAGAACAAGACAAGGGTTAAGCCAAGAAAAGCTTGCTGAAATGTCCGGGTGCCACCCGACTTACATCGGTCAGCTTGAGCGTGGTGAGAAGAACGCAACTCTTGAAAGTATTGAAAAGATCGCTGCCGCTTTGAACGTATCTTTGTCAAAGCTCTTTGAGAAGCTGGGCGGACAGGAAACTGAAACCAGGGATATACCCCTTGAGTGTTACGAATTTCTCTCCGCAAAAACCAAAGAGGAGCAGGAGCACCTATACCGGATTCTGCTTGAAATGGACAAGTACAAAAGGAACTGAAAGTTAAAAGGATACCGCCAAGAACGGCGGTATCCTTTTTTGCTTCCAGATATTGCGGCGATTTTCAATACTTCAAGCGAAATTGATATGTTTAAAGGCTCCCTCCGGTATGGTGGGAGCCTCCTTTTTCAAATTGGAAATTGTGCAACAGCTGTCTGCACAATTTCCGCAAGGATCTGCGATCAGTTCGATAAATTGGAATTGGTCAATTAGAAATTAAACCACGGAATATCTTTGTATTCCTCTGGAATTTCATAATCATAAAAATCCATTTCACCAACCAATGTAGATTTTTGGTTTGGAAATATAAAGTCATTCAAGTAATCTATGAAGTCCTGTGCCCCAAATATATAACCAATTATTCCGCTTGGTGTGATAACACGAAGTTTTTGAGCATTGGGGTCATTCATCAGCCAATCAAAGCCAAAGTGCATACAATATTCTTTCAAGTTATCTGCAACCTCATCGGGGACAAGATACATCTTCATCTTGCCATCGTGGCTAAGTAATACCTTTTTCATGCTATCACACTCCTTTGTCAAATTGGAATTGGTCAAAGCGACATTATCAGCATAACGGCGGTGGCGATAATTACAACTGCCTCCAAAATGCTGACAAGGGTAAATGCCCTCTTTGAAAATCTGTTCTGCTTATACTCTCCATAGGTGAAATAGAGAGTGAGAGCAGAGAAAATTATAACTACTAAATACAACCAAGTCATACAATCACACTCCTTTGTCAAATTGGAATTGGTTAATCTCTTATCTGAGTTTGCAGTTCAATTCCAAACAATCGGTATGTCCATTTTGTTACTCCACGATATTCTGCTTCGGTGACGAAGTTTCCCTCAATATCAAAAGAATATCCAAGACCAATATACTTACCAGAGCCACCATCTTGCATTGGTTCTGGGCAAACACAAAAGATAGGTCTTTCAAAACTATTAACTCTGCTATAATCAACGATACCAATAGCAATCCATAGCACAAGAATACAGGCTACTGCTATAATAATTTTCTTCTTCATACAATCACACTCCTTTTTCTTCTGTGTTCGCTTGTAGTCGTCGATTGATCGGCGGCTTAATTTCGTCAAATTGGAATTTACTCTGCCGACTTGCGATCAGCTTCAGCGGATAACATCGCCTTATATTTTCGTTCCAAAATAATCGTAGTGATCAAAGCAGGAACCGCCAGCAAAAGCAAGATAACAATTGCCATTCCGGTAGATATATTTGCCTCAGCTAAAAAGAATGTACGTGCTACATAGAATCCGAGCCACGGCAGACCAAGAACAAGCCATGTTACGCCTTGCTTCCGAATATAGTCCTTAGTCCAACTGTGCCCTTTATACTTCGCAGGGATATTCTGAAAACCAATAAGCCCTACAATTCCGTATCCGATCCAGAAGATACTCAAAACCAATATAACACCCATTCAATCACACTCCTTTATCAAACTGACCTTGTACTTGCAATTCAGCCTTTGTTTCTCTATATCGTCTTATGTCTCTTTGAAGCTCGTATATATCAGCAGCCAAGATTGCTACAAATCCCCAAGAGCGATTGTCGTTCTGTATAAAAAAATACACTACGAATACAAGACTAAAAATCAATCCAAGGACAGACCAAACAATAAACCATTTGTATTTTCGCAAGTCTTTTTCAAGCTGTTCTTTCATTCAATCATACTCCTTTTACTTTGCGGGATTAGTGGTTTTCTCATAAACCGTGAAGCTATCAATTCTTGCGGTATAGCCTTCTGCGGTTTCTTCAATCACCACATTGAGCAGCGCAATGGAATTGGACGCTTCATCTTCCATAGTCAACGGTACGTTGTATGGTGCAGGCTGATCCTGAGCGGGAATATAGAACTCATAGATGTTTTCCTTGCTCAGTTCAAGACCATTGATTGCCTCGATTTGCTGACCGATGGCAATCTGAGATCCGTCTGTCATTATAGATAAGGAAACATGATTTTGAGGAGTTGTTGCTCTATGCGAGAACACAAAACCCTTTATGCCGTTGTTTGCTTCAAAGAACGTGACAGGGATGCTCTCGCCCTCTTTCATCTCTACGGCAGACAAGGTGTTATCAACTCCTGCAGCATATGCCGTCAACACGAACGGCGAGCCGATAGGCGCATTAGGATTGCCGTTAAGAAACGGAATGGCTCCAAACACGATTGCAACAACCGCTACACAAGCGGCGATAGCTTTCCAATTTGCCCACCACTTTCTTTTCTGTCTGGTGTATGTTACAGCACCGGAAACCAAATCGTCGTCGATATATTCCATGGCGCTGACAATTCTCGGAATACTCATACTTCAATACCTTCCTTTCTCAAAAATTCTCGTAATCTGTTACGGGTGCGGAACAGCATGGATTTTACAGTGTTCTCCCTCATGGAATATCGCTCTGCAATATCGCTGATGGAATCGAAAAACCAATACTTGCGGAGAAATACGTTGCGGTCAAGCTCCTTTTCGCTCCACAGAAAGGCGCTGATCAGTTTTGCGAGTTCTTCATCCTCGACACCCTGTGCAATGCTGTAGTCCGGCAAGGTTGTCTCAATCTCAGAAAGCGATATGATTGCATCGGCAGATCGTTTCATAGCGTTTGATATCTCCAATCTCTTCAAGGACAGATTTCGTGTGATCTTGCAGATAAAAGCTGTGAAATTGTTCGGACGAGTGGGCGGTATTTTGTTCCAGACCGTTAGATATGTATCGTTTACGCATTCCTCGGAATCCTCATTGTTGAATAGCAGATTCTTCGCCACCCGAAAACACATCTTACCGTATTTACGGTCTGTTTCTTTGATTGCTTGTTCGTCACGGGCAAAATACAGCTCAATAATCTGTAAATCATCCATGTTGTTCACCCCCTTTGTGTGTACTAAATGGCCTTTCACCCCATAAGTACGATTTTTTTGCGTTTGGTTTTATTTTTTGAGAAAATTTTTGAAAAAAATTTTTAGAGAAGCATACAACAAATCTTCGCACAAATTACTTAACAGCACTTTCTTTTATAAAGCTCATTATATCCCCAGCATCACAATCAAGCACTTCTGCTATCCTTAGAAGGACAGAGAGCGCAACTTCTTGATTACGACCGAGCTTTGTAAATGTAGCAGGAGCAATACCAGCGAGCTTGCGAAGCTCTGCCTTGCTCATTTCACGTTCAGCAAGCAGAACCCATAATTTTTTATAACTAACCCTCACTATATTCACCTCACAAACGTTGGGTTATCATATTCACCGCCATATATTATACCACCAAAAAGCGTTTTCTACAATCTGAAACACAAAAATAATCTTGCATTGTTAAAATAATTTTCGACTTCTTGAATTAAAATCGTGATATAATGTTATGCGAGGCGTTTTTGCGGTTATTACTTATCCATATTCGTCTCGCAATTTGCAAAGCAAAAACGCTTTATATCGGATGAAAGTTCCGAAACAACTATGCAAATACGTCAATTTGGTTTATTTTACGCAGAAAGCGTAAAATTCTGTAATATCCTGTCGAATACAGCGTAAGCCCTTGGGTTAGTGAAACCGCCTTTTCGTCTACAATATATAGTGGATAGGTGGTGAGGCAAGTGGACACTAAGTTTATTCGTGATAGGATTACGCAGTTGAGGATACAAAAGGGTGTATCCGAGTACAAAATGAGCTATGACCTCGGTCATAGCCGCAGTTACATATACAATATTTCTTCCGGTAAATCTTTGCCTCCCATGGCTGAGTTCCTTGAAATTTGTGATTACTTTGAAATAACCCCAAGTCAGTTCTTCAACGATGCAGCAGACAACCCGGCGTTACTGCAATCCGCCATCGAAGAACTCAAAAAGCTCGACGATGACGATCTGATGCTCGTAATAAGCAATACCCGTCGGCTAAATAAAGACAAATAGTAATTATATTTGCCGACAGAAAGAAAAATGATAAGACTGCGATACGTTCGGCATATTTCCCGAAGTTTCGCAGTCTTTTTTCTTTATAATATAGGAAAACCCATGAAAAAGGAGGAAATAGCGTTATGGCTAATTTTTTCGGCGGTTTGTTCAAGCAAATTGAAAAGCCGCAAGATATTCACCCCCCGTCGATTCCAAAGGAGTTCTCGCAGTATGACAGCGAGTATATTACATATTGCCTCGAACACGACCAAACCCTGTGCCAGCTGGAAGCCAAAATTCATTCATGCGATAATCCAAAAGAAATCTCCATGCTGACCTTACAGACAGCGTGTGCCTTTTATGCTGCCGATTGGACAGGTATAGTCGAAGTGGATTTGGAATTGGGCGTAACTAACACGGGATGGTGGCACAACCCCGATCCCAAGATTACCACACTTCAGAAGATTCACGAGTTTGAAAACTTCTTCCCAATGGAGACATGGCAGAAAGCCCTTAAAACCGGACAACCTGTTGCCATTCTTGATGTGAACGAGGTTGCCAAGTCCTCTCCGCAGGAATATCAAGCCTATAACCGGCTCGGCGTACAAACGATGCTCGCCGTGCCTTTCGGACCCAAACCCTTGGGTTTTCTCGTGCTGAGAAATCCCACTCGATACAACACGCTCACAAGTGCGGCAAGAGGGTTTGCGTACATCATTCATCGTGCCTTGGCACAGAAAAGAACGATTGATCGAATTAAAATGGCTCTTACTCCGGAGGAGATCAAGAGCGACAAAGACATCATTATCAACTTCTTCGGTGATAGGGAAATTATCACACAGGACGGCGTATGGAAGGAGCACGACTTTAATTCTCCCAAGAGCAGCCGTGCTGTGGCTTATGTCATGCTCCAAAGAAAAACGGCTCACTCCGCATTGGCGATTGCCGATGCGCTGTACCCGGAGGACACCGCCGACGTTGATACTATAAATAAGAATATTCGTGGTTATATGTACCGCTTTAGAAAATCGTTTGAGCTTATTTCTAAACACAAACTGATTGAATACACCTCAAACGGTTATAGATTGAATCCAACCCTCAACATCAAAACCGATCTACAGCAGTTTGAGACTATTTGGGAGCAAGTACAACAAGACATTCCTGTTACCCATAAGGTCTATATGCTCAAACGGGCGATCAAACTCTACAAAGGAGCTGTGTTCCAATCTGCTTGCGATAATCATTGGCTCGTCGGTATAGCGACCGAGTATAAGATGAAATATATCAGCATGGTCAATGAGCTGCTGTCCATCCTCGCAGAGTTTGAGGATTACGACGGCGTTCATCATTTCGCTTTGAAGTCCATCAAGCTCGTGCCCGAAAACGTGAAAGCGCAGTATTGGCTCGTGTATTCTATGTACCATTCCGGTGCGGTTGCAATAGCAAAGCAGGAAATTCAGCAAGCGAAGCTCCGTCTGACCGAGGATGAGTATGTTACTCTCAAAAAATACATCAACAATGACTGCTCAATCCAAAACTGCCAGCTTTTTTAGAAAAACAGCCCCATTTGACTTTCATTTGACTCTCATTTGACTTTCGTGCGACACCTCTTTTTGCCAAACGACTCTCATTTGACTCAAACGGGGGCTAAACGACTTCCATGCGACTCTCAAAAGACTTTCAAACCACCTCCGTAAATTAGGCTTTAGGAGCAAAAGCTCTTAAACCAATTTACGGAGGTTTTTATTTTGAACCACACATTCCTCAACAGGGGTGCTTTTGCAACACGCAGAAGCGCCCCTTCTTTTTTTGTCAGCCGTAGTACGGTACACGGTTGTCGTGATCCTCCCGAACTGAAATTTGACTTTACCCAAAATCAAATTTCAAAAATTCGGAGGAAAACATAATGACAACTAAAATCAGAATTGAACTTGAACAGGTTTTCAAGGCAGAGTGCAAGGTAATCGACCTCAAGCACGAATACACCGGATACAGAGAGAACATCAGATGGGCAATCGCAACTGCCCTCACAGAAACAGCCCTCAGATCGAAGTACAGCGAGATCATTGCACAGTATGAACCGTTCCTGCTTCTCACAGAAGAACACGCCAAGATCTTCGTGCAATTCCATAGTAATGAAAGAAAACACCAAAAGCGCAACGCAGAGCACGGCGATGCTTTCGGCTATGAAGATGGCGAAATGGAGAAGTACCATCCCGAACTGATTGAGAATCCTTTTGATAGTCTCTTTGACGATCAATACGATACCAAGGAACTGTATAAGGCATTGGACAAGCTGGAGCCTACCCGCCGTGAAAGGGTTATTAAGCACTACATACATGGCATCAGCATTGTTGAAATTGCAGAGCAAGAGGGTGTATCTCCCCAGGCGGTTCAACAGGGTATCGCCCGTTCGCTAAATTTTTTGAAAAATTTATTGAAAGACCGTTGATTTTTACCCTCTGAAATTCCGAATCAGTGAGAGGCATTGACCTCTACGATTATGAAAGTGAGAATTTACATTATGGAAAACAGAAAAGTTAAGCACGGCGACATCTTTTGTTATGATTTCGGAACCAACGAGGGTTCTATCCAGAACGCTATCAGACCGGCGCTTGTTATTCAAGCTAACAACTTCAATGCCAACAGCCCGACCACCGTTATTGCCGCTATTACCACGGCGCAGAAAGGAATGTATCTTCCTTCTCATATTTTCCTTGGTGAGCGTTACGGGCTTGATCGTCCATCCACAGTCATGTTGGAACAGCTTCGCACGGTGAACCAAGATGATCTTGGTCCGTATATCGGAACCGTGGAAGATCACACCACACTCAACGCTATCTCCAAGGCACTCAAAAAGACATACGGGCTGTGGTTCTACCAAGCACCCAAGGACGATGTGCGTTGTCTCTGCAGACGTTGCCTGGATGAATACAGAGACAGCAACGAATACATCATCAGCCGCCGAGACCCGTTCCAGAAAGAAAAGGACCCCTGCGACAGATGCCGTCATCCCGGTTACGATTACGTTCTGAAACCTCGTCGTAAAAACTAAATACTTCCTACCTTATGAAAAGGGCTTGCAGTTCGCTGCAGGCTCTTTTTGTCGTTCGCAGAAAAGTTACATTTGTGGTGATTATAAATTTTGACGAGATAATTGTAATTCTGCAGAATTTGTGTTATAATGAGTATGCTCATAAAAGGAGCACGACCTTTACATACCTCTTTGTATCCAAACATCAAAGCCAGTTGAACTGTAGTACAGAGCCAAGTATCAATTACTCAAAAAGAATAACGGATTTTTTCTCCGCCGATTTTTCAGAAAATTGATACCAAACTTTGATACCAAAACAGTACCAAACGGGCTGAGAACACAGAGAATACAGAGAAAAACGAAGCAAAACGAGAGAAATCTCACGGAAATTAGCCCAAAATAAGGCGAAGAGTAACTGTGGGAAAGAACTCGTAAGCGTAATAGAATGATGGCTCTTTTCTTCGCTAAGGAAGGAAAGCACATCGTTTGTGGAGGGACGACATCATCTATCGCCGCGAAATATTTAGGTAAACCTCTTCAAACATCACTTGATTTTGTATCTTCAGATATTCCGCCAATGGCTTATATTGAGGGTGTTGACTTAGTTACTGAAGGAGTAATAACAATTAATAGAGTTGTTGAATATGCCAAAGATTATGTAGGGGATAACAAATTATACGACGATTGGTGTTTTAAAAAAGATGGAGCTTCACAAATTAGTAGATTACTCTTTGAAGAGGCTACAGATATAAATTTCTATGTAGGTAGAGCGATTAACCCTGCGCATCAAAATCCTAATTTACCAATCAATTTTAATATTAAAATGAATCTTGTTGAAGAATTAACAAAGTATTTGAAACAAATGGGTAAAAGAATAAAGGTTAGTTATTTCTAGGTGATTAAATGAAAAAATTTGATACAAAAGTCCAGTATATAAAATATATGGTTCTTCGTGAGGTAGCTCGGGAAGAATGGAATGATACTCTTAATGAAAATATTTTAGATATACCAAAAAGAATAATTTCTGGTAAAGTACCAACTATGCGGTGTTGTGTGTATAAAGAAAGAGCAATCATTGCCGAAAGAATAAAAGTTGCCATGGGGAATGATCGAACAAACCCCAATGTTATAGAAGTTATTGATATTGCTTGTGATGAATGTCCAATGGGTGGATATGATGTTACGAATGCCTGTAGGGGATGTTTGTCGCATCGTTGTGAAGATGCCTGCAAAAGAAACGCAATTACATTTGACAATAATCACGTAGCACACATTGATAAGACAAAATGTGTTGAGTGTGGTGCTTGTGCGAAGGTATGCCCATATAGTGCTATTCATAACTATAAGAGACCTTGTGAGGTTGCATGTAAAGTCAAAGCCATCACAATGGGTGAAAACAAAGAAGCAAAAATTAACAATGATAAATGTATTGCTTGTGGTGCATGTGTTTACCAATGTCCTTTTGGAGCCATAACAGATAAATCATACATAATTGATGTAATAGATCTTCTTAAAAAGAGCGATAATAACAACAAGTATAAAGTATATGCGATTGTAGCTCCATCAATATCTAGCCAATTTAAATATGCTAAATTAGGTCAAGTAATTAAAGGTTTAAAAGAACTTGGTTTTCATACAGTTATCGAGGCAGCACTTGGCGCTGATATGGTTGCTGAAAAAGAAGCTGTCGAGCTTGCTGAGAAAGGTTTTTTGACAAGCAGTTGTTGTCCAGCCTTTGTTACTTATTTAAAACGGGAATTTCCACAATTAGCCGAACACATCTCACATAATTTATCACCAATGGCGACGATATCAAAATATTTAAAAGAACATGATGAGACATGTAAGACTATTTTTATAGGTCCTTGTACCGCCAAAAAGATGGAAATAAAAGAAGAAAAAGTTAAAAAATATGTTGATAGTGTATTAACATTTGAAGAACTGCAAGCTTTGTTTGACAGTAAAGATCTTGATATAACAACTTTATCAGAGGATGTTTTGGATAATGCTTCCTATTATGGACGTATTTTCGCAAGATCAGGGGGATTATCAGATGCGGTTAGAGAAGGGTTAAAAGAAAATAACCTGGATTCTTTCCCACTTAAGGCTCTTCCTTGTGATGGAATTGAAGAATGTAAAATAGCGTTATTAAAGAAAAGTAAAAATGTTCTTGATGCTAATTTCATTGAAGGTATGGCATGTGTGGGAGGTTGTATTGGTGGTGCTGGCTGTTTGACTCATGGCGAAAAAAATAAAGCTGAAGTTGACAAGTATGGTATGGAAGCATATGAAAAAACCATCAATAGTGCAGTTTCCATTTTAAAAATGACCAAATAAAAAAATTATATTAAAAACACCCCTTCCTCATATTAAGAGGAAAGGGTGTTAATTTTTATTTAAATGATTATTTTCTTTTTCTAGATAATCTTTTTGGATGAAGAGCGTATGGGTCATAAATACGTTCTTTTTTAATTGTTCTAATGAGCCATATAATGAACTTAACTAATAAAATAATAAAGATAGTTCCACATACTCCGCATATAAAACCACTAAAATCAATGATAACATCATTCCATGTACAAAATCTTCCTGGTGTTACAGCTTGAATCAATTCAGAAAGACCAGCAATGATGAAACCTTGAACAGCAGATAACAAAAATGCTGAAGGTAGATATTTTAAAAAACATAGTAACATAAAAATAGAGGCAAGCCCAAGACAAAAAAATGCTCCGAAATGTCCAATGCCTTTTCTTACTAAAAGTAGAAAATGCGTTTGATTTTTAATATAGGAAGGAGATTCTATCGTTAATTCAAAGCTTATTTTATTATTTCCAATTGAAGCCTCAATGATTGTTTTACCAGCTTTGATACCAACAATCATACCATTGTTATCAATTGTAGCGACATTTGGTTCACTTGAAGAATAACTAATTGTATCATATGTATAATCACCTTCTAATTTAATATCTAGTTTTTCACTACTATTAACCTTTAATACTTTTACAGTTGTTCCAAGTTTTGATATAATTGACATTTTTTCAGGATAGATATTTATAACGTTTAAAACAATAGAGGATTTAATGGACTTGTTAACAGCACTTCTAATGGTAATTTTAGCACTACCCACAGCGACGGGATAAATTGTTCCATCTTGTTTAACTTTTATAACTTTATCATCGGAACTCTCCCAAATTACATTTACATCATAAGCATTAGTAGGATAAATATCATACTTTAACTTTAAGTTCTTATTTAATATTATTTCATTATTATCAGAAAGGTTTTTAAGGGTTAAGGCTTCAAGCGGAATCTTTGGTAAATCTGCTTGAGGATCTTTTGTAACCGTTATTTCTATACTAGAAGTAACTTCAAGAGAAGTGGCTTTAACAATTGTTTTGCCTTCTTTTAGACCTTTTATTGTTCCTTGCTTTGTGATAGATAGAATGGTACTATCTTCAACACTCCACTCAATAGGGTGATATGAAGCGACAAAAGGAGTAATTTTAGCGGTTAAATTATATGTTTTACCAACAAAGATTTCTTCATTATTATTAATTATTTCTAAAGCTGTAATCGGTGCTTCACTTACACTAATCGTAATTGTTTTAAAAATAGCTTCGTTTTCAGCGCTAATTAAACTAATTGTAGCGTGACCTGCTTTTTTTAAATATACTTCGCCATTGCTATTGATACTAACAATATCGTTATTGCTGCTTTCCCAAATAACACTTTTGTTAGAAGCGTTGCTTGGATAAATCACTGCGGTTAGTGAAAATTTTGTTCCTTCAACAATTGTTTTATTATTATATTCGTCGTTTTCTTTAATTTTAATATTTTTAACTTTAATTAGCTCGGATTTAGTGTCAGTAATTCCATCAATAAAATCTTTAATGACATTTCCAACAGCATTACTTTGGGCTGCTGATTGTTTACTTGGTATGGCTGCTTCACCTAAAATAATGATAGTCCCTAACAAATAAAGACTAAATGAAAGCCATTTAATTGTTTTAAAAAGTTTTGTTTCCATAGTCTTCTCCCTTATAAATTGTGTTCGTATGCTTGATCTATTTCAATGATAGGGTTTAGTGTTTGATCATATTCTTTTATTAAACTAATTATTTCACATCTAACCTCAGCAGGAGTTTTGAAATATTTAAGAGGAAGAACAAGGTCAAACAAAACATTATTATGTGTTACTCCAAACACAACCCGAAAGTCGTGAATAGATAAACTCTTATCATATGTTGTAACAATATCGGTAATAATTTTTTTTAGTGACAATACTTTTTCATCTTTTATATCAATAGGATCCATATGAATAGTAAGATCAATATTCATTTCTTTTTTTATATCATGTTCAATATTATCCATTTGATCATGACTGATCATTATTGGCACATCACTAGCTACTTCGACATGGACAGATGCAAAGTTTTTGTTTGGTCCATAGTTGTGAATTACGAGATCATGAATTCCTAAAACGCCATCATATTGAGTAATCTTTTCAGCTAATTCATTGATGAGGGCACTACTAGGAGCTTCACCTAAAAGGGGACTAATAGTATCTTTACATAATTTTATGCCACTAATCATAATGAAAATAGCTACAAAAATACCAGCGTAACCATCAATAGATACTTTACCGTCGGTTACAAGATAGATAATCATACTGACAATAACCGCTCCGGTTGAAAGGCAATCGTTGAAACTATCAATGGAATTAGCTCCTAAAGCTTCACTATCAATAGCCTTAGCCATTTTTTTATAGAAAACTCCTTGCCAACATTTAACAAGAACTGATAACGTCATTATTCCTAAAATAACATAAGATATTTCCATCGTATGTTTATTTTCAATAAGTTTCATAACAGATTCTTTTCCTAGTGTTACAGCGATCATAAGAATAATAAAAGAAATTATTAATCCAGTAATATATTCAATTCGTTCATGTCCAAAAGGATGTTTGGCGTCAGCCGGTTCTGCTGATAACTTGAAACCAATTATTGTTATAACCGATGATAAACTATCGGATAGGTTGTTTATTCCATCGGCGACGATACCTACGCTAAAGGAGATAATTCCTAAAATAATTTTTGTGATAGCTAAAAGAAGGTTAGTTATAATTCCTATGATACCACTTAAAGTACCATATTTTGATCTTATTTTAGGGTCTTCTGTGTTCTTATAATTCTTAATAAATATTTTTACAAGTAATTTATGCATTTGAATCACCTTTATATATTGCATGATATTATAATATATTATATACTAAAAGTAAAAAAAAAACAAACTTTTTTTCTTAAAAGCTGATATCTTTTTTTGTGTTCGTGTACACTAGATTGTGTACACGAACAC
>ULNH01045484.1_pt1 | contig 12740 bp, 9 predicted proteins | sample 1951871 | NCBI WGS metagenome assembly ULNH01 (sample SAMEA4835572, study PRJEB28245) | human gut metagenome | biome: gut microbiome; material: fecal sample | place: Denmark | collected 2008 | reverse complement strand
ACTTGCTGATTATAATGAAGTTAACATATATTTAAGAGGTTTATTTCCATTAATTGGCTTTCATTCAACAACAGTAGAGTATGATAGACATGAACGGATAGCAGGTAAAAGTCATTATCCACTTGGAAAAATGATAAATTTAGCAGTAAATGGTATAACGAATCTTAGTATAAAACCAATAAGAATTATAACAACAGCTGGTATACTCGTGTCAATAATAAGCTTTTTTGTTATAATTTGGGTACTAATAGGGTTAATTAAAGGAACAACAGTACAAGGTTGGGCAAGTACATTAGGTATATTAAGTTTCATAGGTGGATTACAGTTGTTAAGCTTAGGAATAATAGGTGAATACATTGGAAAGATATACATGGAAGTAAAAAATAGACCAAGATACATTATATCAGATAGAACATACACTGTTGAAAATAATGATAAATGACTAAAATAAGTGCATCAATTGACTTAATAAAAATATGCAAATTGATTAAGTAAAAAGTCATTTGTACAATTTATAATAAAACTATATATCAACTAATAGTTCGTTAAAAAACTACCTATAATAGAAAATAGGTAGTTTTAATTTTTTGATAAGTGAGGTAAAACAATATGAGCAGTGTAAACAGTAAATTTAAAAATGAAACACTTGGAAATAATAGTAATACACGAGAAAAAATACACTATTTAGGAGACTTAAGAATAGTAGGACAGGTAGTAGAGAACTTATCAGATAAGGAACCTATAGGATACGTTGTAATGACTGAAAAAACACAACAGTTCAAAATGTATACAGTTGGTCAGACAATGGTTCTTTTACAAAAATTCAAGTTTGTAAATGCTGATATACAAAACGGAAAGATAGTAAACACAGAATGCTCTATGGAACGTATGCCAAAGTTTAATACAAGCATGCAAGTGGTAGGAAATCATGGCATAATAATTCTTGGTGAAATTATTGATGGTACATCTAAAATAGGATACAGAGCAATGGATACAAACGCTAGAGTAGTAGATTTATCTGAAGATGACCTATTGAAGTGTAGTATGCCAATTATCAATGCCAAGATAGTATCTGGTACAACAGGTAAAAAACCTCATATATCAGGTATTAAACAAGAGTTTACAAAGATTGAGAAATCAAAACTTAAGGATATGATACCTACTAAGAAGATAAATCCTTGGGTAAAAGAAAAGCACATGGAAAAGTTACGAGATTTCTTGTTGCCTTCTAGTATTAAATGGGGATTTACAGGAATAGGTAAGATAAATGACAACTGGTATTATAGAACAAATAACAGCGATGGATATAGATACGTTGATTTAGATAAAGAAGCTAAGATAATTGTTAGTGAGGTATTCACAGAAAGTAATGGAGTTGTATTAAGTGATTCTGACAAGGAACTAATCAAGAGAATCATAAAAGAGATGCCTCATAAACATGAGTTAGTTAGTAGATGGGACCCTGAACATAAATATACAGCAGATGAAAACGACAAACTATTTATATTTGCATTAGCACAGTTCGTGTTAAGCAACAAGCAAATCTGCAATGAAGTCTTAAATAGAAGAATTAAGTCTAAAGATGTTAAATTAGATACATTTAAGAAATTATTAGATATGGGTTATGCAACTCCTACATTAAAGAAAGCAGCTGAATACCTACAAGAACGTAAAGTAAACAATTATAAAAAAGTTAACAAAATAACAACTTCAGCTGATAAAGCGAAAATGTTCAAGACAAAAACATTTGTTACTGGAGAAGAAGCAGCTCAATTAGGATTTGCACTTACAGAAAGTAATAAAGGATTAGAATACAGAACAAATACAGGGCATAATAAGACATTAGCATATATTGGAGATTACTTTAACAATTGTGATTATGCTAAATATAAGAGTGAATCAAGATGTCTTGGAGATATACTAGCAATAGCTAATGTAATTAAGTTAATGAACAAGTGTATTGAAGAAGTTACAACAGGTACTAATAAGTATTTACCATTTGAAAAAATGATGGCATCTATAGAAATAATAATTGCAATATCATTCTTATATGAGTCTAAGGCAATGAAGATGTTTGTAGATGACTTTAGAGCAGATTTAGATAACTTAGGCGTGAATATACCTGACTATGAAGAAGTATCAAGTACAGATTACAAATTATCACCTGAATTAAAAATGTACTATGCATCAGGGTTTAATGTATTCTTAAATGATAGTAAGTACAGACAAGGAGAATACAAAAAAGCTTACTTAAGAGAATCTGAAATAATCAATTACAGACAATATGGAAACAAGTATAATATACAACATCCAATGTTACAAGATGAGTTAGCATCTATAGTTACTATGATAACAAGTAACGAATATTGTGATGCAGAGTCTGTAGCAGAGTACATTGGTAATATAAGATTCTTATAAGATAAAAAGTGTTTCTGCACGCTGTGTTATATAGGAATCAGTACATAGACCCCGGACTCCACTGCAGCGATGCCGCAGGTAGTCCTGGGTCTATCTCAATACGAGATAGTGTAATGCAGTCAAGGATTTAAGTATAACACGAAATAACTTATGTAGGAGTCAGTTCATAGACTGGAAGCTTCCTCAGGCGATGCCCGAGGCTGCTTCCAGTCTATCTCAATACGAGATAGTGCAATGTAGTCAAGGACTAAGGCATAAGGACATATAGGAAGTGCCACTACACACTTCCTATATATTTTAAGATATCAGAAGGTAAACATATTTATGAAGAGAATGACAAAGGAAGAATTTCCATTAAGCAGGTACAGACATTGCTACAGTGTAGGTAAAAGAATGTATACTTATGCAAAAGAAAAATTACACTGGGACGAAAAACATTGCATAGAGATGTTTGTTTTGGGTAACATGCATGATATTGGATATGAACTTGACCCAGACCCATTTAGACATGATGAAATATTAGCATACGGATTAGATAGTTCGTATAAATATGCTAATGAAATAAGATATCATTCATATTTACAAACAGCATATGACACACCTGAGATGAGACTATTATATTTTGGAGATATGACAGTAGATGGTAACGGTAACTGGTGTACTTTAGAGGAAAGATTAAAAGACTTAGGTACACGGCATGGATACAATTCAGATGTTTATATAGAATCATACAAAATAGCTGAATACCTTAAACATTTGGGTTTTGATGACTCACTTTAAAACGGAGGATAAACAATATGTATGTAATATATGAAGCATATGATGATAATACAGCAGATGTATTAGATATAGGAAACTATGGAAGAAAATTTATGACAGAGCAAGAACTAATATACTTTGGAAATAATCATGATGTACTTGGACTATCAGTAAGTGGACATAAGTTGAATTACATCACAGCATACAACTGTTTATCATTTGCAAGTGAGGAAGAAGCTAATGAATATATAAAAGAAAATGGATTATCATATCAAAATAAGAGATATGCAATGGGATTGTTTTGGGTGTTTGAAAAGAAAAATCATAAAAAACATGTAGATTATTATATATGTACATATGCAGGTGAAGAAGTAACATATTTAGCAGAAAAAGGTTATACACCTTATATTCAAGCAGCAAAAACATTCGATAAAAGAACAGCTGGAGAAAAAGCAGCACTCATGACAAACAAGAGTAAAACAGGTAAACATTGGACTACTCAACGTGTAGTAATTGGATAGTACAGGAGGATATAAAAATGAACATAGGAAAAGTTTCAATGACAATGAGTCAGATAGATACAACTTCAAGAGTTGGTGTTGAAATGTTGAGTAAAAACATAGATACAATGGAGCAAGCAGGAGAGGGCATAGTTAAAATGATTGATGCAGCAGCTATGGAGAGAAGCATTAATCCAGAATTAGGTGGAAACATAGACTTGAGAATATAATATACATGATTAAATAAACAATTTAACTTTTTGAAGTCTATAAATTATAAGTTATAAATAAATGAAATTATTTATAACTTACAAATGAAAATATAATAAGTAATCATTTTTAACTAATAATTACCGATTAAACAAAATAGTATAATCATTGGGTAAATTTTAAGTACACATTTCACTTATACATTGTATTTGAAATTTTTAAAATTTTCGTAAGTATACAAGTACATTGGAAAAGAGGTATAACATGGAAGTATATATTGAGAAAAGTAAAAAATTTATAGGTAGTCACCCAGTAGCTAATTTAAGCTATATAGGTACTGATATAGCATATTATAAAATATTACAGACAAATAGACACTTAGCTATTATATCACCAATGGGTAGAAATATACATGGTATTAATCTTGTAACGATATGTGAAAGTAAAAAAGAGCCTTTATGGAAACAGGATATGCAAATAAGAATGGGCAGAATGCCAAGAAACATTGAAACACGAAGAACATTTAATGTGCATGAATTAACACCAGAAGATGCATCAAAATATGTAGTAGAGGTTTATGAAATTATTAGATAAAGGAGAAAACTAACATGGCTGTTATATGTAAAGCAATTGATATAATTAAAGATAAAAAAGGGAATACATCTGGTTATGTATTAGTGGATACCACTGGTCAAACAATGAGTGTACCTAGTGATAAGATTAAAGCAGCTATAATAGCTAAACAAGTCATTGTTAGTAATCTTAAAGTAACATCTAATAATAGATTAATCAATGAGGATATAGATGTACCAAAATTATTTAATACAGCAGCAGATAAGATTTCAGAGTTATCAGGGGTAAATCATAGTAAACCCTATATAGATAACTTTTATTTTTGTACTAAATTTGGGGAAACATCTGCATATTTAAAAGGAACACTAGATGGAAAAGATGTAACATTTGGAGTACAAGGCAGAGGTGTGGAGTATTTATTAAATTCTGACACTTTACCAAAAGCAGCTACTTTAGTAAAGAGGTTATATTGCAATTATGTAACTGATAATAAACCAGTTAATAATGAGATAATACAACCTAAAGCAGAAGATAGCAAGCAACAATTTAGATTAATAACATTAAATTCATCTCAAATAATACATAATGAGAAGAAGATAGCAGAAGAGAACGGATTATCATGGGATGAAAATGATAAGAGATTTAGTATTGTAGATGAGAACGTTAATATTATATTAAATATAGATTTATATACAGATGTAACATTTAAAAATTCTAAAGTAAACGGATTTAGAATAGTATCTGCTGCATATGGGTATCATGACTGTGTAACATTAGAGTACTGCGAAATGCAATATTTAGAAGCAGTAAACATGTGTCCAAGATTATGTGGGTGCATAGTATATAATACTGCTAATATGGATAATGGAGCAGTTAATTGTAGAGCATTAAGCTATATAAATAATTTAAAAATCAACAATTATAAGAATATAGGACTTGAAAATGTGTTAGGAAATAATGTTTATGCTCACAATGTAGATTTAGTACTAAGTGCAGATGATGGGTCACAGTATATACACAATATAGATGCAAAAGCGGAAAGTAGTATTTATATAACTGGTAATGAATGGACAGCAGAGAATATCACACTAGCAACTAAATTATTAAGAGTTAACATAAATCAATTTGATAAAGACACTGATAGAGATATACAAAGAGCATTAGTAGAACTAAATGGCAAATATACATATCCAAACTTATACATGATAGTATGTAATCACTTCGTAGATGCTGATGAGGTTGAATCATTAGTAGATATAAGTAGAAGTATATCTATATCAATAGCAAGGTTAGTATGGAGATGTAAATTTAATCCAGAAATAAAATTAGATACAGCAGAGGAATTTACTAGATTATACAATGCAGAAATAGTACAGGACACCATACCTGACACCATAAAATTTCTTAGAGGCGGAATAGCAATAACAAATAATACTGATATTACATTTAATAATATTAAAATAGCAGCTTTATATAGAAGTAAAACAAAGAACTATGCACTTGGAACATCTGGTATATTCTTATTAGACAATGCAGTTAAAAATTTTAGCATAACAATAAATAATAGTATTAAGCCAGCAACAAAGAGTAGTGTATATGACTTTAATTTAGTAATTAAAGAACTTAAGAAAATATCAGAGATAAACCCTATAAAAGTTTATTATGGAACACAGGCTTATGAAATTTTATCAACTAATGGGGTAAAACTAGACATACTAAACAAAGATGAAATATCACAGAAAATTGTAAACACATCTATAAAAGAGGGAATAATAGGTGTAACTGTAATGGATACAGTAGAAAATTCAGTAAGAGACGCCTTAAAGAATACAAGTGACTCTGAGAGATATCCAATAAATACAGGTATTGATGTAGAATTACCAGATAAAATAATAGAAACATATAACTTATCTGTAACAAACGGTAGAAGTGATTCTATAAACACAGCAGTTAAGTCTATACTAGATATGTTAATGTTATTTCCAGCAAATAATTTACCTTTTACAACAGAGGTACTAAACAGAGTATCATCTGATACAAGATTTAGAACAAATACAGAATTAATATTTTCTTATGAAAATATAATGATTAACCTCATAAGTATAGTTTATACAGATATATTAGATATAGACCAGTATGTAGTGGTAACTAATGGCAAGAGTTTAATATATATGACATATATAGGTAATTGTGAAATAAAATGCAATAGGGGTTCATCAATAGATATTCAAGATGGTATACAGGCTGTTAGAAAATTCTCAACAGTTGATTTAGTTTTAAAGTCAATTGGACAAAGTTTAACTATATCATCTGTAAAGAATACTAAAGATTTTATAAATGATATAAGCATATTATTCAATAAAACAACAGCATTTATGTTAAATAGTAAAACATCTTCAATAATAACTGTTGGTGCATCTGGAGAAATAATAAGCTTTAAAGTAGTATATAGTAAGTACAAAAAGAGTAAATTTGATACAATATATGAAAGACAATATATCAATAAGATAGAAAAGCTAGAACCTAATAATATTATAGTAGACATACAGGCTGATGTAGCAGAAAGTTATAAAAAATCAGTATTACTTAGAACAAAAGATATAGTAACAAATAGGAATAATGGAGATAACAATATATCAGTATGTAAAGTATCAAGTTTATGGCAATTAGCAATGAAGTATGAAGAACAAGGCTTTGATACAATAACAATAGACATATTAAATGATGTACTCGAACTTCCTTATTTTAATTTATTAACAGAAAGTGAGTTTACTAAAGCACTTAAGAAAACAACAGAGATAAGAAGAAGATATAGAACAGACAATAATTTTGAAATAAAAGCATTTTCATTTGATGGAAAACTTAAAAAATTACAAAATGATTACATGGGTAAAATAGATTATCTTTATCAAATAACTTTTAGTGACGGTAGTGTGGAATACTACAGTTCAGATGAAGGAATTGATGAAGTCATTGGATATTTGAAGAGAGTCATACAAAGAAGAAGTGATAGAACGTTTGAATCATTTATAGATGACTATAACTTAATAAAAGAAGCATATGGGAATCCACATATAGCAGCTGACTCAATGGCACATAGCATGGATAGTAATTATAGAAATCTTGTATATATGAGCGTGCCAGGAGATAAGATTTATTATGCTATCAAAGATGCAGAGGATAATGGAGAGTATGACAGAAAATTACATCTATTAAACATTATAGGTATGACAGATTACGAGTATAGTAATTTAATAAACAAGGGTAGACCAAATAGTGATGCAGATAGATACAGAAACATAAACAGCGAGATAGTCGCAAAAATGCCTAAATCAAAAGAGTTACTAGACCTTTTACAAATGAAAGAGGAAAGATTTGATGAATTGGTTAAACAAGCTAAACTAGATAAATTAACATCTGATAATAAGAATGTCATGCTAACTAGTTTAGTGGTACTATATATGAGTAAACATAGATTATCTTGTACATACAAAGATTATGCAACTAGAATCTGTATAGGTATGTGTAAGAATACAGGATACTGTTATCTGTTTACAATTAATAAAGGCTATATAATACCTGCATTAAGAATACCTTCATTTAAAGAGGCAATGATACTCAGAAAGCAAATCATTGAGGATGAGGCAGATATACAAAAGAAATCAGGTATACTACAAGATTTAGGATGGAGTCATTCTTCAGAATTAATGGAAACAATTGAACTTCAGCTACAAGGCATTAAAGAGGCTGATAGATATCCACAGAAGTATAAGTATTTAGTATCTTATATACCTGATGAACCTGAATTTGAAGGCATTAATAACATATCAGCTACAGATTCATCAAATGAAAGTTATCCATTATTAAAAGGATTTAATCAATCATATTTGATGCAATTCATTCAAATGGGAGCAATACAGATGGTAACAAATATACCAACAGCTTATAAACGTAATAAAACATACTCAATTAAAGATTTAGGATATAATATTATTGAGTATGTCAATAAAGATAATGGATTGTATGCTTTTCAACTTGGAGATGATACAAAGTTGATATCTGAATACTCACTTGAGGAACTGTTTGAATAACAATTAGAATTAAAGGGTGTCTTATTAAAATAATAGGTAAGACACCCTTTAAATTTTATTTAAACATTATTGAATACTACTAGAATATTGAAGAAATAATTTTATTAAAATATTGAGGAAAAGACATTGAAAAATATATTAAGATACATTGGTAATATGAATAATGTAAACATTAGTGAATATATAGATAACAACTGTAAAATTTATGTAGAACCATTTGCAGGAAGTTTTGGTGGTGGTTTTAATGTAATGGAACAAAGATATTTTTATAAAACAGTACTAAATGATAAAGATTACTTTGTGTATAATTTTTGGTATTGCATTAGAGAGAATAGTGATGCAGTTATAGAATCAATTAACGAAATATATAATATAATTAAACATTTAGAATATAAAGATGCAATGTTAAATTTAGAAGAATACAGAGCATCAAAAAATAGGTTTAAACAAGCAGCATATGAATATTTATATATGGATAATAAAAATATTTTCGGTAACACTAGAAAGGAAATAAAAGAACCTAAAATTAATAGAGATAACTTTACAGAGATTAGTGTAAGACTTCTAGAAACTGATATATTAAACTTAGATTATTTAGAGATATTAGATAAATATGATAGTGATGAAACATTTTTTATGATTGACCCTCCATATAATGTTTCTGATGTAAACAGATACTATAGAGGAAACTGCTTAGAGTTTAATCATGAACAATTAAGAGAAAGATTAAAAAACATTAAAGGAAAGTGGATAGTACGTTATAATAATGAACCATTAACAGCTGAATTATATGCTGATACAAGAGTATTATTTACAACATCTAAAAATTTGATAGGAACAGATTATGTAGAGGTATACTACACTAATATATAATAGAGGTAAGCATACAGTGGAAAATTTAAAACAGGAATTATTAAATAGCATTCATTGGGAAGAAACCTATAACAAAATGATATTAAAACAAAACTTTAGTAAAGAAGATAAAGACTTACTATGGAAACTTAAGGAAATATATAAAAATGACGTAGTAAATGAGTTAATGTCAGGTGAGTATAATTGGTCAATACCAAGAAAAGTGGAAATAGCAAAGAGTGAGAGCAAGAAGAAAAGAACAGTTTATATTTATAGCATAAAAGACAGATATATACTCGGTGTGTTATATAGAGCAATATCAACATATTATAAGGATATCATTAATAATAGATGTTTTAGCTATACAAAAGGTAAGAACACGTCTAATGCAATAAGGTATATCAGGGATAATAAAACTGATGAACTTAAATATGGTGTCAAAGTAGACATTCATGCATATTTTAATAGCGTTTCTAGAGAAAAAGTAATAGAAATGATAAATTGCTTATTCAATGGAGGAATAAAAGAGAGCATTGAGAAATTAATGTTAAATGACACTGTATTATGGAAGGAAAAAGAGATTCAAGAATGGAAGTCTTTAATACCTGGGTGTGCGCTTGGTAGTTTCTTTGCTAACTACACCTTAAAAGAGTGTGATGAATACTTTGATAGTAAAAATACAATTTATGCAAGATATAGTGATGACATTATAGTATTAGAGTCATCAAGAGAAGAACTACAAAAAGACTTAGATATAATAATGCAGTACTTAAATAATTATGGTTTAACTATGAATCCAGATAAGTATACTTGGTTTGAACCTGGAGATAACGTAGAATATTTAGGTCTAAAAATATTAGGAGATGGAACAATAGACATTTCTGACCATGCAAAACAAAAAATTAAAAAACAGATACATAGATGGTGTAGAAAAGGACGAATGGAAATTGAGAGGGATGGAAAACCATTTTATATTGTAGCAAAGAGAATTATAAGGCAACTTAATAATAAAAATTTCTTTTGCGCAGTAAATAATGATGCAACATTTGGTTGGGCAATGTATTCTTTTTCTAAAATAACAACAATACAATCATTAAAAGAGTTAGACTATTATACTAAAGATACACTGCGAGCAATGAAAACAGGTAAACATAATGGAGTTAATTATAAAGCAATAAGTGAAGAGGAATTTCACGAATTAGGATTACTAAGTCTTGTAGAAATGTATATGTTATACAGACAAGATTATGATTATTTTATGGAAGTTATTGAGGTAAACAGATAGTATGATTAAAGGAATACCATATTTTGGAGAGCAAACACAGGAATTAATGGATTATATACTTCATACAGATTTTGATAATGTGCCAGTAGCAAGATATAAAAATCTTTATGAAGTTGTACAAGACTCTGTAAATGATGAAGTAATAGTTGTAATTGACAATAAATGGGTGACATGGCTCAATGATATAGTGTTTAATTACAGAGATAAAGAGTGCTATATACCTTATTATTCATATAAAGAATACTTAATAGAAGATAGAGTATTCAAAACAAATAATAAAGGTCATCTTATACTAACTGATGATGGGCTAAAAATTAGGTATGATTATAAATATAATAAAATAAATATAACAGATGGTAAAGTTAGATTGAATTGTGTAGACATGCTTACACTTGACAAATTAGTAATAGCAACAGATGGTTGGGCAGATGATGACAGTATTGACCTAGATAAACTATATAAGTTATATATTAATAGCTGCTACAAAGATGATGATTTCCTTATAAATAAACATGCAGGCGGATATCATTATATAGATAAATCAATTAAGTCATTTAATAACAAAGAAAAGAAACTGAGAGAACAATATGATTTAAGTGACTACTCTGAAGATTTTTATTATATAAAAGATTATAGAGATGTAAGACAATATAAATATGAAGAAGTCATCAAACTTAATGGTCTATTAGACAACCTAGAACTATATAGAGAACGAAGATTAAGGTTTGAGTCTTATTTGTATTGTTGTTTGAGAGAGGGTTTATTTAATGATATACAATTTAAAAAACATATATACAAAGTTGGAAAAGAATTAAAGCTAATAATAAAAGATTATTGGCTTGATAATATTGATAAGCCAAACAAAACATATATAAGATAATGCATTGGTGGGTGTAAAAGGGCATGGCTAATAAAGAATTTTTATCTAATTACATTTATGTTTTAGACTATGAATATTCATATAATAACAATATAAAAACTGTATATTTACATGCATTAGATACACATTACATGGTAGCATGTAATATACGTTATGAAGAATACGCAGACATAGTAAAAAGTAGAAAAATTCATATTAAAAATATGAATAGAGATGGAATAATATGTAAAGTACCTAAGGGAAATTTAGTAATATTATTTAAAAATACAGATGGAACTTATTTAGTGGCTGATTATCTATGTAACTTAAGTATGATGACTTTGGAAGATATAAAGCAAAACAGAACAAAGTTTCCTGATATCAAGTTTGTAGGAAAGGGAATAACAACTAAAAGTGGTAGAATACCTGATATAAATGAAAGAGCAATTGATATTTTTAAGATAAATAGTTTTAATGATAAAGCAGCAATTTTAGGTATATCAACTTTATCTTATGATTTTGATTATAACAACAATTTAGTTATAACTGGCATACAATATGAGACAGATAGACTTGAAATACCTAATTTTATAACAAAGATAAACAGTATGGCATTTATAGATTCAAATATAAAACATGCAAAAATTGGAAACAGAGTGAAATTAATAGATTATAGACTATTTGAGAATTGTTATCAACTAGAAGATGTTGAATTAGGTGACTCAGTAGAAATAATTGAAAAACGTGCATTTTTTAGATGTAACAATTTAACATCAATAAAGTTTGGTAGTAAAATACGAAGTATAGAAGATGAAGCATTTTTTGGAACAAAAATTAAGCAAATAAAATTTGGAAGTAGTCTTGTAAATATTGGTAATGAGGCCTTTTCTAGAACACCACTAGACATAATAGATATAAAAGATACTTCAATAATAAAGCTCAATGGGGGTTTTGAGAATACACATCCAAGTAAAGTATTATTACCTAAAAGGTTAGAATATATAAACATTTCAAAATTATTTAGTATAGATAAAATTAATCAGTTATACATTCCAGAATCACTCAGAACAGTTGATTATGAGCAAAAATATACAGGTAATGAAAAAGAAATGAGGTTATATGAATACTTATCTAAAAAGATATACGACAGAAGTATTAGTAGTATAACTGTTAATGAACTTATAAATTTTGTG
>ULNH01056072.1_pt1 | contig 12746 bp, 13 predicted proteins | sample 1951871 | NCBI WGS metagenome assembly ULNH01 (sample SAMEA4835572, study PRJEB28245) | human gut metagenome | biome: gut microbiome; material: fecal sample | place: Denmark | collected 2008 | reverse complement strand
CTAGAGCATGTAATGATCTGTACCTATCTGCGGGAAGGCTCAAAGGAAATGAAGCAGAAAAAAGAATATCAGTATGTGAATGAGGTAACGGTATCTACAGTGCAGGAACTGGCAGAGGCGATTCAGAACCGGACGAAGATTATCTTGAAAGAAGGAACGTATAATTTCAGCGACCTTAACTGTGATAGCATAAAAAATCCTAATATTGACTGGATAAGGAGTTATGATGGACTGGCAGAGTATACGGTGCGAAATGTGCAGAATCTATGTATCGAAGCGGAAGAAGGTGCCAGAGTTGAACTCAGTACGGAAAATTCTTATGCAAGAGCTCTGGGATTTGAAGAATGTCAGGAGATTACACTTCGCGGCTTGACCTGCGGGCATGAAGTGGAACCCGGATATTGTACCGGAAGTGTGCTTTACCTTAATCAATGCAGCCATATAGAAATTGATAACTGCAATTTATACGGAAGTGGAACCTATGGAATAGAAGCTTATAATATTTTTGGTTTAACAATAAACGATACAGATATTTATGAATGTACCTATGGCCTTGTGTGGTTTTCAGGGATAGAAATGGCAACATTTACGAATTGCAATTTTATGACCAGTGAACAGTACAGTATGTTTTCCTTCATTGGCTGCTACAGTATTGTTCTGGATGATTGCAAGATTATAGGAAATGAAACAAAATCAGAGGGCAGTCCATTCATAACCTGCCAGGATTCTCTTTCGGTCAGCTTTGAGAATTGCCTGTTCAGAGGCAATGAGTACCAGGTCTTTCTGGAGGAAGGATATAACCCGCCGACCAATACTATCGTATTTACCAACTGTACAGTGGGGGATAAAATACAGGATTTGGAATATCCGGAGGGAATTATGCAAGTGTCATATCGGTAAGGATTCGTGAATGTGAACAGGGAAGGAAGGTTAGTTGTGAAAGAATAGAATGCTGAATAGATAGGAAGAGAAAAGGTCATTGTTGCACAAAATAGCAGAAAAATGTGCATCAATGACTTTTTTTCTGAGCAAAACCCAAGTAAAATCTCCATATAGAGTATACGTATCATGAAAAAAAGGTACAATAAAGGCAATTACATATTCTGTAGAGGAGAAAATATCGAATATGGGGGAATGCTCAAAAAATAAGAAGAAAGTTCATGATCTGCTGAGATATGGCTTTCTGGGGGTTCTCATTGTCATGGGAGTGTCCGGATGCGGCAAAGGGACAATGAAAGAGCCTGTTACAGTTACAATCTGGCATGTATACGGAGGTCAGGCAGAATCACTGCTTAATGATATGATTGCTCAATTCAATGAGACAGTGGGAAAAGAAGAAAATATTCAGGTGCAGGTGGGCAGTGTTACGAATACAAACACGATTCACGAGAGCGTTCTTTCATCTGCTTTCGATGATCCTGGAGCTGAAGAGCTGCCGGATATGTTTGTTTCTTATCCAAAGACTGTTCTGGCCATGCCGGATGATTCAGTACTGGTTGACTATCGGGATTATTTTTCGGAAGAAGAATTAGATAGTTTTATTCCTGCTTTCCTGACGGAAGGACAGATTAACGGCAGACAGCTCATCCTTCCGGTTGCAAAGTCCACAGAGGTCATGTTTGTAAATAAAACAGCGTTTGACCGCTATGCAAAAGACAGCGGAGCTTCTCTTGCGGATCTGGAAAACTGGGAAGGGGTTTTTCGTCTGGCAGCGGATTATACAAAATGGACGGATGAGCAGACACCAAATATAGAGGGAGATGGAAAACCATTTTTTGTCCATGATTATCACTTTAATTATTTTCAGGTAGGCGTGGAGTCCTTAGGAGAATCTTTCTTTACGAAAGATGGAACAGGACTTGCCTTTGGACCGGCCTTTGAACAGGTGTGGGAACCTTATGCCAGTGCAGCGGTACAGGGAGGAATCTGGCTTCGGGGAGGATATGCTACTGAGCCACTGCGTACCGGGGATGCGATCGTGTCAGTGGCATCATCTGCCAGCGTTCTGTATTATTCCGATACGGTGACTTATGCGGATAATACGACAGAGAAGGTGAATATTATTTCCATGCCATGTCCGGTTTTTGAAAATGGAGAAAACCTGGTCATGCAGCGAGGAGCGGGGATTTGTACTGTAAAATCGACTCCGGAGCGGGAAAAAGCATGCATGACATTTTTGAAATGGCTGACAGATTCCAAACGAAATGTGGAATTTGTGACTCAGCTCGGATATATGCCAGTGAAGCAGGAAGCTTTTGAAAAATATCTTCCAGATGCTATTGAGCAGCTACAGGATCCCATGTATCAGTCATTGTATCAGGCCTTTCTGCAGACTCAGGAGCAATATACGTTTTATACGGCACCACAGTATGAAGATTATCTGGAACTGGAAACGAGATTTGAAGATCAGATTCGTCAGAAGCTTCAAATTGCCCGGCGTTCCTACGTGGAACTGCCGGAACAGTCAATGGTGGAACTTGTGAGGGCAGCTCAGGAAAGCTTTATGCGGGATTATCAGCCATAAGAACAGGAAAGGCGGTGGCGTGATGAGTCACTTGTTTCATAAGATCGGTTATTCGCTGCGTCACTGGAGTGAAGTTGGGGTAACCATGCAGCGGAAGCTGACAGTTTATTTTGCCTGTACGGTTCTGGTCGTATTTGTGGCGGCAGTTGTCCTGATCCGAACGGCAGGCATTATGCCGGGATCGGAACGTAATCTTGGAGAGACACTGGCAGTACAGCATCAGAATACATTTTCAGCCATGACGAAGCAGATGGATCTTCTGACAGCAAGAAGCATCCACTTGTCTGAGGAGATCACATGGACAATGGAGCAGGTTCTGATCGAACATGGAAAAACCTTTGAGGATGTCAATGATAACCCAAAGCTGATTCTGGATCTTGAGGATTCACTGTATGGAGCATTGGAAACAGTCTTACGTTCCAATGCATGCAGCGGAGCATTCTTTATACTGGATGCTACGGTGAATACAAAGGCAGAAGCAGCAGATACATCACGGATGGGAGTCTATTTGCGGTTTTCTGATCTGAAGGCTGTTGGAACAGCCGATCAGCATATGGTGTATTTTCGCGGTGCGGCAGATATAGCCAGAAAAAAACAGATTCAGATGCATAATCGCTGGGATCTGGAATTTGATACGGCATTGATTCCATGTTATGAAACCCTTTTAAATTTTAATCAGAATCGTCTGGCCGAAGGAGCAGTGTGGACGGAACGGTTCCGGCTGAAGGATATATGGGAAGATGTTATTTTGCTGTGTATACCGGTTCTGGATCAGAATGGAGTTCCCTGCGGTATCTGTGGAGTAGAACTCAGTCAGCTGTATTTTGCTCTTTCTTATCCAGCAGCGGAAAGTCGATTTGGAAATATGGTTACACTTCTTGCTCCTGCAGAGGGCAGAAAATACGACTTGTCGAAAGCTATGATAGGCAATGCGGCAGGGACGTATTTGAAACCTTCTGGTTTACTTAATATCAGAAGTGGGAAATATTATCAGACAGCGTCAACCGAGTCGGAGCGTTATTTTGGTCTTTCCAGTCCTCTGGATGCACGATTATGCAGTGGTCAGCCGCCGATGGTTTTAACATTGCTGCCAGAGGATAGTTATCATCAGGCATCACATAGAATTCGTCAGATCTGGTTTGCAGGAGCAGCTGTGTTTCTGATCCTGATCCTTCTCTTGGCGGGAGGTGTATCGGGGCATTTTTCAGCTCCGATCGTGCGAAGCTTAAACGCTATGCAGCAGAGAAAGACTGGAGAAGATGGTCAGAATGCCAGAATTCGTTCTGGAATTTCAGAAATTGATGCATTAGTATCTTTCCTGCAGACCAGAAGCGAAGAACTAAAGGCCAGAGAGCTGCCACCGGAGATTGATACAATGCTTCAGGAATTCAAAGTCCGGGCTGGAAAGCTGACACCTGCGGAACGGATGATTTTTCAGTTGTTTATTGATGGATGTGATGTGCAGACAGCTGCAGAACGAAGCTTTGTCAGCGTGGCGACAGTACGTAAGCATAATACAAGTATCAACCGAAAACTGGAGGTGTCCAATCGAGAGGAACTGATGGTTTATGTTGACCTTTTCCGGCGATGTGGCCGACTGGAGGAACTAAAAAATGGGTAAGGGGAGAATCCTGTTCGCAGGATTCCTATTTACTATATATGGTATATAGAAATAAATGACATCAACATATTGTATGCGAATCGTTGGAAAGATACTGAAATTGTCAGGTATTCCAATGATTCGCATATATTTTTTCTGTAAAAAATGATATGCTGATTTCAAATAACCTGTGGGTATGACGGCGGTGGAAAAGGAGGTAGCATGTGCATGAAAATGCTGATGGGTGCTGTGATAGTATTATCAATGGCAGCTGTGACAGCCTGTGGTAAAAAGCCGGAAGTGGCTGACGAGAAAATCATGGAATCTGTTGACGAAGAAATTGCAGAAATCCCGGAATCTGTTGACGAAGAAATTGCAGAAATCCCGGAATCTGCTGACGAAGAAATTGCAGAAATCCCGGAATCTGCCGGACAGGGTTTTGAAAGAGTGGCAAATCAGTCTGACTGGAATGGTACATATTACCGTGAAGACGGAGAATATATCACGGTGTATGACACGGATGAGGATTATCTGTTTCTTTCTTACCCAGAGAGCAGCTATGAGCATATGATAGATATTCTGCAGTTCACAGATGCTGGAAAAACACAGGCAGTTTCTGCAGCCCAGGAGATAACGGCAGTTTATACACTTTCGGGAGATGTCCTTTCTGTAGATTCCGGTACAGAAAATATTCCATTTATGCAAGGGGATTACTATAGGAAAAAGGATGCTTCCTGCTGGAAAACAGAAATAGATGGGACGGACAGATACCTGGATGAAACAGGAAATATTCTGCGTAACCATATGACTCCAGATGGCTGGTATACGGATGAAAATGGCAGAAAATTGTGGCAGATAGGGATGCTGCTGGTTACACCAGGGCTTTATGAGTCCATGCCGGCATATTCAGAGAGAGAAGGATATGAGACCTGGAGTTTCAATATGTATAGTGGAGCAGGAGATTCTGGATTTTTCAACAGTCCGGACGAGAGGATTGAGGTCGGAACAGTGGATTATACCGTGTACGATCAGGAGATGAACCCCTATTACACAAAGGAAGCAATGTATATATATAATTCTCCCGACGGCTATGTGATCGAGGATGTGTCTGGACAGGAATTTGCCTGGTTTTATCCGTCTATTCACTGGAATGATTTAATGATCCAGATGTATGGGACAGAAGCTTATCATACGGTGCGCCTGATAGAAGATTATTCAGACTATGGTGGTTAAATTTTCATTATGATATGAGGGGGATAGCAAATGGGAAAGAAAAGAAAGACTGGAAAAAAGGAAGGTGTGTTTCTGACAATACTGGTATTGTTCTGTACATTTCTTACCGGCTGCGCTTTCCTGGATATCAGAGACGGCGGGCAGGGAATGACCAATCCAGACTATGTGGAACCGGAAGAAGGATCAACCACAAGCAGCCATACAGAATCCGCGGACTCGGGAGAGTCCCAAAAAGAAGCTGCGACTTCTTGGCTTACCGAGGCGGGGAAAGCATCATTAGTGGAAGAACAGGAATGGCTGCGAGATTATGGGGCGGTATTTGGAGCCTCATTTCTGGGTTATACGCCAGATTACAGCTTTCCGGGAAAAGAATATCAAAGAACTGAGACCTATCCGTATTTGGAAGGGATCCCAGAAGACCATATCATAGAATATACAGGGGATGAGTGGTATGTGATCGTTCCGGCGGAGGATGGGTGGAAGATGTCCATAGAGTCCTGCAGCTGGAATGATGACTTTACTGAGAGCAGCACAGAAGATCTGCTATGGGAAAGCAACGATGGTCTTCCTCTGATCTTACGGTGTAATCTCAGTGATCTTTATTCCAATGTACGGGTCACAGCCAGAAAAGGAAGCCAGGAAGTTTCCTGGCATCCCTATTACCTTACTTATGCCGGAGAAATCGAGCCGACAGACGGAGTGATGCAGCTTTTATCGGGTTCCTACATACCGGAGGAGGGATATCTCTATGGAATGGAGGGAAGCTGGTATTGCGATTCTGCTAAAACAGATGCTGGTGAACCCTATTTTTACAGCATTACTTTCATGACCGGTGAGGATGGATATCCTTTAGATATGTGGTATTATGGAGGACTTTTGGATGGAGAGATGGAGGATATCCGTTTTTTCTGGGATGGCAGTTATGCATATGGGGATCCACTTGGGGAGTCTTTGGAATTCTGGCTGAACACGCCGGATGGAACCCGAAACGGTACGATCTGGCTGGAGCTGGAAGGGGACTGCCTGACTATTCACGAAATGGAAGGAGAAGCTTTTTTCCCATTCACGAGCGGGTCAGTGGAAAAGTTCTATTTGCATCCTGTAGCAGCTGGGGAAAATTATGATTATTCCGGCAATGAAATGGATGTATTGCTTGCACAATCTGAAGTACAGGATAGGCTGAGCCTAGGTATGGCACTCCGGGATGTGGACGGCATGGAAACAATCCGGGGTGAAGCCTGTGTACTCTTTGCGCTTGGAACAGAGCATCCGGATCAGTTTGTAGCAGAATATTATTATGCGGTGTCCCCATCAGGATTAGTTTATCGAATGGATTATCTGACCGGAGAATGGGAACCGATTTAAAGGAGGGAGATTATGGGCGAGATAACATTGAACAGACTTCCAAAAACATTACAGGAATTACAAGCAATGCCGCAGGCAGGATTGACAAATCCGGAGGAAGTGGCTGCTTTGACGGTAGCAGCACTTGCCCTTTATCCTGAAAATCCATCAGAAACAGAAAAAATGCTGGATTTTCTGCGGGGTCCCAGACCGTTAAATGAAATCGACAAACAGTTTATAAGAGATAGATTTCGTGGAAAAGAGTATCTGATACGTTCCTATTTTTCCGGGTCTTCTCCGGAGAATAATTATACTCCGGAACAGCCGTACCGGGTTGCAGTATCAGAAAACGCCTACAGCAAAAGCCAGATAGAGGAAGGATATCTGACCTTATATGTGGCATGCAGCGGAGCAGACAGTCCGCGGCCATTAAAGCTTCGGAATAAACCATCTACAGGACAGTGGTTTTTGTGGGAACAGCAGCTCTTAACCGGAATTCGGATACCAAAAGAAGCAGATCCCTGGGCATAAAAACAGGATCAAGGGAGGACGGGGTATGAATCAGGGAAAGATTATGACAATTCAATGTGCCACCTGTGGTGCACCTGCCCAGTTTGATGTTGTGACACAGAATTACCACTGCCCGAGCTGTGGAGGAAATACAGGAACGGAGATCCCGTTAAAAAAGCTTCAGGAATTTCGGAGTCTTACGAAAACCTTGTTGCAACAGGAGCTTCCGGATAGCCGGACGATTGCCTGTGAGTGTCCGAATTGTGGAGCCAGGGTAATTGTAAAAGAACATGAAGTGGCGGAAACCTGCATTTTCTGCCAGTCAAAGGTTTTGCGTTCAGATGTCCAGATGGGAGAAGGATTCCCGGAGATGCTGATTCCTTTTAAGCTGAACCGGAAACAGGCAGAAAAACGGCTGGATGAATGGATCGAACAGCATCATGATAAAAATGAAGCCCAGATTTTAAAAGAAAACAGGAAAAACTTAAAAGGGATATATCTTCCTTACGAGCTGATCCGCGGCCCCATCCGTTTCATTGTGACCAGAGATAATTCCAACAGGCATTATGAATGTGGAGGATTTCTGGAGCATGTGGCAGTCAATGTGACGGATCGGTGCAATAACCTGTTGTTAAATGGAATGGAACCATTTTTGTGGGAAGAACTGGAGCCGTTTCAATTTGGGTATATCGCAGGACATGCAGCCGAGGTCCCGACTGCTGACGGTGTGGAATTAAGACGTCGTGTGTTTGAAGAAGTGGCAGAGGAGTATCGTCCAACCGTGGAATGCATGATGCAGACAACTGGACTGGCTCTTCATCCGGCTTCAGAGGCATTGCTTCGTCTGCCGGCATTTCTTCCGGTCTATTTTATGGATTGCGGAGAGGTACAGGCGGCAGTGAATGGACAGACAGGCAAAGTATCTGTACTGGCAGAAAAGGAAACCAGGACATATCCGTGGGTGATTGAACCGTTTCTTGGAACGCTGGCAGTGATGATCTTTATCTTTTTTGCATTTCGGAATTATGGCGGAGTACCTATGGATCCGAAAGAACTGTTTGAACTGGTTGGCATGGTCGGACTGGCAGCGGCACTGATTCTGTTTACGGTGTTTAGTAAGGGAAGAGAGGCCAGAGTTCGAAAAAAGATTCTTAAGAGTATCAGCGAAGAAGAAAAGAAGAAACCAGAAGACTCCGTAAAACCGGTGTTCTTTGAAACAATTGGCGGACAGGAACTTCCGGTACAGCTGGGATTCTACTCTCCGGGGCGTATCGTAAAGATTGCGATGCTCCTCCTGTTGGTAAATGCTTCTACTTGTATTCTGGCATGGATCCTCACTGCATTTAAGTGTATTGGTTCCGGTGACTGGACTCTGTTCCAGCAGCTGGATTATAGTTACAATATCATCTGGCTGTGTCTGGCACTTCCGATTTCTATGGCAGGATTTGTGGTGTTTGGACGAATTGAGGTTTATGATTCACCGGTGATCTTTCAGCTTCTGGAAAATGGAGATCGAAAACGCATCCACCAGAAGAAAGAGAACAGGAAAACTATACATATGCGTTGGAAGAATGTCAGGGAGACGATGGGAAACTGGGTGTTGCCGTTATTCATTGTATTACCATTGTATGTCATGACTGTTTATATGATCATGAATCCCTGGCCATAAAGCGACCAGAAGAGCAGTGATGTATGATCTGGAAAGAAAGGGGTGGGAAGATGAAGAAAACCCAGAAACCAGGAAAAAATAAAAAAGCAAATGCGGTTATCGTGATACTGCTCGGCTTACTTTGTGCGGTCTCTACAGTGAAATCGTGTGCTACAAAGCGTGCGGCTATTCAGAACAAAGTGGATGATGTGGTATATGTAGGACAGGGCAGCTATGATCCGGCAAATGATGGAAAGATCGTGATTGTCTGCGGAAAACTGAAGGTTCTGGAACCGGCTTATGATGACGAACTGGGACTCACGATCTATGCCCCACGTGCCATGCGAAGCGCAAAAAAAATGAAGCTGAAAGAATGGAATGGTCCTATGACAGAGGAAAATATGGAATGGGATTCCGATCTGGGCGGGCTGGGAATATTCCTGGGCAAAGCAGATGTGGGAATTTATCATCTGTCAGACGAGTTTCTCGACAATCTTATGCTGGGAAGAGAATACGAATTTGAGGAGGAGACGCTGGAAGAGGCAGGACTCACTATTCTCACAGACCGGAAATACCGTGGTGAAAAATTTATCGGAACCCAGCGGATGGGCAGAGGAGTTTTCGAGGAAGGCGATCGGCGTTATCAGTATTCCGTCCCTCATCAGAGTGATGGGGATATGGTGACAGTAATCGGCATTCAGGAGCAGGGAACTCTGACACATGTAAAAGGGGCGACACCCAATATGTTAAGCGGAGAACTGGATAAAAAAACCGCGCTTAAAAAAAGTGGAATGTCTTCCGGTGGAATAAGTATTTTCAGAGTTGTAGTAACAATTTTACTGATTTTGACAGGCATTCGGATGCTCTTGAAGAAGTGTGACCAAAAAGAAGATGGAAGTGGCTTATGAAAAAAGGAAAGAAAGGATTGATATTGCTTATGGCATTTACTACGTGGACGGTGTTGATCACAGGCTGCGGAAAGTGGCTTGGAAATAAGCCGGATACAATGCCAGAAGACACGACGGTGGGAGCAGACACAGAGAACACGGAGAATCTGGAAAACAGACAGAGTGCACCGCTTCCGGATATTCAGGAACTGACGTATTATGTGCATGGAACGATGGTGGAACCGATCTGGAGCATAAGCTTGATCCGGCAGGAGGAAGGAGCGCTCGTACGGGTGGAGCCATGGGGTGGAGAAGAAGAGGAGTTTTTTGACTATCCAGTGGCTGCAGAGACCCTTGATAAAGCACGTACGATTCTGGAGAACTATAACGTTGCGTCCTGGGCAGGTTTTTGTGGAAGGGATCCCAATGCATTAGATGGCTATAGCATGAGATTTCAGGCGGAATTTGTGGATGGAAGCAGGATAGAAGCGTTCGGTGAAAACAACTTCCCTAAAAATTTCAATGAAGTTTTCTCGGAACTGGATGACCTGACGGTTGAGGCGAAGGACGCATTTTATGAGGAACAGTCCTCTTTCTGAGCCCTTACTTCCGAAAAAGTTCACAGTGGTGCATTCAATCTGGATGCAGTCTGGCAAATGTCAGACGGAGAAGCTATTCGGAAATTGAGCAGTCTAAAAGGTATTGGTGTCTGGACTGAGGAGATATCTCCCATTTCTGCCAGTATTCCAGCCAGTATGTTTTCACCTACACCTTTGATTTCAAGTATGTTTTCTGCGTAAGGTATTTCCCTGCATTTTTCATGTAAAGTACTTTCAATCACAGCAAGCTGCTCATCCAGCTTCAGGATCTGTTCTGCATACCATTTCACTGCCTCACGCCCTGCATACGTTCCATCCGTTAATCCCACACTTTTCTCTGCATAGCTCACGATTTCATTGGCTCTGCTGTAACCGCGTCCTCTTAGTTTTACATTGTGCCAGATATTTTTTATGCCTTCTGCTCCCAGTGCTGTGATATCCGATGGGATACCTAAAAAGGGAGGTCATTGCTCTTTTTATTTGCAAACCTCCAATAAATCAAGGTTTTAAAGGATTTAGAACAATAAAAAAGAGGTAGTTTTTGACACTACCAAGCGGAGTTTGGAGGTGGATTTTATGTGGTTTTGGTGGTTTATGTTAATATGTGATATGATAATTCCCATTGTTATGGTTATTGTAGGAAGAATGATGTGGAAACATTGCCCAAAGAATATAAATGGTATGTCAGGATACAGAACAACTCGTTCAATGAAAAATATGGATACATGGAAATTTGCTCATGACTATTGTGGAAAACTTTGGTGGAAAATAGGATGGGTAATGATTATACCGTCTGCTTTGATACATATTCCGTTATACCATAATGATAAGAATACGATTGGATTTACAGGGTTGATTCTTGTGGCAATTCAATGTTTTGTTATGATTGTATCAATTTATCCAACAGAGAAAGCTTTGCAAAAACATTTTAATGATGACGGAACATGTAGATAAATTTGAATTTGAGGAAATGGGATCAGATGAAATTAGCACAGATATGCTTGAGCTTATGGACTACTTTGGTACACATCACGCGGAGGATGAAAAAAAGACAGGATTTCATATGCTGTTGGCAGAGGAGAAATTGTGGATGTTCCCATTTTGGAAGCGAGCAGGTGGATATATGAATGTGAGGTAGTTCGATCTGTTGAAACAGGAGAGTCTACAACATTTTTTTGCAGAATAAGGAATATTCAAGTAGATGAACAGCTTGAATGTAAGGACACTGACATTTTTAATGTGGATCTTACGAAACTGGATCCTGTAATTTATTCGGGTATGTACCATAGCATTGGGAATTTGCCAAAAAAATAGTTGCAACTCCCGGTTGACGAACTTCCATTTCTAAATGGTGGTTATGCAACCAACAGTTTTGCTATAATTTCACAAAACAGAAAGGAGCCATGACTATGAACATAGCAGACAGAATACAATATTTGAGAAAAACGAAAGGACTTTCTCAAGAGAAACTTGCGGATAAAGTTGGAGTATCAAGACAAGCAGTTTCAAAATGAGAAAGTGAGCAAAGCACACCCGATATAGAAAAAATTATTATTATGAGAGAGCTTTTTGAGGTCACAACAGACTATATTCTTAAAGGGATAGAGCCTGTTAATATGATTAACAAGAAAACAATATTTTCTTTGTATTTAGGATTTGCCGTAATATTTGGAACCATAGCAGGGATTTGGTCTTTTACAGCAAATAGATTTCGCATAGTTGAGTGTTTTTTATTATAATAGCTGGAGCCATGATAGGGTGTGCCATAGCGTTGATTATTCAGGTGATATCTAAATTTTATTATAAGAAATAACCGTTGCGCTGACAAATTAATAAATGGAGATTTTGTGGAGAGATAAGAACCATTGTAGAAAGTAAAATCTACAGTGGTTTTTTGGCTTCATGAAAATCAGGTAATAAAACGGGGCAAAAATGATATAATAAAAATAGAAAAACGGGGCAGAATATTACGAATTATATTGAAAAAACGGGGCAAAAGAGATATTGTTAAGAAGGGAGCATTCCTGTTAAGTAACAAATAACCGGTTTGCAAAAAATGAGTGCCACCCATAGAATAATGATTGTTAACTTGGCGGTTAATAAAAATCATTGTTCAGAGGAGACACCCACAAATGAATTATAAGCAGAATGAGAAAATCAATCAAGTAAAAGAATCAACTTTGGTAGTAGGAATCGATATCGGAAGTACCACACAGTATGCGAGAGCGTTTGACTGGAGGGGCATCGAACTCGGGAAAGTCTTTCCATTCAGCAACAGCAGAGAAGGCTTTGAATCCTTCAAAGCATGGATGCAGCGTTTACAGGACAAGTACAAGAAGTCAGATGTGATAGTCGGTATCGAGCCAACAGGTCATTACTGGTTTGACCTTGGCGCTTATCT
>ULNH01011993.1_pt1 | contig 12807 bp, 7 predicted proteins | sample 1951871 | NCBI WGS metagenome assembly ULNH01 (sample SAMEA4835572, study PRJEB28245) | human gut metagenome | biome: gut microbiome; material: fecal sample | place: Denmark | collected 2008 | reverse complement strand
TTGCCACAAAAGCCGACAAACTTCCCAAAAGTCAGGTAAAAAACCGCTTGCGTGCCATTGCTTCTTTTTTGAAGGTGGGCGAGGGCAACATTCTGGCTGTTTCATCTCTCAACAAAACGGGCAAAGAGGCGGTTTTGGACAGAATAGAAAAGGTCATCGTGGCTTTCCGCACCGAAGGGAAGGATGACGGGGAAATGCAGCAATAAAACTGCCCTTTGCGGCAGTTTTTTTGCATTTTTGTTACTTGTAAAGTTGACTTGTATATTTTAAGTTGAAGAAAGTCAATGAAAACGTTTCGGCAAGGTAACAACTTGACGCAACAATACCTGCAAGATAAAGTTTTGCAATTTAATTGTTTTTTAAGTGGCAATGTGATAAACTGTAAACAGGTCGTATCTTCGGAGCGATACTCTGGTTTTTGTGTCTTTTTACCAAAAAAGATATTCGCACCCTTGCGGGCGAAATTGAGGAATTTATGGTAAACAACAGCAAAGCATTCAAATTGGCTAAATATGCAGTCATGTTCGCAACAATTTTCGTTGCCATGATGTTGGACAGAGTGATAAGTCTTGGGTTGCCTACGGCGACGGCAGCCTGTGTGTTGCTTGTCACCTTTTCTTTTTGCTATCTCGACAACAGTTGGCTTACGGGTGTTCTTTCCTGCACACTGTTTGGACTTGCTTCCTTTTTCAAGGAATTCATCTTCCCGTCTTCCGTGGCAGGCTTTCCCGTCTACTATTGGCCGATAATCACCGTTTTGCCACGTATTGCTATGGGAGCGGTGGCGTTTGGCGTGTACAGGCTAATGCTTTTGGCAACGGCGAAAATGCGCAACAAATACACACGGCAGACAATCTGCATAACGGTGGCAACGTTTTTCGGATTGGTTACAAACACCGTGCTTTTCCTTTCCACGCTGAATCTCTTCAATCAGTTGGCAGGTAAGGAATACAACTCTTTGGTGGTTGTGATAAAGGGCGTGTTGCTCACCAACATTTTGCCGGAATATCTTATTTCCATGATATTGGCGCCGCACATAGTGCTTGGTGTACGTCGTGGTTTGAAGTTGGGGCTGGAAGGCAACAATTGGAAGCATGACGAAAGCGAAAAAAATCCTGCCTGAGGCAGAAAAACACACAGGGTGAACTTTATGATACTTGCAGTAGACATCGGTAACACTAACGTTAAAATAGGTCTGTTTGAAGAAGGGGGAAAACTTGCCCGTTCTTTCAAAATGTCCACAGATATCAAACGCACTTCGGACGAATACGTGGCGTTGCTTTTGCAGTTGCTGTGGCATTCCAAAATTGACGAAAAGCAGATAAGCGGTGCAATTTTGTCCTCCGTAATTCCGCAACTGGACTACACCTTCACACACGTGATAAGGCATGTTTTCGGCGTCCGTCCGCTGATAGTCGGCGTCGGAATCAAAACGGGCATAGCAATCAAGTACGATTTTCCACGTGAGTTGGGCAGCGACCGTATAATTACAAGCGTCGCTGCGGAAAAAAAGTACGGTGCGCCCTTTATTCTGGTAGATTTCGGCACTGCCACGACATTTAACGTGGTAAACGAAAAGAAAGAATTTATCGGCGGTGCAATAACATTGGGTTTGAAAACCACAATAGAAAGTCTTGCACGCTGCACGGCGAAACTTCCCAACGTCGATTTAGAAACACCTACAAAAACCGTTGCTCAGTCCACACGCAAAGCAATACAAAGCGGTGTCATTTTCGGAGCAGTGGGACAGGTCAAGTACATGATAGACCGCATCAAAAAGGAAACGGGGCTTAAAGATGCTCAAGTCATTGCAACAGGCGGTCTTTCGGAAATTGTAAGTCGGGTGGACCCGCTTTTCAATCACATCGACAGGGAACTTTCCCTTAAAGGGCTTTACGAAATTTACAAACTCAACAACGCAGGTTGAATTACACACATTTTCAACTTGTAGCGTCTGTAAAGGCTTGATGAAGTTTGCTCTTTTTCAATTATTCCATACGTTACATTAAAATAACGGTAAATTTCAGGAGAAAAAATGAATTTCAAGTTGCATTCCAATTACAGCCCTTGCGGCGACCAACCGCACGCAATAAAACAGTTGACGGAAGGTTTGAACAACGGTCTTGCCACACAGGTGTTACGTGGCGTAACGGGCAGCGGAAAAACCTTTACAATGGCAAACGTCATTGCCAACGTAAACCGTCCTGCGCTGGTAATTTGCCACAACAAAACGCTTGCGGCACAACTGTGCAACGAATTTCGTGAGTTTTTCCCCGAAAACCGAGTGGAATTTTTTGTTTCCTACTACGACTACTACATGCCGGAAAGTTACATTCCTTCCCGAGATTTGTACATCGAAAAGGAAATAGACATCAACGACGAGATTGATAAATTGCGCCATTCCGCCACTTGCAGTCTGTTTGAAAGACGTGACACAATAGTGGTGGCAAGCGTTTCCTGCATATACGGTTTGGGTGCTCCCGGCGAATACTACAAAATGAGTCTTTCGCTTAGACCCGGCGACAACGTTTCCCGTGAGGCGGTAATAAAAAAACTCATTTCCATACAGTACCAGCGCAACGACATGGACTTCCACCGTGGCACATTCCGTGTGCGTGGCGACATTTTGGAAATATTCCCCGCCGCCAACTCCGAACACGCTATCCGTGTGGAATTTTGGGGGGACGAAATAGAAAAAATAAGCGAAATAGACGCACTGACGGGCAACACCGTAGCCACCCTTTTGCACACAATTGTTTTTCCTGCCAGCCACTACGTAGTGGAAGGAGTAACAATGGAAAATGCCCTAAAAAACATTCAGCGTGACATGGAAAAGGAAACGCAGGCGTTTTTGGACAGCGGAAAACTGGTGGAAGGGCAGCGACTCAAACAGCGTGTTTCCTACGACATGGAAATGATGCGTGAAATGGGTTATTGCAGCGGTATCGAAAACTATTCACGCTACTTTGACGGCAGGGAAGCGGGACAACCGCCTTACACTCTGTTGGATTATTTTCCCAAGGATTTTGTTGCTTTCATTGACGAAAGCCACATGACCATTCCGCAGATAAGGGGAATGTACAACGGCGACAGGGCGAGGAAAACCAACCTTGTCGGATACGGGTTTCGCTTGCAAAGCGCCTACGACAACCGACCTCTCACATTTGACGAATTCGACGCCCGTTTGGGACAGTTGATTTGCGTATCCGCAACCCCTGCGGAGTACGAACTGCGTCGTGCCGACGACGTGGTGGAGCAACTCATTCGCCCGACGGGGCTTTTGGACCCAATGGTGGAAGTGCGTCCCGTGGAAGGACAAATAGACAATCTGCTGGGCGAAATACATTCCGTTGTAGACAGCGGCGGAAGGGTTTTGGTAACAACTTTGACCAAACGTATGGCAGAAAGTTTGACAGACTTCCTTGCAAAGCAGGACATCAGGGTGCGTTACATGCACTCGGAAATTGACACGTTGGAGCGTGTTGAAATTGTAAGCGGACTGAAAAAAGGCGAGTTCGACGTGCTGGTGGGAATCAATCTTCTGCGTGAAGGATTGGACATGCCGCAGGTGAAACTTGTCGCCATTCTGGACGCCGACAAGGAAGGCTTTTTGCGTAGCGACACTGCGCTTATTCAGACAATAGGACGTGCTGCACGCAACAGCGAAGGAAGGGTGATAATGTACGCCGACGTCATCACCGACAGCATGAAACGTGCAATAGGCGAAACAAACCGTCGTCGCAAAATTCAGGACGACTACAACAAAGAACACAACATTGTTCCCAAAACAATAAGTCATTTTGTGGAAAACACGTTGGAAATCACGCAAAAGGGGGAAACGGCTCTTTCCGCAAAGGATTTGGAACGTGCAATAGAAAACACAACGGCACGCATGAAAACTGCTGCCAATCAGTTGGATTTTGAAAAGGCAATACAGTTGCGTGAAGAGGTGGTGCGCCTCACCAAACAGTTGGAAAAACTAAAAAAGAAAAAGAAAGGACAAGCGTAGTCGAATCTTTCTTTTTGCGTAAGTTTCACCCCGCCTCTGACAGCCGATTAAATGCAATGTACATTGGTGTAGTTATGCAAAATCGTGGTAGGTGTGTCGTTGGGGCAATAGCCCTAAAAGACACAAAAATTGCATTTCAATTAGGTTTTCCCCGTTGTTACCGTCAATAAAGACATTTGCTCAGCCTATTTGTACCTGTTTGCATTGTTTGGGCTGTAATTGTACAAAAAGATGTGCATACTTTGTGTATGCCGAAAAGTATTATGAAAGAAATAGTAATCAAAAATGCAAAAGAAAACAATCTGAAAAGTGTTAGTTTGTCCATTCCGAGAGACAAACTGGTGGTGTTCACCGGTCTTTCGGGAAGCGGAAAATCTTCCCTTGCCTTCGACACCATTTTTGCCGAAGGTCAACGCCGATACATGGAAAGTTTGTCCAGTTACGCCAGACAGTTTTTGGGACAAATGGACAAGCCCGACGTTGAAAGTATCGAAGGGCTTTCTCCAGCCATCAGTATCGACCAGAAAACAACTTCCTCTAACCCCCGTTCCACAGTGGGTACGGTAACGGAAATCTACGATTATCTGCGTTTGCTTTTTGCACGTGTGGGTATTCCCTATTGTCCGCATTGCGGAAAAGAAATTACAAAAACGTCGGTGGACCAGATTTGTGACAAGGTTTCCGCCTTGCCCGTCGACACACGTCTTTTGATTCTTGCGCCTGTCGTGCGTGGCAGAAAGGGCGAATTTCAAAAACTTTTCGAACAACTGAAAAAGCAAGGTTTCGTGCGTGTTATCGTAGACGGAGAACAACGCACTCTCGATGAGGACATTAAACTCGTCAAAAACAACAAACACAACATTTCCGTGGTGGTGGACAGACTCATTGTCAAAGCGGACATGAACACACGTCTTTCCGACAGCGTGGAAGCGGCATTGAAACTTGCCGACGGTTTGGTTGTGGTGTCCGCCAACGGACAGGAAACCACCTACTCGCAAAAATTTGCCTGTCCCGATTGCGGTTTTACCGTGGAAGAATTGGAGCCTCGTTCCTTTTCTTTCAACAGTCCTTTCGGCGCATGTCCGGAATGTCTCGGATTGGGTTTCAAACAGGAATTTGACGAAAGGCTCATTCTGCCCGACGACAGCAAATCGTTGCACGGCGGGGCAATTCGCCTGCTTGGGTTCAATTTGGGCGCTGCCAGTTGGATGCGCAACTTTTTCGACGCTTTGTCGGAAAAGTACGGTTTTTCCTGCGATGTGCCAGTGCGAGAACTGCCTAAATCGGCGTACAATACCATCATGTACGGCAACGGTGGAGAACAGTTGGTGTGCAGGCTGGAAGACGGGCGCACCTACAACGCAACGTGGGAAGGAATAATTCCCATGATGACACGTCGTCATGCAGAGGCAAAAAGTGATTGGACACGTCAGGAATACGAAAAATTTATGATTGACAAGCCCTGCACAAAGTGCCACGGCAAACGTCTGAAAGATGAAATTTTGTCGGTGCGTGTCGGCGGACTCAACATTTGGGAAGTCGGCGAACTTTCCGTTGTGGCGGCTTTGCGGTTTTTCACCGATTTACAACTTGACGAAACAAGACAAAAAATTGCGTACATGGTGCTGAAAGAAATCAAGGCTCGCCTTAAATTTTTGGTAGACGTGGGATTGGGTTACCTCACGCTAAACAGAGAAGCAGGCTCCCTTTCCGGCGGAGAGGCACAGCGAATCAGGCTTGCCACGCAGATAGGAAGCGGACTCACGGGCGTGCTGTACATTCTGGACGAACCCAGCATAGGTTTGCATCAAAGGGACAACAACAAACTGATTGCCACACTCACACGCCTGCGTGACTTGGGCAACACTCTTATTGTTGTGGAGCACGACGAAGACACCATACGCACGGCTGACTTTGTGGTGGACGTAGGACCGGGAGCGGGTGTGCACGGCGGTGAAATAGTGTGCGCAGGCAGTGTGCAGGATGTGATGAACTGTCCAAATTCCATTACAGGGCAGTATCTTTCCGGAAAACTGTACATTCCCGTTCCTACCGAAAGACGTTTGGGAAACGGCAACGTACTGACCGTGCACGGCGCACGTAAAAACAATCTGAAAAACATCGACGTGTCCTTCCCACTTGGCACTTTGTGTTTGGTAACGGGTGTTTCAGGCAGCGGAAAAAGCAGTCTGATAAACGAAGTGCTTTTACCCTATCTTTCGGAAAAACTCAACAAGGCTCGTCCCACCGACGTGCTGTGCGACAGCGTTGAAGGGGTGGAATTTCTCGACAAGGTAATTGCCATCGACCAAAGTGCGATAGGCCGTACGCCGAGAAGCAATCCCGCAACCTACACGGGCGTGTTTTCGTTGATCAGAGATTTGTTTGCCTCCACGCTTGACGCAAAGGAACGTGGGTATTCTTCGGGGCGGTTCAGTTTCAATGTCAAAGGAGGCCGTTGCGAGCATTGCGACGGCGACGGAATACTGCGTATTTCCATGAACTTTCTTCCCGATGTGTACGTTCCCTGTGAAGTGTGCCACGGCTCACGTTACAACAGAGAAACGCTTGCCGTAAAGTACAAGGGCAAGTCCATTGCCGACGTTTTGAACATGACGGTGGAAGAGGCGGTACACTTCTTTGAAAATATTCAAAGTATCCGCAACAAAATACAGACGCTGTACGACGTCGGGCTGGGCTACATCAAATTGGGACAACCCGCAACAACGCTTTCGGGAGGCGAGGCGCAACGTGTCAAACTCGCTACCGAACTGTCCAAACGCAGCACGGGAAAAACGGTGTACATTCTTGACGAACCCACAACGGGATTGCACACACACGATGTCGCAAAACTGATAACTATTTTGCAACGGCTTGTTGCGGCAGGAAACACTGTGATTGTGATAGAACACAACCTTGACGTTATTAAAGTCGCCGACTACATCATCGACTTGGGACCGGAAGGCGGCGACGGAGGCGGCACGGTGGTGGCGCAAGGCACGCCCGAACAAATTGCCGACTGCCCGCAAAGTTACACGGGACAATTTCTGAAACCTATTCTGGAAAAAGCCAGACACTAAAACGAGAGGTGCAACATGACAAAACTTCTTTTGATTGACGGCAACAGTATTATCAACAGGGCGTATTTTGCCCTTCCCCCGTTGAACGACAAGGAGGGGCGCAACGTCAATGCCGTGTACGGTTTTGTCAACATCCTTTTCAAAGTGGTGCAGGATTTTGCCCCCGACAAACTTGTGGTGGCATTCGACAAGAGGGGACACAACTTCCGCAAGGATATTTATCCCGAGTACAAGTCCAACCGTAAGGGAATGCCCGACGACCTTGCAAATCAGATGCCTGTTTTGCACCAACTTTTGCAGGTTATGCAGGTAACCGTTGCGGAAAAGGAAGGCGTCGAGGCTGACGACATAATAGGCACGATAACGCAAAATTTTGACGGAGAAAGTTTCATCGTTTCCGGCGACAGAGATATGTTTCAGTTGGTTTCGGACAAAATAACGGTGTTGTTTACCAAACGTGGCGTAACGGACGTGGAAAAAGTAACGCCTGAGGTGCTGAAAACCTCTTACAACCTCACGCCGTCGCAGGTAGTGGAATACAAGGCTTTGCGTGGCGATACATCGGACAATATTCCCGGCGTGAAGGGAATAGGAGAAAAAACTGCCATGTCTTTGCTGGACAAGTACGGCAACATCGACAATTTGTACGAGAATGTGGACAAGGAAAAGGGCGCATTGCACGACAAATTGGTGGAAGGCAGGGAAATGGCTTACATAAGCAGAACTTTGGCTAAGATAGTGCGCAACGCCGACATCACATGCGATTTGCAAAACTGCGGTGTGTACCGTCTTGACGGCGACGTGAAGCAATTTCTGGAAGTTTTGCAGTTCCGTTCACTTATTTCAAGGTTGAACTTTGAAACGCCTTCAACGCAGTCGGTGCAGACGGAAACGGAGCAAATAACGGAAAAAGAGCGACTGATTCAGGTTGTACAACTTCTTTCACGTTGCGACAAAGTGGCGTTTCACTACGACGGGGAAAGGGTGTATCTGTCGGGCAGTGCGGAAAAAGATTACGAAGTTAAAATCGGAGACAGTTTCCTGGACGAATTGACGTTGCAAAGTGTATTGGAAATTGTTGCGCCTCTTTTGGAAAGCGGCATTGACAAGGCGGTGTACGACGGCAAAGCGTTGAAACACACTTTGGACAAATTGGGCGCTAAAATTTGCAACATTGTGTACGACGTGTGCATAATGCAATATCTTGTGGAGTACCGTTCGCACAAAGATCTGAAAAGCCTTGTTGAGGCGTACGGTCACAAAACTTTCGGCGCAGGAATAATTGCGCTGACAAACCTGTTGAATTCTCAACTTACTGCCAACGGCGTGGATAAACTGTACTACAACGTGGAATTGCCTCTTTCCGATTTGCTGTACCGCATGGAAAAAGAGGGCGTAGCAGTGGATTTGCCTTTGCTGGAAAGCATGTCCAAGGAAATGCACGCCACGTTGGATGAACTGACGCAAGAAATACGCCAACTTGCAGGAGAGGAAAAACTCAACGTAAACAGTCCTATGCAACTTTCCGCCGTGTTGTTTGATAAGTTGCATCTGCCACACGGCAAAAAAACGCAGCGTGGGTATTCCACAAACAACGAAGTGTTGGAGTACCTTGCGGACAAGCACCCGATTGTAGAAAAAATATTGCAGCATCGCAAAGTTTCCAAGTTGCTTGGCACCTACGTTGACGGTCTGAAACCGTTGGTAAAGCACGGCATTGTGCACACAACTTACAATCAGACGCTTACTTCCACAGGCAGATTGTCCAGTTCCGACCCGAATTTGCAAAACATTCCCATTCGCAACGAAATGGGCAAGGAAATTCGCAAGTTGTTCTGTTCCAAACACGGCGTTTTTGTGGGCGCCGACTACTCGCAGATAGAATTGCGCTTGCTTGCCGCCTTTTCTTTGGACGAAAACCTTTTGCAAAGTTTCAAAAAGGGGGAGGATATTCACGCAAAGGTAGCCTCGGAACTTATGGGTATCCCCATTGAAATGGTCAACAAGGATATGCGTCGCATGGCAAAAGCCGTCAATTTCGGAATAATTTACGGCATAAGCGATTTCGGACTTTCTCAAAACACCAGCATAAGCGTCAAAAAAGCACACGATTACATTCAACTGTATTTCACCCGTTTTCCCAAAATCAAAGCCTACCTCGACGGTTGCGTCGAGCAGGCTAGGGAAAAGGGCTATGTCACCACGATATCGGGCAGACGCAGACAAATCCCCGAAATTAAATCTTCCAACTTCAATTTGCGTGCTTTTGGCGAACGTGCAGCCATGAACATGCCCTTGCAGGGAAGTGCCGCCGACATAATGAAAGTTGCAATGCTGAAGGTGGACGACGCTTTGAAAAACGCCAATTTGAAAAGCAAACTGGTGTTGCAGGTGCATGACGAAATAATTGTCGATTGCTTCGAGGAAGAAGCGGCGCAGGTAAAGGAAATTGTCAAGCGAGAAATGGAAAACGCCGTAACGCTTGCTTGCCCTCTCGTGGCGGAAACGGAGGAGGGAAAAACTCTCTATGAAGCGTAAGGTAATCGCCATTACAGGCGGTATAGGAAGCGGAAAATCGACGGTGACGCAAATTTTGCAACAGCAAGGCTACAAAGTGGTGTTTTGCGACGTGCTGGCACGGCAGGCGGGAGAGAGTCGGCAAGTAGTGGACTCCGTAAAAAAACTGTTGGGTGAAAGTTACGTCAAAAACGGAAAACTTGACAGAAAGGCAATACGTCAAAGGGTATTTGCCGACGACGACCTTTACAAGAGTTATTCGTCGTTGTTTTACGGAAAGGTAAAAAGTCTTTTGCAAAATGAAGTAGACAACAGCGACAGCGATGTGTTTGTTGAAATCCCCGTGTTTGACGCATTCGACTTTCAGTGGGATTCCGTGTGGCTTGTGAAAAGCAACAGGGAAACGCAAATTGCCCGTGTTGTCGCCCGTGACGGAAGCAGCCGACAAAATGTCGGGGAAATTATTGCCAAACAAAGTTTTGTAAACGTCAGACCGAATATTGTAATACAAAACGACGGCACGGCGGAAGATTTGAAATCACAGGTTGCGCAGGCATTGCAAAAAGAGGGACTAGATTGTTGAATACAGTGGTTTTAACAACAGGTTTTTTGAAAAATACACTTGCCTCTGTTTCCTATAATCAATGAAAAATTTTACATAGGCTGATATTTACAGCGTAAAAATTGAAATTACACTACAAAAGTCAAAATAATTAAGCAACACCGTACTTGCTGAAAGCGGCAGTGTTGCTTTTTTAGTTTGTCGAAATGTAATTGACAATACGCTCGTGCAGAGTTCAAAGCGAACAACGTGCTTTTATTTCGCAAGTATTTGTTCCGTGATTTTAGAAATGACTTTTTTGTGCAATGAAACAAACAAATTTTTGTTTCAACATTACCGTTGAAACGCATTTGCAAGTTTAGAGTGAAACACAGAAATGCAATGTTTGGCGGAAGTGAAGAAGCAGGGTACACTTGACGCCGATATTTCACTCAACCGACTGGCTTTTCAAAGGTAGTTGTGCTTGCTTTGTGCAACAAGGCAAAATCAAGGCTCGGAAATGGACGTTTTGTAAGAAACATTTGCACAAAAATACACAAATTAGCACAACGTAATGTTAAATTTGCACGTCAAACCTGATTTTACACTTCAATTTGAATTCTCACAGCAGTAATTGAACTTCTTACGGCAGTAACCAATCTTTTAACTTCGGTTCACCTCGTTATTTTGATACGGCATTAACAACAAAATGCTGTTTCTTGTCAAACCTTCAAAAGTTCCGTGCCGACTAACTTCGTAATGCTTGATTTCACAACGTAAAAACTGATTTTACACTTCAAAACAAACTTCTTACAGCAGTTATCAAACCTTTAACATCAGTATTTTAATTTTTGATGCAACACCTACGCACGACAATGCAAAATTTGCATTGCAATATCATTTTCGCTAGCAAATTTAATTATAAAATATAAAATATATAAAGTATAGATTTTATTTATGCCTATCAAGGAATTTTTGAGGCTTAAATGTTTGACATAATGCCGTTTTGGGACTAAAATAAACAACGGTAAAAAGGTATTTTGCTAATAAAATTAAATCAAGAGGACTCAAAATGATCAATGCTTTACTTGCAATTGCCATTGCTTTAATTTTAGGGTTGCTGTCAACCCGTATTATGAAGATTATCGGTCTTCCCAACGTAACCGGTTATCTTATCATAGGTCTTATTATCGGACCTTACGCCGCAGGAGTAATAAATCCAACCGTAAACGAAAACCTTGCTTTCGTAAGCACCGTTGCATTGGGCTTTATCGGTTTTTCCATCGGCGTAGAATTCCGAATTTCTCACATTAAGGAAATAGGTAAAAGCGCCATTACTATTACCTTCTTCCAAGCGTTGTGTGCTACTTTGTGCGTAGACGTTTTGCTTATTGCACTTGGCTCTTTGCTCGATATCCCCACCTACGAGGCAATTATCCTCGGCGCTATCGCAACAGCCACGGCGCCTGCCGCTACGCTTATGGTAGTGCGTCAGTACAAGGCAAAAGGTATTGTTACGGGAACTTTGTTGCCCGTAGTTGCATTGGATGACGCCGTAGGCCTCATAGTGTTTGCTATTTCCAACTCCATTGCGTTGGCTTTGGCAAGCGGAGAAGCTCCGACAGTTTTGAACATAGCCGTTTGGCCCATTGTGGAAATAATCGCATCTTTGGGTATCGGCGCACTTATCGGCGCTTTGCTGTCCGTTATTCCCCGTTTCTTCAAATCCAGAGATAACCGTCTTATTGCCTCTTTGACGGCAGTTATTCTCAGTTTGGGTGTTTGCCAACTGTTCAGTTATCTTGAAACCAACTACGAATTCCCCTTCGGGCTTTCCGATCTGCTTGTGTGCATGATGGCAGGAGCGGTGTTTATCAACCTGAGAAAAGAAGCAACGCAAATGATGGAAGGCGTGGACCGTTGGACGCCCGTTTTGTTGATGTTGTTCTTCATTCTGTCCGGTGCCGAACTGGATTTGGGTATGTTCGCAACAGGCGGTTGGACGCTCATTCTGAGTTTGGTCGTCTACCTTTTGGCACGTTGCTCCGGCAAGTACTTCGGAACCGTTTTGGGCGCCACAGTTACCAAGAGCGACCCCAAAGTGAAAAAGTATCTGGGCATCACTTTGTTCCCGCAGGCAGGCGTTGCTATCGGTATGGCTACGATGTGCAGTCAGGAATTTGCTGACGTCAATCCCGAAGTGGGCAAAAAGATTGTTACAATCACAATGTGCGCCGTTCTCGTTTACGAACTTATCGGTCCTGTTCTCACTAAGTGGGCTTTGACAAAGGCGGGCGAAATCGACAAGAGCAATCTTCACAGATTCGGACGCAAAAAGGCGGCAGTTGCAGTAGGCGATGGTGCAGCATCCGCACAACCCGTTGTCACGGAAGTTTCCTCTCAACCCGTCGAAACAACCTCGGAAGTAACTTCCGAAAACAAGCCTCAGGACGGTTCGGACAACAAATAATCGGTGAAGACAATGAAAAGTAAATCTACAATGTACCAACTTATGCGTCAGTCGGAACTTATGGATGACGACGGTATGGATTTGTGCGACGCCGAAAAGGAGGATTCCCGCTCCGACGCCGACAAGTTCAAGGACAAGTACAAGCAGTTTTACACCGACATCAAGACTGACATCAGCGAAGATTGGTAAA
>ULNH01050972.1_pt1 | contig 12957 bp, 8 predicted proteins | sample 1951871 | NCBI WGS metagenome assembly ULNH01 (sample SAMEA4835572, study PRJEB28245) | human gut metagenome | biome: gut microbiome; material: fecal sample | place: Denmark | collected 2008 | reverse complement strand
GTCTTATCTACAAAGTAACAATTACCGTCTTTTAGCTCTTCATAACAGCCAGGATTATCTGGTAGTGGTAAAAATTCATTATTGTTCATTATTGTGTTCCTGTTTTACTTCATATTTATCAATTATACACAATAAAAATTTGGGGAATTGTAATTACTGGCATTTATTGTAAGTACTACAAAGTTTCAGATGATCTTGTAATAAGTTTGCACAGATCTTAATATTGATTTGCAATGATCTTGAACTTTTGTTGCTGTGATCTTAAAAGAGGTAGGCAACGATCTTTAATTTTAGTTGCACCGATCTTGAATGAGTTTTGCAGAGATCCTGATTGCGTTTTACAGAGATCTTGAGTTTGCTTTGAAATGATCTTGAGGTAGATTTCAGCTATTATCACTAAGACAATTAAGGCACTGTATGTATCTGATAATTTCACACAGTGCCGTACTTAGATTTTATAGATTCATTAAATTCTGTTTAAAAGATTCACTTTTAAACTTTTAAGCTCTTATCTTCTAAAATCCCCTTTTATTAAGCATTGTCTTTTACAAAGTCTGTTAAAGCTTTATCTAAAAGCTTCATAGCTTCATCTACAACAGACTTTTTAATGTTTAAAGCAGGAGCCAGTCTTAAGACATCGCCATGAGCGGTTAGTGTCAGTAACTTGTGCTTAAAACATTCTTTTTGCAAAGCTCCTGACTTACCAGAGTATTTCTTATTTAAAACAAGGCCCATGAGTAAACCTTCACCTCTTACATCATCAAAGACATGATGCTTTTCATCAAGTTTCCTGATAGCAGCTTTAATGTACTCAGAGGTTGCTTTTACATTCTCTAAGAACTTCTTATCACTTACTTTATCAAGTACATAGCAACCTACAGAGCAGGCTAAAGCATTACCACCAAAGGTTGAACCATGGGTACCAGGGACAAAATGTTTTGCAAAGTTGTCATAGGTTAAAACAGCACCAATAGGAAGACCTGAAGCTAAACCTTTAGCTGAGGTTAAGATGTCAGGTTTAACAGGTGTTTGCTCATAAGCGTACAGAGTACCTGATCTTGCGACACCGGTTTGAACCTCATCAAAGATTAAAGCAGCATGGAACTTATCGCACAGTTCACGTACTTTTACTAAGAAAGCATCATCTGCTTTAATAATACCGCCCTCACCCTGGATAGGCTCTAAAATTACAGCACAGGTCTTGTCTGAAATGGTCTTTTCAAAGGTTGCAATATCATTGTAAGGAATATGGGTAATAGCAGCAGGCTTTGGTCCAAAACCATCTGAATAACTCTCCTGACCGCCTACGGTTACAGAGAAGAAGGTTCTGCCATGGAAGCTGTTTACAAATGAGATAATCTCATTCTTCTCTGCGCCATAGTCATCAAATGCTACACGACGAGCTAATTTTAAAGCTGTCTCATTAGCTTCAGCACCTGAGTTTACAAAGAAGACCTTGTCATAACCTGTTAGTGAGGTTAACTTCTTAGCTAATGACAGTGTGTACTCGTTGCAGAAGATATTACTTACATGAATTAAGTTCTTGCAGGTCTTTTTAATTACCTTCTGAACTCCATCTGGAGTATGACCTAAACAGTTAACTGCAATACCTGAGGTTAAATCAACGTACTTGTTACCTTCATTATCAAAAACATATGAACCATGAGCCTTCTTAATAACCATGTTCATTGGGGTGTAACAAGGGAACATTACCTCATCAAAAGTTTTTCTGGTGATTTTCATATTAGTTGTGATCCTTTACATTGTAGATATATGCCACTTCATCGCACTTTTCACGCTTTGGACAGTTTTCGCAGTCTTTTAAAATCTTCTCAGGCAGAGCTTCAATAACTGTTTTCTGGAAGCCTACTTTTGAGAAGAATTCAGGACTTCTTGTGAGCACAAATACTCTTTGGATGAACATCTTTGATGCTCTCTTTAAGAGGTAGTTTACAATCGCCCTGCCCTGTCCCTGTCGCTGAATTACAGGTGATACACCTAATGAGCGTATTTCAGCTAAACCTGAGTCATAAACATATAAACAGGCACAGCCTACTACCTTGTCATTTTTGACACAGACAGCAAAGGTCTGAATACCACGGATGATGTCATTTCTCTTACGAGGAAGATTCTGTCCCTGCTTTGCCCAGTACTCAATCATATCCATAAGAGAGTCAACATCAGCTAAGGTTGCCTGTCTTACGGTGAAGTTTGCTTTTTCCTGTTTTAAGAACACCTGATTTACAGTAACTAATGCTTCATTAACCTTAGTCAGATCCTCTTTTGACATTAACTTCTTGTCATAAAGATCAACAACCTTGTCATAAAGTTCTTCTAATGTGTTCTGTTTGATTTCATCTAATAATACAAATGATGATGAATTCTGATTTATAGGTGGCATATAGATGTGTCTCCACGATTTTATGTATATCGACTTTGCCTAAAAAATATATAAATGCCTGTTAATAGTTTTACTATGCTTTAAAGCCCGCAGTACATATTAAGATTTCATATTTTTAAATCTGACAATGTTTGTTTATAAATTCTTACTTATAAAAGTTTATTTATAAAAATTCTTTTCTAATACATTGTCTTTTATGTACTGCAAAAGCTATTAGACATTGAATACTGTGCCAAGCCGAGACCGGGAGATTAGATTTTTTGCAAGATTTGGATCTTTAAATGAGGCAATGTATACAGGCTTTTTGATAAGCTTGGTTGCATCAATTGCACTCTTTACTTTAACTGTCATGCCACCTGAGATAGTGCCATCAGCAATTAAAGCATTAACTTTATTCTCATCAAGCTCATCAATGAGCTTGCCTTCTTTATCAAGTACACCTGGTACATCTGAAATGTAATACAGTGGAGCATTTAATACTCTTGCAATAGCAAGTGCTGCATCATCTGCATTTACATTGTACAGATCACCGTTATCATCATGTGCAAGTGATGCAATGATTGGTGTATATCCGTTTTCAAGAAGTAAAGTAAGGTACTTCTTATCATTTGGTTCAACGGCGCCTACCATGCCTAAATCCTTTGATAACTGTCTTACAGTGATGGTCTTACCATCACTTGCTAACATACCTAAAGCATTCAGACCGTTTTTAATAGCTAATGCCTGTAAACCTTTGTTGCACATACCAGCTAATGCTGCGCTTATGTATGGCATCTGTTCACGAGGACTTACTCTTAAACCGTTCTTCTTTTTAACCTCAAGATTTAAAGCTTTAAACAAAGCATCAACCTCAACGCCACCTCCATGAACAACTACTAATTTCTGTCCACGGCAGGCAGTGAAAAGTTTAGACAGCTCTTCAATACCGCCTAATGCTTTGCCACTTAACTTTACAACTACTGTGTTATCTAACATATGAGGTACAAACTATTCCTAAAATAGCCTTAAAAATGTGTTACGCCTTAATCAAAATACGCAAATTGATTATACATACGCTTTAATTTAAAATTCAAGAAAAGATTGGATTGAAAGGAAAATCCCCGATTTGGTGCTATATGAAGGTAATTGTTAATAGCCGGTTATCAGTTTTAGCTATCGCCAGGAGGCGTTCAGATGAGATTTCAACTTCAGGTGACAAAGTTAAGAGAATGTTGTTTCTTACTGACCAATGTTAGTTCATAACTTACATCCTTTCGATTAATAAGAGGTTGTAATGGTCTGTTACGGAAAAACTCCTGTGTCCCATACAGTGACTGGTAAGGTACGTTCAGCACCTGACAGCTTAAAAGCTTTATAATCTCAGAGCTCCTGATCTTAACGTGTGAACCTATCTTTCCGATACACAGATCGATTGGCTTCTCAAGGTTAAAAAAGTCAAATCCTGCAGCTGTAAGTCCAAGATTTCCTAGTTCTGCTGTTACAATTTCGCTGTACTGCTCAAAATCGTCAAGTGATGCCATATCTTGTGCCTTATATTCTCAAATCTAAAGCTTTATAAGGTATCTGAGCAATTTTTAAAGGAATTTCATGATCTGGTGTTCCTTGAGTCACATAGTTGAAACAAGTTCAGCGCTTTTTGATCCAAAGTCCACAAAACATGTAAAACACTATTGAAAATTAAACAGATAATTTTATTATCAATATAAAAACAAGGAAGTGATCGTAAATCAAACAGTTACTTGCGATACTTTATTCAAAAATTTTACTGACCAATGTTAGCTAAAGTATTATTTTTTTTCAGATTTACCCATAAGCAGTAACAAAAAAACAAATCAAGAAAGAAATTGTGTAAAAAGGGGGGGTGCATGTGGCTTCGTTAACACATGTCTGCGTGTGGTCAGATAACGGTTGGAAGCGGATAGATGCAGAGCAAGCGGCTAAATTGCATCCAGGTGGAACAATATCGGCTCACAGCGGTTTGTTTATGTGCGAACTATGTGGACAATATGTTTCACTTATTGATGGAGCGGTCCAAACTCTCCACTTCAGACACAGCTCCCATGAAAAAAGCAAAAATTGCCCTGAACGTAAATCTGGGGCTGGTTACTCAATTTCTTATAATTCTCAGGAACACGACTTACCAATTCGCATTACAGGCGTATTCTCATCTTCGTTCAGATTCGAAATTGGTTTGATTCGGGCTCCAATTGCTTCGCTCTGCAGAGATTTTTGTATAGAAATCAAGCCGAAAGGAGTGTCGGCTACACCTTATGTATTTACAAAAGAACGGCTGAATTACGAAGACATTACATATCTACCAATCGGCGAAAAACCATTTGAAAAATATACTCTCAATTTTAAAAATGGAAGCAATAAACTGCTTGAGTTCTGGCCGGCAGAGATTAACGGAATTGATCCTGAGGGAACTTTGTTTGAAGAGTCTTCTGGAAAGAAGCTCACATACGATGCGGATGTTGAGATTAAGAAAGAATACTACTTGCTAAAACGTGACAAATTTTATGGAAAATCTGAGTCTGAACAAAAATCTTACAGTAGCATACGGATTCGAAAGATTGTTCAGAAACAGTTTGGTTCGGAATTCTGGACTCTTTACATTGTTTCTGCATCCGCATTTAATGAAGAAACAGCCCGATTCTTTCTTAATTTTCACTGTCGCTTGACAGATCACCCTGTTTCTTTGCATCCGGTGTGGCCATTGTTTGTAGAAGGAAATTATATAGTAAAGCATTGTCAAGATAAGATGTATATGCTTGCAGAAGGTGATGTGGCAACCGTCAAAACATTTCCTTCCGTAGAGGTCTGTCAGTTAAATCATAATACCTCTTCTTCCAAACTATATGAAGTCCACTGCTCCAGTAGGCAACAGTTGATATCAGCAGGACGTACACACCCCTTACAGTATACTTACTTTTGGAAAGAACCTCTCAATCGAGTTGGCCCGTCTCCTGAAATCTTAGTAACAGATCTTTTAGGTTCTAAGATTGAATCTGGAGAAAGTAATACGCTGCCACACAACAAAACACTGCTCTTCAAATCAAGATTTGATGGCGAACTCATAATCTCTAACAATCGTATTGTAGATAAACGAAAAATAGTTGCAGACAGGCAACTGGAACTGGAAGGGCTATCCTACGGTGTAAGCGTTCTAGTTGTCATCGGCCTTGATGTTGTTTGGGAAATCAACTTCAAAAAGCGACAGGTTAGCATTGTAAGTGATGAAGTCGAAATCCTGAAGAGACTTCGTAACAGATCAGGGGCATTTATTCCGTCCCCTCATTCTCTGCTAAATATTTTATCCGGTATAGGCCAATATCCTCAGATATGTCAATGGATACGGAAATGCATTAAAGAAGACAGCATCAACGAGCAATCCTATCGGAGATTACAGGATATCTATAGAGGCATAAAAACAAATAAACGGGGAGATAAACTATGAACTACATCGAGCACCTTACCAAAGAAGAAAAATCAACCCTATGCGAAATTATTACAGGTAAACAGTTCAAGGAACTCTTTAAGCATTACGAACAAGAATTTGTAAAAATTCAAAAAGGTTTCAGAGCTAAATCGTTAAAAGAGCAGCACGCACTGTCAATTGCTATAACAAAAATCGATACTCCTTTTATTGCAACGTTTGTCAATATGCGGGTAGAACAATGGCTGAAAGAGATCAAAGAAAATATAGCTAAACTTAAGAAAGAGGGCAACTCTCAAGATTCTGCCTTAGCGACAACTATGCTTAAATCTGTCTTTGTCAATAATGTCGAGTTGTATTTTAAGCTGACAGGAGCTCCTTTGGATACGGATGCATGCTCTAACCTTTGCAAGAGAATGGAAAATATAAAAATTAAATCTGAGCAAGCAAAAGATACTAAAATTGCAGACCGAATTAAGGCTATGGAAGAAGAAAATCGCCGTCTGTCAGATCAAGTTGAAGCAGCTCAACATAGCATTGAAGCCGTAAAAACAGAGTGTAAAAAAAGAGTTCAAGAAATTGAACAAGACAAAAACAAATTGTCTTCATTGTTAACTAAAGCACAAGCCAAAATTTCCGAATTGCAAACTTCCCCAAGAGCCTTTGAAAACAATGAAGCAGACTATCTTGCGCAGTTTGATGACACAGATACCTCTATTTTGCCTTCTGTCAACACGGATAAAATTGTTTGTTTGTGTGGTGTGATTACGGATGATAATGACAAGAAATGTCTTATACGATATGCCGATTTGAACCATGATGGTCGCTATAATATTTTCCATAGAAACAAAGATATCCTGCAGAACATTACAAATAGAAAAATCTTCCATAAGAATGGACCTTCTAAAGATGGTTTCTATGGTATCTGGACTTGGTATGCGGAAACAAATATAAACGATCCTTCCAAGAATTGGATACAGTCCCAGTACAATACAGAGCTAGATGCCATTGAACTTGTAACCTCTACACAGGCAACAAGCCTTACACAGGCAACAAACCTTGATGAGCTGGTTAGCATTCTGAAAGAGGGAATAAATTACCAGCCCCACAGCCGAAAAGTCATGTTCTCCATTTTTACATCAAGATTAAATGGACTGTATACTGGTATTCTTTGTACTGATAAAGAACTCAATACAGTTAATGAAAAAACAAATATATCTAAAACGTGCATTGTAGTGCCGGTATATGAATTTCCTGATGCTGATGTTATACATCTGGACAATGGATTATCGTTCTATAAAAATGCATTTGCTGGACTTCCAAGTAAACTTTATCATTTGAAGAGTCCTCTTGATATTGTAAAAGATATCGTATTGTCTTCAATTTCCTGGTCCACATATAAAACAAGAGATGTAACTCGTGCTCAATATAAAACATTTAGGGGCTTTATTGATGCAATTCCAGTTGAGGATATCACGAGTAAAATTAGGGACGTATGCCGTTGCTCCGATCCAGAGGCAAAAGAACAGCTGGATGAATTTCTAAGCATAGTTTGGAAATATGTCAATGGAGATACCTTAGAAGACGAAATAATCCGCTCGGCTCTTTCTGCAAACACAGAACTTCAAGAAAAAACTAAAGACCTTATTCGCCAGGATTGGAAAAAAGAGAATGAAAGTCTCTTGACTGAAGCCCAAAAAAAGCTTGATCAGCTCAGTGCGGATTTGAAATCTGCTGAGGAGAATTTAGGCAAAGCACAAGAATCACTCGAGAAAACAAAAGCTGAAGATAAGCACCTTTCTGATATCATAGCTGATAGAAAAAAACTGGCCGATGATGTCGAAAAAGCAGTTGCTGAACGAATCCAAAAAGCTCGTGAAAATGTGGCGGATTTTATTGCAAGTATGGCATTTGTTGGAGGACAACCAGTGCAAAATGTTGGAACAACAACTCACCACTCAGTCAAGGCTGCGTCTGAATTCGATATGGCTGTATATCGCTCATTTCCTGAATTTGAACATCTTGATGAACTTGATGCACATCACTCTTGGGAGGATGTTTTCAACACAGCAGTATCGGAACTTGCAGAGGCAGGTGTTGCTGCACAATATAAAAGTGGCCTCGCTGCGTTTCTTTGCACTGCTTATAAAGAAAAACAGCCACTTTTACTTGTTGGTCCCAATGCGATTGATATTGCCAAAGCATTTTGCGCAGCTGTAACTGCTCATAAACATGGCGAACTCTATTGTGAAGGCGGTTGTATTCGACAAGCAATTGAGAAAATTGGAGCTGATGGTGAAGACATCGTAATAATTAATAACCTTCTTGCAGGTGGTTGGATGAATCGGCTTCCAGAAATACTTTTCAAAAAAGATATTTTTTATATAGCTACCCATCCATATGCAGAAGACGTTCAAGTTGAACCCAAAAGCCTATGTAGTTTCATATTGCCACTGTTTACGGAGTTTTTGGTAGATAAAAATGCTACTGGCAAATACTATGGCGGTTACTTTTCTGAAGATTTTAAACCATACTTGGCGGGGAAAGGCTCTGAAGATTTTAAACCATACTTAGCGGGGAAAGGCACACGCAAAGAATTAACCATCCTTTCAAAATTGGGGCTGAGCTCGTTAGTTAGATGCAAAATCAACAGTCTTATGGCTGCCATGCACAACATTTATCCCTCTACTACAACAGATGATGATTTTTTGTTTTTTATTTTTCCGATTTCCTATGCTTTAATGGCGATAAATGAACTTGTAGCGGCAATTGCAGATCCGCAGAATAGCATCGAAATTTCTGCTAACCTCAAGCGTGATCTCCAGCATGTGTTAGGAGAAAACTGATGGATAAGTATAACGGACTTCTCTCAAAAGTATCACGCCAATATAGCATTCTTAGAGGAAACCAGGAAACAGCTAATGAGTGGAAAACACGTCTTGTTTATAGTATTTGCGGCATGATGGCGTATGCTTCCCTCTGGGACAATACAGAGGAATCCATCTCCATTGAGCACCTGAGTAGAAGAATCAGCAACATACTTGGTAGTTATAAGTCGTTGTATCCGGAACTTTTGGGAACCTTACCGCAAAATTCTGAAAAACTTGAAGAGGAGATCAAAAATCAATTCTTAAGGTCAGGAGTAGTTTATCACCGTCAGAAACGAATAGTAGCATCAAAAAAACATGAAGAACACTTTTGTGGAGTTCTATTTCAACGAGGTATTGCTTTGGATAATATCTCCTGTGTGTCTGGCATTGGGTTCTACTCAAAGCTGGATGGTGGAACAAACATCAATAATATAAAAACAATGTTTGGCCTCGGGCATGAAAATTTACAAACATTGTGGCAAGCTACACTCTTTACTGCTTCTTGGAAATCTAATCCATCGTTTGAATTTGACACAGAGTATCTTCGTCTGAAGCCGCCTTTTTCTAGTGGATATTGGGTAAATAAGCCAGACAAAACAGGTACAATTTCAATTCTCAGAACCGGCTTGAAAGGTTCTCAGCTATATTATCTTTATCGTTATGTCAATGCTGTACTAGAAGTCAGTCCTCTTTCTCAGTGGCAGGTGGAAAAACATAGCTACATAGCACTTGCATGTGCCTGTCTGTCAAACTATGGAACATTACCGCCGATAGAATACTTTGAGGATGGAGCATTGGTTCACATTCGTATGAATTATTTGCTTTCGCCACGCGAACTAGAGTTCTTAAAGTACTACAGTTGGCCTGAGATTTGTACAGAACTTCCATGTAATTTCAGACGGAAGCTCACCGTAGAAGTTTTTGCAGCCATTAAAAATATTCTTTCTGATGAGGGATATAAATTCAAAGGAGGGATAGCCTGATGCCAAATGGTGCTAATTCTGTACATAAACAGTTAAGAACGGAACTAGAAAATTATATTAAGTCGCAGTATTTCGGAAAGACCCCGATTCTGCTTTCGGCCCTAAACAATCATATTGATGATGAAGGATTGCTTTACCAAAAACCTTTTATTGAATCCTCTCCGGCATATGTTACAGTACAAAACGGTATTGAAACAGCATCCCTTGAGAATTGGATGAAAGAGTATTTCTTTCAGTTGACAAAGGCAGGTATAGGAGTATTCGCTTCTCCGTTTGCTCACCAGATATCTGCACTTGAAGCGGCAACCAAAGGAGAAAACTTGTTTGTTTCAACAGGCACTGGTTCCGGTAAAACCGAGTGCTTTATGTGGCCTCTTCTTGCAAAGATGGCAACTGAAGCAAGAAATTCCAAGGAGTCATGGGCAAAGCGAGGCATTCGCACAATTATTATGTATCCTATGAATGCCTTGGTTTCAGACCAAGTTAGCCGACTTAGACGAATGATCGGAGATCCTGATAATAAGTTTATCAAAATCTTCCGGAATACCTGTGGTACCGGGGTGCGTCGCCCTCAGTTTGGAATGTATACTGGCAGAACCCCATATCCTGGAGCTCAACCTTCCACTGAACAGGACAGAAAACTTGAAAGAACTTTGGCAAGAATGTCTTTTCCGCAAAGTGACTCTGAAAAAGAATTCTTCAATCGTCTTCTCAAAGAAGGAAAGATACCTGCAAAGGCAGATATGAATCAGTTCCTTCAAGGGCTACATGAGAGTATACATATTCCAAACGATAATGATGCAGAGCTGATAACACGATTTGAAATGCAGCTATTCTGCCCAGATATTCTTATTACAAACTATTCTATGTTGGAATACATGCTATTGCGTCCTAGAGAACAAAAAATCTGGAATGATACACGCGCATGGCTGGCTTCAAACTGTGAGAATAAATTGTTGTTTGTTATAGATGAAGCCCATATGTACCGTGGTTCATCCGGCGGTGAAGTGGCATTACTGATTCGCAGACTGTTCCATAAATTGGGTATCAGTCGTGATCGAGTGCAATTTATACTCACTACCGCAAGTATGCCAAACAATAGCCAGCAAGATGTTGATTCCGTAATGAAGTTTGCAAATGAACTTACCGCTTCCGACACAGCTACCAGGTTCTGTTACTTGACTGGAGAGAGAGAGGAGATCGATGGGCAGTTGAAATATGATATTCCAGCCGAGCTTCTCTTAAACTCAGATCCTAGTCAGTTTGAAAACAGGGATGAAGTGAAACTTTCCGCGCTTTTGTCATTCTGGAGACAATTAGACGGATTTGAATCTGGTATTACATCCTTGGAATCTGTATATAACTGGATGTACGAAAATCTTGTGTATTACCGTCCGTTCAATAAGCTTATTAAGAATTGTCGCGGACATGCAGTATCACTTGGGGAACTTTCTTCTAATATCTTCCCGGAGCTCAATCCAGAGGATGCGCTCAAGGCGGTTAGTGTCCTTTTAGCAATTGCACCGCTAGCCCAAAACGCTAAAGGCTCTGTCCTTTTTCCTGCACGTATGCACATGCTCTTCAAAGGTATTTCGGGGGTATATGCCTGTACCAACGCCAATTGTAGTTGTTCTCACTCAGAAGGCGGTCTCACTTTAGGAGAAATCTACTTATCGGACGGTAATTTGATTTGTCCGCATTGTGGTAGCGTTGTATACGAACTTTATAATGATCGACGTTGTGGTGCGCTGTTCTTTAAAGGCTATGCGCTTGAAGATGAATCGGGGCTTCATGGAAATGTATATCTGTGGCATTATCCAGGTCAGTTGAAGGATCGCAGGATGAAAGAAATACATCTGTTCATTCCAACTGACGATTTTGAGCTTCCTGCAAAACAGGGTAAAAATGCTATACGCCCCTGCTATCTTGATATTAAAAGCGGATTTATTAACTTCACAGATGACGCATCTGCTGGGAAACCATGGATTAGAAAACTGTACTATTGCAACTACTCTGCAAAATGTAGACCTCAGATTATTACATTCCCGACTTGTCCGCATTGCAGACATCAGCTTTCTACATCACAGCTCACTTCGTTTAATACACGAGGCAATCAGTCTTTCTTCAACCTAATCAAAGCACAGTTCCAACTGCAACCCGCTGTGCCAGGAAAGGACAATGATCCAGATCGTTTTCCTAACGAAGGACGCAAAGTTTTGCTGTTTTCGGACAGTCGTCAGCGAGCAGCAAAGTTGGCTCGAGATATGTCAGAGGCTTCGGACATATCTGCTGCAAGGCAATTATTTGCAATCGCTATCAAAACGATGGAAGAACAAACGGACGAGCAGTCAATGAATTGGCTGTATGATTATTTTTGCCTTGCCGCTGGTCAACATCATGTGCAGATTTTTCATGCGCCTGAGAAGGAAAAATTTGCTGAAGATTGCACTGTTGCGCTGAATAACTACAATCGTTGTGTAAAACGAAGTAGAGAGTATTCCCCAAGATTCACGATTGCAAATGCTCCTGTTCAGATGCAGGAATATCTTCTGCGGTTGTTTGCTGGTGCCTATAACACATTGTACGACTCGGCCACAAGCTGGATTGAACCTACAGACCTAGCTCTTTTTGATGCTGTAGATGAGCTCAAAGAGAATAATGTGAAAGTTACTGATGAGGAGTTTATTGACTTTTTTAATGCTTGGATACTATCAATTTGCGATATGTCTACAGCCATCGGCCATACAATTAGTGACACAATTCGGTTGAAAGTCCGCCCCAATTACGGTGGTTACGGGCTTGATAAGAATTGGGGATTCTCAAAAACTATTCGCGAGATCATGGAATGGCGTGACGGGAATGAAACTGAGATGGCGTGGAAACGTGTGTTAAAGGAAGAATTCCTTGATTTGGCACAACCTGATAATGGAAAATTGTATATCGACCTGTCTAGAGTAAAACCACGTTTTGATACTTCTCATGTATGGTACAAATGTGAGCAATGCTCAGAATTGACTCCTTTTACACTGAAAGGTAAATGTCCAATCTGTGGATCTTCTCATATCCATGATATGAAATCTGGCGAATATGAGGCACTTGGTTTCTGGAGAAATCCGGTAGCTGATGCGCTTCAAGGTGGGCCGATTCATGTAATTGACACCGAGGAACATACAGCTCAACTCTCACATAAAGACCAACGTGATGATCTTTGGAGTAAAACAGAACAATATGAATTGCGCTTCCAAGATTTAATCCAAGATGGTGAAA
>ULNH01028675.1_pt1 | contig 12998 bp, 6 predicted proteins | sample 1951871 | NCBI WGS metagenome assembly ULNH01 (sample SAMEA4835572, study PRJEB28245) | human gut metagenome | biome: gut microbiome; material: fecal sample | place: Denmark | collected 2008 | reverse complement strand
GCGAGTTGCTGGGGCGTGTGGACGAACAAAAAGCACATGTCAATGCGGAGAACCAAGCATATACCGACTTCATCGGAAATCAGTATTATTATTACCCGAAGGGTGCTGAGCTGGTCAGCCGTACGCTGACGGAGGCAAAGAAAGCATTTGTTATCCCCGGCGAGAGCATCGACCCACAGATCCAGGCTACGACCACCAAGCTCGAAGCACTGAAGGCGGAGGCTGCTACGGCGCGCGCCAAGGAGATCCTTCAGGAATCATGCAAGGATAGCTATGATGCCGAGGGCCATGTCGTCAAGGGCATCACCAGTCGTCTCAGCGACTTGCAGCTGGAGGCCAATGCGCTCAAGGCAATGGCCACCGACTCTACGGCCAACTACAATGCCTACCAGAAGCTGAAGGAAAACTTTGACGAACAGAAGATAGATATTTGGAACTATACCTATGGCTCTGGCTATTACGCGAGAGAAGACTATTCCACGCACTATGGCTTCGTCAGTGCTTTCGATGCGGTGAGGACGCGTATCAACCAAAAGACGGATGGTACCAACGCAGACTATTACCGCGGACTGCTCGCCTATCCCGACGGCGTGCACTTCAAGGAGCGCGAGGCTATAAAGCAGGCCATCGAGGATGCCTACAAGGCAGGTAAAGCCTGGACAGGAACTTTAAAGTATAATAGCTACACATATAAGTATGAGCCAGTGCTCAATACGGAGATTGTCAGACGCATGACGGATCTTTCCAACGTGCTCAAGATGCTTCCCAAGCAGGCTTATAATGACAAGACCAACTATTATACTCAGGTGGACGAAGGTAACAAGTGCCAGACCCTTTGGGACGAGGTGAACGGTTTGTTCAACGCTTCCGATCTTCGTCCTGAGACGCTGAAGCCCTATCTCAGTCAGCTCGGCGATCTCCTGAAGCGCATCAAGGAGCAGAAGGCGCTGGTGGTGAAGTACTATGCCGAGGGTCTGACCACCACCAACAACTCGGATGTCAGCAAGGCTTACCGTCGCATCGAGACCGAGCTCGGCGGTTTGAAGGCCTTCATTGAGGGCAATAGCGAATACAACGCTGCCATCGCTGGAGACAACCTCACCCGTTACAATACCTTCTGTGAGAAGGTGCAGGAGACGGAGAACAAGTATGGTGAGGGTACGGCCCAGATTGCTGGCTACCAGAATATTTCTACCGAGGAGCTCAAGGAACTGGTCAATGTGGAGAGCATCATCGCTGCCCAGGAGAACATCTATAAGTATGCCGCCCTCATCAAGAACTTGAAGGACGATGCCGCTGCCACCTACGCGGAGACCACGTCGCCCGCTCTTTGGGATATCGCCGAGGCCAACGCCAAGAAGGCTCAGGAGTACACGGATCAGATCGAGGCTTACAAGAAGGAGCTCGACTTGGCTGTCAATACGGCCGTGAGAGCCAAGTTGGAGGAGATGCTGGCCAACCTCAACGACAACCAGCTCGCTCCTGCCAAGGAGAAGGTGGCTTCCTACGACAAGAACGTGCGCGACAACGCCTTTGCGAACGTGCAGGAGTTCTATGACAGAGTCAGTGCCGACGACTACAAGAAGTCGCAGTTGCTCGTGAGCAACCTCGATAACGACTGGAACTTCTTTGGCATGGTGCCCAACCTGCTCGTCGCCGACCTGGAGCAGGCTGCACAGAACGAGTGGAAGGCCCTCTACGAGGGTGTCTATGTCGGTGTGGACGGCACGCTGACAGAGGGCGACGACCGCTACGCTGGTGCCAAGGCCGACAACGAGAAGTGGCTTGCCGCCCTGGAAGGCTTCGCCTATGAGGGCAAGGATGACGATTTCAAGTCTTACAAGGACTGCGTCGCCAAATACCTCACTCCGGCCACGGAATTGGCCGCCAAGGCTGCCGATGGCACGTTCACGGGCAAGATCGCTGACCTGCAGCGCTATATCGATGCGTTCTACGCAGAGGCAGGTGCTGTCTATACCAGCGCCAAGGCCAAGGCTGACGCATACGATGCCAATATCAAGAACTTCGACCAGTTGACCATCGACTACAATACCGTCACGGAGCGCATCAAGGCTGCGCAGGAGTATTATGGCGCATTCAATGTGGCAAGCAGCCGCATAGAGGCCAACATCGCTTCAGCATTTAATCAGGTGAAGCGTTGGCAGGCTGACCTCACACGCCAGAACGCTTCGCAGGAGATGAGCAAGCGCATCTATGGTCTGACTATCGGCGAGGACAAGCAGTGGTACGACTGCCACAGCATCAAGATCCTCAGCATCGATGGTATCTACAACGCGGCCAACCAGGCCGAGGTCGATGCGATCAAGGCCGACATTGTTGCCATCGAGACCCAGAAGCGCGAGGCTTTGGACAACCTCACGGGAACGGCGGCTGACGAGGTCAAGGCATACTATGACGAGCATTGCAAGAACCTCGCCAAGGAACTTGACGATCTGCTTAAGGAGTTTGACGAAAACGCTACCCTGGCAGAGGCGAAGAAAGACGCTGGCTTGCTGGCATTGGAGAAGAAGGTGGCGCAGGCTCGCATGGGTCTCATCAAGCTCGTGAATGCCGAGTTGATCGAGGGCGTAGCCAACAGTTTGGAGATGCTGGTATCGCAGGCCGAGTTGGGATACAGTGCTGTCAACATTACCTACGACGGAGTATATACGCCCGTGAAGGTGGAGTACAAGTCTGCATTGGACGCTTGCCGCGAGGAACTCGATGGCGTGAAAAACCTCATCACCTCTTATGGCGACGAGATCGTGACCTACAAGACGAAGGTCATCCACCTCCTCAATGTGTTGATAGACCGCATGGGTGCTACCCGCATGGATATCATCGAGGCCAACAAACCCTATGTTGCCCACGCCAAGGCAATGGAGAACCTTCAGAATGCCTATGACGCTCTGGTGGCTGAGCAGACCAGGGTGAAGGAGCTGATAGCGTCTTACCAGCATAGCTCCACAGTGCTTGAAGAGTCATCTTACAAACAGGTAGGGAATGAGGTGTTCGTGTTAGAGCGCGGCAAGTCCTACATGGAGAACTACGAGAAACTGTTCTTCAATGTGGCCAGTGAGAAGGCCGAGGAGGTCAGCGGCGTCCTTGAGCAGGCTGCCAAGACGCTGGAGGAAGGCCCTGTGTCGGCTATTCTGACCGATAGTCAGGTGGAGTCGTACAAGGATGGTTGCCTTTACGATGCTTATGCGAAGCTTGCAGTGGCAGAGGTGTTTGGAGCTTGGTATGAGACAACGCAAGTGTATCAGAGCAATGTGTGGGGCGCTCGCAGCGCCATGGAGAATTCGTTCGATAAGTCAGGAACGAAGATCTATGACGAGGACGGTGCGCTGCGCGAACAGTTTGATAACTTGAAGCTCGCTTGTCGAAACTTCGACAATTATCTCACCAGCGAGAATGGCCGAATTGACCTTATCCTTCCCACGAAGGACATCAACGGAAATGCATGGCTGAATCCTGATGGTAGCGTAGCTGTGGTAAAGCCGATCAATTATCCGAAGGACGAGGAGTATGGCGTGAAGTTGGTCGCTGCTACGTCTGAGTCTTTGGTCGAGTCGATGAATGCTCTCAGAACTTCCATCGAGGAGAACACGTATGTGCTCGGCGACGTCACCGAGGACGGCGTTGTCCTGACCGACGACTACCTCGCCGTGCTCAACGCTTTGCTCGATCCGGAGACCCTGGAGGGTGGCAAGGTATTTGCCGCTGCCGACGTCAACCGCGACGGCAAGATCTCCATCGCTGATGTGACCCTCATTGCAGCCAAGGTGACCAATGGTCTCTGGCCGTCGCTGGGTGGCAGTCTGAACGCTCCGATGGTGGGATCCGAGAACCTCACCGTCTCGGCAGAAGACAACAACGGCGTACAGCGCATCGCTATCAATCTCGAAAACCGCAAGGACTATGTGGCTTGCCAGATGGACATCATCCTGCCCGCAGGCATGACGGTGGTGGGTGAGAGCGTGGGCAACCGTGCCAACGGTCACGCACTCTACTCCAAGGACATCGACGGCGTGCACCGCGTGGTCATCTCTACGATAGAGAACAACTGCTTCACCAATGGTTCCGCCATCCTCTACCTCGACGTGCAGGGCGGCAGCATCGATAAGGTGGCGCTCGACAATGTTATCTTTGCCGAGGCCAATGGCCGTGAGACGACGATCACGGGCAACGATGCGACCGGCATCAACGGCATGGAGACCGAGGGCAGCCTGAAGCAGAAGATCTATACTGTGGGCGGTCAGTTGCTGGATAAGGTGAAGCAGGGCATCAACATTGTCCGCAACGCCAACGGCAAGACCCAGAAGGTTACTGGTAAATAATCATATACATCGGTAATTTTTTCTCAATTACGAGGGCGTGGTTGCCACGTATGTGACAGCCGCGCCTATTTTTGATAACAACAACGACAACATACATCTTCTAAACGTAAATAGTTATGTTTAAGATTACAACAAGTTTCAAAAGAATGGCCTTGATGATGGTCTTGGCCATAAGCGGGACGATCTCTGTCCTTGCTGGCAACCGACTTGTGCTCAACGACGGTGGTCCTATTGCCATCAAGCCGGGCGAGACGAAAGAGATCACTGTGAACCTCGTCAATGACGAGGTGATCTATGCAATGCAGTTTGATATGGACTTCACTTCCCCGCAGGTCGAGATTGTCCCGGGTAGCTTCAAAATCAACGAGGAGCGCATAGACCGTGAATGCTTCATTGCTACGATGATCCAACAGCCTGATGCGAAGTGGCGCATTGCCCTCCTTACCAAGGACTTCACCCCCATCGCGGGCACTGAGGGCGCACTGGGTACGTTCCAGATTCGAGCAAAGTCCACCTTCTCTGCTGCCGACGATGCACAGATCGGGTTCTCCACTTGCAGTGGAGGCGACCGCCAGGGTAAGAAGGTGCTTATCGACTGCCCCAACTATCAGGCTATCACGCCGATGGTGGGAAGCCTTTGTACTGGCGAGCAGGCGTTCTCCATCAAGCCAGGCGGTACCCACAAGGTGGACGTTGTGCTGAAGAACGATATTTATTTCTGCGGTCTTCAGGCCGACATCACGCTGCCCGAGGGTTTGCATGTCGAGAAGAAGAGCAACGGGAAAATGAATTTCCAGTATAGTGAGCGCTTGTCAAGCAATTTCGCCATCTCTTCCATTGAGAAGAATGGCATCGTGCGTGTCGTGCTCTCCTCTCTGCCCATTGACAAGATTCAGCCTTACAAGGATGGCGACGGTGTGATCTTCTCGTTCAATGTCGTGGCCGACCCGGACTTTGTGACGGACGAGAACTCTGCCATCGTATTCTCCAATGTACTTGCTGCCAACGAGACGACGGAGTACTCACTCGACATCACGGACGCTCATGTCACAGTGACGAGTCTCAAAGCCATCAACGAGGCTGCTTATGCGCGCCTTACCGAGGAAGTGGCTGCCCTGCAGAAGGCCCTCGACGACGCCAAGGCGAAGGTGGCCGAGGACTGCCCGGATGTGGCCGAGAACTTTGCAGAGACGGTGAAGACCATTCAGGCTCAGATCGATGCCATCCAGTCAGACCTTGATGCCAAGAACGCCGACTGTGCGCTCACGGAGACTTCTACGCTGGACGCCGAGGCCGTGAAGGGTGTCAATGAGGCCATCGCCAAATATTTGGAGGAAGCTGCTGCCGCCCAGGCAGAGCATCTGAAGAAACTGGCTAACGAGGCCGCTTATGTCCGTTTGACCGAGGAGGTAGCTGCTGTACAGGCTCGTTTTGACGAGGTGAAGTCCATCATCGAGAAGGACTATGCCAATGTAGCCGCACAGTTTGTTGATACTGAGGCCGCTATCCAGGGCGATATCGACCAGAAGAAGGCAGAGCTGCAGGCTCAGTATGAGGCCGTGTCGCTCGACGAGAATAGCACCATCGACTTGGAGGCCATCAAGGCTGCTGTCGAGCAGCTTCTCGCCAATGCGAAGCTCGGCAATGCGAAGCTCGTAGCCAATGAGCTTGCTTATGTGCGTCTGAGCGGCGATATTGCCGCCGTGCAGGCTCGCCTTGACGAGGTGAAGGCCACTATCGAGAAGGACTACGCCATCGTAGCCGCACAGTTTGTCGGTGTGGAGTCCAGTATCCAGTATGACATCAACAAGAAGAAGGATGAGTTGAAGGCTCTGTATGAGGCCGTGGAACTCGACGAGAACAGTACCATCGACCTGGAGACCATCAAGGCTGCTATCGAGCAGCTGCTCGCTGATGCCAAGGCTGCGGCAGAGGCTAACAGCATCGGTTCCATCCAGAGGCTGATGAGCGAGGGCGCAACGTTCTATACGCTCGGCGGCCAGAAGGTCGAGGCTCCTTGCAAGGGCAACATATATATGATCCGTCATGCTGACGGAAGTGTCAAGAAAGTATATATCAAGTAATCAATGCTTGTTAAGGCTGGTTCTAACAATTAGTTCGGGGACTTTCGAAACCATTGAGGGTGAAAGGTCTATCGGTCTGATTTTAGAGCCAGCCTTATGGTAAAAGAGTTTACCATACTATCAATTCCAGTTGAACCGGAGAAGTCAGTTCTCGATGTTTTGGAAAGTCTTTGGAAGTCAAAGCGCAGTCGGCGAAGTAGGTGAAATGGACAGCGCATGCATCGTTGCCTGTTGTTTGGATTCCTGTATTATCAAAAGACTTGCCCTGTCCCCAACAGGGCTACGATCGGTTTCTCATCATTCTGACTTCAAGGAAACAACCTTGGAAGTATAACTTCGTTTGGGGTTTTTACGCTTACTGAGGTTTGTGAAAATCTCGTAAGCTGTTTCCCTTTATGAAATTCATTCCATCGGTGGGATGACGAATGTCGGCTGTGAAGTCGGGTTCGTCTCCCACCGTTTTGCATCCCCTCCCCCTTGCTCACGACCCAAACTGATAGCTTCACGAACAAAAGCCTTAGAAAAAACCATCTACGAAATAAAAAAGAGGATTTACGAAAAAGACCCTTTAAACTGCTGATATTCAAGACAAAACCGTAGTAAACAAAATCGCATAACCAAATCTAAACAAACTTTTTTTGATTTTTTTCTCAAAACAGGGGTTACTTTTCCCCTTTTCTCCTCATTAATGAAGCAAACACGATTAGTTGCCGTAGCGGAACGGCACACCCGCAGCGACTGCGGGCTCTACTTACTGGACACAATATATATATGTATCAAATTTATCGGGGCACCCATCGTGGTGCCCCTCTTTGCGTTTTTACCATCCAATCTACCCTTTTCCATTCGATTTTTGAATTAAGAATTTGCAAGTAAAGAAAGTAAATCCGTATGCGGCTATCAGTTTTTTAGAATGCGATGGCTGATGTATGGATGAAAGTAAGTAGGAATATGGGGTGGTAAGAATCAGAGTAAAACGACCTATAAGTAGTGTGTAACCTATTGATATACAATTGTAAAAAGGAAAGGAAACAAGCAGAAGTCGCTTTATCGAAAATGCTTATAGCTGCATTTGTGCTTTTTAAATGCCGATGATCTGCGGCTTTCGTTATTGTCTATACCTTTGCAATCGAAAATCGCGGATGCCACTTCAGGCAGGTGTGGCGCTGCGGCAAGGCAGAGGAAATTAGTCAAAATAATAAAGTACAAATGGAAATACTTGAAAAGTTATTTTACGGATTCCCCGAGTTGTGGGGAGGAGGCGTGGCCCACTCAGTGATGATTCTGGCCCTGGTGATCACGCTCGGCCTGTGTTTGGGCAAGGTTCGGGTGCGCGGAGTTTCGCTCGGACTGGCCTGGGTGTTGTTTATCGGTCTGCTGATGGGCAACCTTCCCATCACCATCGACGAGCATCTGCTCCACTTCCTCAAGGAGTTTGGCTTGATACTCTTCGTCTATTCCATCGGCCTTGAGGTGGGCCCGGGCTTCTTCTCCTCCTTCCGTGGAGGTGGCAAGAGTCTCAATATCCTCAGTATTGTAGTTGTGGCATTGAGTATTGTGACAACCCTCGTGGTCTATTCCTTCTCTGGCACATCCGCTACGACCCTCGTCGGCATCCTCTCGGGTGCCGTGACTAATACCCCGGGACTGGGTGCGGCACAGCAGGCGTTCAGCGACCTGCGCCACATCGACGCCCCATCCATCGCCACAGGCTATGCCATCGCCTACCCTGTGGGTGTGCTGGGTGTGATCCTTTCATTTGTCATCCTCCGCTATGCCCTGCGCATCGACAGACACCATGAGGAGGACGCAGCCAAGATGGGCGCAGGCCACTTGAAGGAGATGACGCTCCATACGTTCTCCGTGCGCCTGACCAACAAAATGGTGGCTGGCGACACGGTGCGCCAGATCCACGAAGTGCTGAAACGCGACTTCATGATCTCGCGTATCATCCATAGCGACGGCAGTGGCAAAAGTGAAGTAGTCAACGGGTCGACGGTAGTCAACGAGGGCGACCTGCTCCAGGTGGTGGCCCATCCTACGGCCGTGGAGGCCATCGTGGCCCTTGTCGGCGAAAAGGTAGAGGTGGCGCCCGAGACCTTTGGCAAGGATCTGATCACGCGTCGCATCCTTGTGACGAAGCCGGGTGTCAACGGCAAGAGCATCGGCCAGATGGGTATCCGCACGAGCCTTGGCACGAATATCACGCGAGTGAACCGCAACGGTGTGGACCTCATCGCTACCCCGCATCTGAAACTGCAGCTTGGTGATCGTGTGACGGTGGTGGGTACGGAGCTCGCTATTGCCCATACGGAGAAACTCCTTGGCAACCAAATGAAGCGGCTCAACGCGCCCAACCTCATCCCTATTTTCCTTGGTATCATGCTCGGTTGTATCGTGGCCAACATCCCCTTCTTCCTTCCGGGTATCAACGAGAGCCTGCGACTGGGACTCACCGGCGGCCCGCTGGTGGTGGCCATCCTCATCGGTTTCTTCGGCCCGAAATATAACCTCGTGACCTATAATACGATCTCGGCCAACTTGATGTTGCGCGAGGTGGGTATCTGCATCTTCCTGGCTTGTGTCGGACTGGGCACGGGATCGCCCTTTGTACAAACCCTTGCCACGGGTGAGGGCGCGCAGTGGATTGCCTATGGTGCCGCCATCACGATGGTGCCTATCCTGGTTGGTGGTTTGATAGGCCGCTATGTCTTCCACATCAACTACTACACGATGCTCGGTGTGCTCGCTGGTGCCCATACCAATCCGGCAGCCTTGGCCTACGTTCGCGAGCAGACCTCTGCTGACGCGCCTGCCGTGGGCTACGCCACGGTCTATCCTTTCGCTATGTTCCTGCGCATCGTCACGATTCAGATACTGATCTTTGTATTCGGATAAGCGAATGAGAAACGTCAAAACAGAGAACCCTTCTGTGCGCCCCTCGGCAGTAGAAGAGCCGAGGCGGCGGCGCGGAGTGGCCGAAACGGAACTCTGCCACAAGCTCGACCTGCTGCTACGCACAGGAAGCCTGCTCATGGAGAGTGCGGCCGACACCTCGCGCATCCTGCGGACGATGAAGCGCGCGATGGCCTTCCTGGGACTGGACGAGCGCTACATACACCTCTATGTCAACTGGAACGTGCTCATGGTCAACTACAGCGATGAGCTCCACTCGTTTACGAAGTTTCAGCGCTGCGAGCGTCACGGCATCAGCCTGGCCACCATCGCCAAGGTGAGCCGCCTCACCTGGACGGCCATCCGCGAGGACTTCTCGCTCGTGCAGTATGAGAAGGCCCTTGACGACATCCACGATGCGCCACGTGGCTTCACCCCCTGGCAGGTGGCGATAGGTGGCGGCTTTGCCTGCGGTGGCTTCTGCATCCAGTTTGGCTGCGATTGGACAGCATTCTTTTATTGCTCCCTGGCGGCCATCCTGGGTTTCCGCCTGCGGATGTTTCTCCCCACGATGGGTTGCAACAACTACGTCGCCATCGGCATCTCGGCCTTCGTGGCCACGCTGCTGGCTTGGGCGACAGCACTCCTTTCTACTGATCCAGCGATGATGGCGGGCATGCCGTCGTGGATGATCTCCACTACGCCATGGCATCCACTGATGGCGTGTGCGCTATTCATCGTACCAGGTGTGCCGCTCATCAACTTTGTGAGCGACATGCTCGACGGCTATATCGAGACCGGATTCATCCGTGCCGTTAATACGCTGCTCATGGTGCTGGCCATGGCCTTCGGCATCGCCTTTGCCATCAAGGTCTGCGGCATCGACAATTTTGCCAAGACGCTCACCATGACGCCCCATCATGAGTATTGGGAGTATGCCATTGCTGCCGCCGTGTCGGCCATGGGATTCTCCACCATCTTCAACATCCCGCGGCGATTGCTGCCCGTCGTGGCCGTGGGTGGTATCATCGCCGTGTGTGTGCGCAACTTTATCAACCTCGGTCCGAGCAATGGCAACCTCGGCCTGGACATGGGACTGACCATCGGGTCGCTGGCGGGAGCCACGACGGTGAGTATCGTTGTCATCAAGGCGCGCCACTGGTTTCATGTGCCCCATCAGTGTATCACCATCCCGAGTGTCATCCCGATGATTCCGGGTGTGCTGATGTATCGCGCCCTCTTCGCTTTCATCGAGATGCACGGTGTCGTCGGTGAAGTCACGGTGGGCATGAACAATGCCATCAAAGCTTCGCTGGCTATCATCTGCATCGCCCTCGGCGTGGCTGTGCCCAATCTCTTTTTCCGCCGTTTCATCGAGGATACACGCAAGCGGAAGTTGCTCGCCATGCTCGTGGAACGGAAAAAGCGCAACGGAGAGTTTGTCACGCCCCATGCCGTAGGAGCGAGAGTGGGTGGACACAGAAGGACAAGAAAGGAAAAAAATCATGCCCGCGATACGCACGAATAGAAACTCTTGTAGTATCTTTGCAAACGGATTTAGACCGATAAGAATGGAAATCAGACAATTGAAATACTTCCTCCAGGTGGCCGAAACGCTCAATTTCTCCAAGGCGTCGCGGAAGCTCTACGTCACGCAGAGTACCCTGTCGCAGCAGATTTCCCATCTGGAGCAGGAGATAGGAATGCCGCTCTTTGAGCGCAATTCCCACGAGGTGTATCTCACGGAGGCGGGAAAAGAACTGTTGCCCTACGCCCAAAAGACGGTCAATGCGGCCGGGGCTTGTGCGGACCACATGAACGACCTGCGCGAGATGCTGGCTGGAGAACTCAACATCGGAGTGACATTCTCCTTCAGCAACATTATGGCCGAGACGCTCATCGCGTTTATCCACGCCTATCCCCACGTCAGGCTCAACATCGTCTATCGTTCCATGCAGGAACTGATGGACGGACTGAAGAAGCGTGAACTGGACCTTGTGCTGGCCTTCAAGCCGCTGAAACGGGACAAGGTGATAGACAGCAGAGCGATCTTCAGCAATCGTCTGGCAGCCATCGTCAATGATCACCATCCGCTGGCAAGGCAGCAGAGCGTCACCCTCGCTGACCTTGAACGCTATGATCTCATTCTGCCCTACAAGGGCTTGCAGGCGCGCAACGCCTTCGAGCACCTGCTGGAGGGGCGTGACAACAACTTCAAAATCATGGTGGAGGTCAACAATGTCAATATCATCTTTGACTTGCTGAGCCGCAGTTCGCTTGTCTCCATCTTATCGGAATCCACCACGCTCACCCAGCCAGGTATGAAGGCTATCCCTATCGATGCGGAGGGCAACGAGATGGACGGTTGTGTGCACTTGCTGCGCGACTCCTATATGAAGTCGTCGGCCCAGGAGTTTATCCGCATGCTCAGTCAATCGACAGCGCTGCTGGCCAACCTCGCCTTCAAAGATATACTGAGGTAGGCTACCGCAGGAGATGGAGATGCTGCCCATAGCTTCTGCCTTCACGGTCGCCAGCCATTCCTCACACAAGCTTTTTTGTGTTTGATTAGTGTTTTGCAGCATCCCGATGGGGATGCAAAAAGCCACATTCCAACGGGTTTCTCCCTTGCGAATGTGGCTTTGTCTGTAGTATGATCCATCACCCTGCAATATGCAAGAGTGTGTGGTTTCTTTGCACCCTTTGAGGCGTTTAGGGGTTAAAACGTAGCGTGGCGCAGCGGCGTGGTGTATTGGTACGGAAGCCATGCCAACGAGGGGACGTCGCGCAGGAAGAGGAGGGAGGCGTGCTTGCCACGCTCCACACTGCCATACTCCGCGGACAGGCCCATGGCGGCAGCGGAGTTGAGGGTGATGGCGTTGAAAGCCTCTTCGGGGGTGAGACGCATCTTCGTGCAGGCCAGGGACCAGACAAACTTCATGTCGCCCGACGGCGTGGAGCCTGGGTTGTAGTCGGAGGCGAGAGCGATGGGCAGGCCAGCGTCGATGAAGCCACGGGCCGGGGCAAACCGCATATTAAGGAAGAAGGACGTACCCGGCAGACCAGTGGGCATGGTGACGGCACCACGGAACTGCTCTATGCCTTCCTCGGGGAGTGCCTCCAAGTGGTCGGCAGAGAGTGCACCATGAGCGATGGCAACACGGGATCCACCTGAGAAGGCCAGCTCGTCGGCATGAATCTTACCCTTCATGCCATATTTCTCGCCAGCTTCGAGGATGCGGTCGGTCTCCTCTGGCGTGAAGAAACCCTCGTCGCAGAACACGTCCACAAAGTCGGCCAGTCCCTCGGCAGCCACACGGGGCATCATCTCGTTGATGACGAGATCGACATATTCTGACTGGCGTCCCTTGTAGGCTCGGCCGACGGCATGGGCACCGAGGAAGGTGGTCACGATGCGGAGTGGCGAATGGGCTTTTACGCGCTGGGCGACACGCAGGATCTTCAGTTCGTCCTCGGTCGTCAGTCCGTAGCCCGACTTGATCTCCACACAGCCCGTGCCCTTCTGCCAGATTTCCTCGGCACGGCGCATGGTCTGCTCGAAGAGGTCCTCTTCGCTCGTCTCGTGGAGACGGTCGGCAGAGTTGAGGATGCCACCACCGCGGGCGGCAATCTCGGCATAGGACAATCCCTGGAGTTTGTCCTCAAACTCCTGCTCACG
>ULNH01044549.1_pt1 | contig 13031 bp, 9 predicted proteins | sample 1951871 | NCBI WGS metagenome assembly ULNH01 (sample SAMEA4835572, study PRJEB28245) | human gut metagenome | biome: gut microbiome; material: fecal sample | place: Denmark | collected 2008 | reverse complement strand
TTTGAAGAAGACGAGCCTATAAGCTATGGTACAGTTTGTCAAGTTGATGACGAATTACTATAACATATAATGTAAAACTGCATTTTTAGATAATAGATATATTTAACAGTAAATTATAAATATCTATTAATTATTAGTAATAGCTTTAAAATATATTAAGATTGGTTGGGTTACTATCATATAAACTTTTAACAGTATAATCATTGCATAAAATATAGCATAGCAATATAGACGTGTAATATAATTTTTGTAAAAATTTTAGGATATAATATAGACTTGTATAGGAGTAAGACATGAGTAATTTGCTTGAGATTACTTGGGTATCAATATTAGTAAGAACATTAATAACACTGTTTTTAACAGGAGTAATTGTAAAAGTCATAGGAAATATATTTGGAAAACAGCAGATATCTAATAGAATACACATAAAATTTTTGAAAAACATTTTAATAGCAATTGTATGGATAATGGCAATTACTTCAATAGCATCTCAATTTGATGCATTATCAGGAATAGCAAATACAATACTTGCAGGTTCTGGTATAATAGCGGCAGTATTAGGTTTAGCAGCACAGGAGTCATTTGCTAATATATTTAGTGGACTTTTAATATCTATATTTAAACCTTTTGATATAGGAGATAGAATAAAAATAGTAGGAGATGACACAGCAGGATTTGTTGAGGATATAACACTTAGACATACAGTTATAAGAACTTACATGAATGTAAGAATTATAATACCTAATTCAATAATGGGAAGTTCTAAATTAGAAAATAGTACTTACTCTAAAGGAGCATGTTATCCTATAGATGTAACAATAGCTTATGAAGATAAGGAAAAGCGTCATAGAGCATTAGAAATCATGGAAGAAGTTGTTACACAACACCCACTATTTTATGATAATAGAACAGATGAACAGAAGAAAGAGAATAAAAAACCTGTAGAAGCAACTTGTATATCTCTTGGAGAAAGTGGTGTAGACTTAAGAATATTAATGTGGACAGAGAATGTAGTCGATAATAACAAAGCATGCAGTGACTGTCGCATAAAAATATTAGATAGATTTGAAGAAGAAGGCATAGAAATACCTTATAACAAATTAGTTATCATTAACAAGGAGGACTAAAACAATGGGAGAATCTAAAGTATATGATTTTACTAAAAATGAAACAGAAAACAGTAATAATGAGATAGAAAATAACAATATAGAGACTGTAGATAAAGTCGATTTAGCAAAAGCAAAGGAATATGAAAGTCAAGTTGATGAATCTATTAAAGCTGTTACTAATGATAATAAACAACCTGAAGAGAAGGTTGACTTATCAAAAAGTACAGTGCAAAGTACAAACAATGATGAACAGTATAATAATATGAATTATCAACAATATAATAATCAATATCAGCAACAAAATGGACAGTATCAACAGTATAACAATTATAGTAACCAATATCAACAGAATGGACAGTATCAGCAATATAATAACCAAATGAATAATGAGATAGTCACACCTGATAAGTTGGTACTTGAACCTACTATAGCTTGTGTAGTCAGCTGTTTATTAACAGGTTTAGGACAAATGATAAATGGTCAGATTGAAAAAGGATTATTACTTTTGTTTGGTGGCATGGGTGCTATATTTATTATAACATTACTAACATGCGGTATAGGAGCAATATTATCACCACTTGTAATTGTAATATCAGCATTAGATGCTTATAAGTGTGCTAAGAGATTGCAAATGGGTCAATCTCTTGGAAAGTATGAGTTCCATATATTTGACTAAATAAACATTCATATATTGTGACCTTACAAAATGCTGACTATTAGGACTTTATAGTCAGCATTTTTGTATTATTATGTATAAAAATAAATTTGTGAGGTACATTTAATGAATAAGAAAAATATGCAGTATATTAGATTAATGAACTTTGACAATGAGGCTAATGCAATTGTAAATAGAGCTATACAGTTTTCAGAGTCAGAACACTGCGATGAGATTAACACAGTACACTTATTCTTAGCTCTGATTGAAAAAACAGAACTTGGTAATGACATATTAGAATCTTTAAATACAACATTTGATATGTTTTATGAGTCGTATCAAATTAAAGCCAAGTCAGGTGCATATGGAAGCTCTGATAATGAAGTGGACCCATATAACTTAGACACCATGTCTCAAGAACTATTTATGGTTTTAGCAACTGTAACAACAAAGATGACTATGAGAAGGAGACATGTAACACCTAAGGCACTATTTGATTACTTATTAGAAATTGATAGTGATGTTTTAAATGATTTTCTTGACTATGTAGGTGTGTCTGTAGAAGATATAAAAAATATGAGTAAGTCAAGATTTACAATACCTGAACAACTTAGTAGTTTTGTTGTTGACATGAACTCTGAGGATAATAAGAATAAAGAAAAGATTTCAAACGTAGATGAATACGTTGATACTATGATTGAGATACTTAGCAGAAAACTGGAGGCAAATCCTTGTTTAGTAGGAGAGGCAGGAGTAGGTAAAACTACAATTGCAAGAGCATTTGTTCAGCGTATTTTAAGTGGTGAAGTTCCAAAGAAATTCAAGAATACACATGTAATATATATAAATAGTGCATTGCTTACATCTGGAACACGTTATAGAGGAGACTTTGAGGAACGAATGAAATGCTTAATTGACTGGGCATCAAAGTCTGATATTATACTGTTTTTAGATGAAATACATACATTTGTAAATTTAAACTCAAATGGAGATTCATCTGATACAGCAGGTAATATGATTAAGAAAGCATTATCAGATGGAGATATAAGAGTTATTGGAGCAACCACTACAAAAGAATATCATAAGTTCATAGAAAAAGATTCAGCTTTCAATAGAAGAATGCAAGTAGTAGATGTCAAGGAACCATCTATTGATGTAGCTATTGAAATGATTGCAAGCACAATATCAAATTATGAGGAATTTCATAATGTGAAAATACCTAATGAATGTATTAAATTAGCAGTTGAATTATCTGATAGATACATTAAAGATAAAGCACTTCCTGCAAAAGCATATAAGATATTAGACCAAGCAGGAACTGTAGTAAAACTTTCTGATAGAGAAGAAGTAACAGAAGGTGATGTATTAAGTACAGTATCTAAGATTACAGGTATGAATGTAAATAAGCTTAATAAATCAGAGGCTAAGCAGCTATTATCTCTTGAGGATACTATAGCAAAACAGTTAGTAGGTCAGGAAAATGCTGTTAAAACAGTATGCAAGGCTATTAGACGTTCTAAAGCAGGTGTTCGTGAAGAGAATAAACCACTTGCATCATTTTTATTTGTAGGACCAACTGGTGTTGGTAAAACAGAACTATGCAGAGTATTAAGTAATGAAGTAGCTATGGGTGATGCATCCTTCATTAAAGTAGATATGTCAGAGTTTTCTGAAAAACATAGCACCAGTAAAATGATTGGAACAGCTCCTGGTTACGTTGGATATGGTGAAGGTGGACAATTAACAGAAAAAGTTAAGCATAATCCATACAGTTTAATTCTTTTTGATGAAATTGAGAAGGCACATCCAGAAGTATTCAATATCTTTTTACAGTTATTAGACGAAGGAAAAATGACAGATGGAGAAGGTAATACAGTAGATTTTACAAATTGTATTATTGTAATGACATCTAATGCAGGATATGGAGCAGAGAAACTTGGTAAGGGAAAACTTGGTTTTGAAGTGACAGATGTTAATAATGAAGACCCTGAGAAGATAGCAATGGAGGCTCTAAAAGAAACATTTAAACCAGAGTTTTTAAACAGATTAGATAATATAGTAATCTTTGATAAATTAACTGAGGAGCAATCTAAAAAGATTGTAACACTGATGTTATCAAGATTATCCGATAGAATATTTAAGAATAATGGTATTAATGTTACATTTAGAAAACCTTTAGTAAATCATATAGCAAGTACTGGATTCAGTAGTGAATATGGTGCAAGAAACCTTAGAAGAGAAATTCAGAACACAATAGAAGATTTACTTGCAGATAATATTCTTAGTGGTGAAATTATAAAAGGTGATAATGTCATTGTAACATGGAAAGATAACAAAGTATTTATAACCAAAAACACAGCACTTGTGACTAAATCAGATAAGGAGAATTAAAAGCATGGGAAAAATATTTCTATTTGGCTCTTATGATGTATATGGAGTACCAGGTGATGTACTAACATGGCTTCAGGAATATGTTAGACAGGGGCACGAGTTTATAGTAGGAGATGGAAAGGGTGCAGATGCTGCCTTTCATAAAGCACTTAGTAGTGTTGGAGCAGATAAAGTAACAATTTATGCTATGGACTCGGCTCGTAATAATGTATATGAATTTCCTGTTAAAAGTTTTTTAACTTCATTCAATGAAGAAACTAAACAGGTAGAAATCACTGCAGCTGACAATAGTATTGAACCATTCATCATTGATGATGTTGAAAAAGCACAGGATATTCCACTAAACAGACAATGGTATGAGTTTAGGGATAGACAGTTGATTTCAGATTGTGACATTGCAATTGGATTGTGGAATGGAGAGAGTAAAACAGCTTTACATATAATTCAATTACTAAACATATACAATAAACCAGTATATACATTTACAGTGGGGTAATAACATGAAGGCTTTGGAAATTATAGCAATAGTAATTGTGATATTATGCTTTATAATATTTATATATGCACTTATGAATACAGCATACAAGGCAGATGAAGAAGCCGAACAGCTTTATATGAGGAAGATTAATAACAATGAGAGTAGGGAACATTAACCAAGGAAATAACAACATAGCAAACATATATCAACAGATAAGCATATTAAAACCATTATTCAGTAGTATATTATTGGTGAATCCTGTTGAAAAACAGATTATACAGGTCACAGAATATGGTATAAATGAAACAAATGAATCATGTTGCAGTATATGTCCTTTAGCTAACGATAAATGTGGATGTATATGCAAAGATACTGCATCTACACAAGAAGATAGATGTAGATTTACATATACAAAATCTGAAGCATTCCTTGTTATTAGTAAACCAATAACACTTAGATATAGAAGCTACATAATGGTATTAATCATGAAGCTTAATCCACAATTTTCATTTGGTGCAATGTCAGAAGTTGATGCAATAGATAACATTACAAAATTAAGTAGTAACTTAGTAATAGACCCATTGACACAGATATTTAATAGAAAATATCTGATGGATAATATAGGGCATATAATGGATGAGGCATCCTCAAAGAATGAATATTTAAACCTTGCATGTATTGATATAGATAACTTTAAGAGATTTAATGACACCTATGGGCATGATTTTGGAGACAAAGTACTACAAAAAGTTGCAGAGACAATGAGAAAATCCATCAGTGTAATAAATGAAGCATATCCTATTAGAATTGGTGGAGATGAATTTATAATAGTAGGTGTAGGCATAGATAAAAATAGATTTAAAGCTGTTATGAATAAGCTTTGTCTTATGATTGAGGATAGTAAGTTACCTTATGAAAACGAGATGGTAGGTATAAGAATAAGTATAGGCGTAAGTGAAATGATTACAGACCATATAAATACATATAAGGAACTGTATGAGAAAGCAGATGAGCAATTATATAAAGCAAAAGAAGCAGGAAAAGGTTGTGTAAGATAAATGAGTTAATGGGGATACTACATTTAATATGTAGTATCTTTTATTTTAGGCTTATTATTTACTATAAATAAAATCATTTTTTATTTGGAGGTATACACATGGATTTAAATAAATTAGTCATAGGAATAATAAAATCAAACTATATAAAAGATTGTATTACAAAAAACAACACTCAATTTACATATGAAGAACAAATTACAATCATATTAAATTCTACAGAAGAACTATCTACAAAAAGAAACTTATTGCAATTATATTTAGAGTCTGAGGATGTTAAAAATAATCTAAGAAAAGATTACATAAGTGACATTCAAAAAATAGTAAATGAAATAGGAAAAATAAATGAATACATTTATGGTGAAGATGATAACATAGTATTAATATATAAGAATGATACTGGATTATACTGTTCTAGAAAATTAAGTACATTATTAGAAAAGATAAAAGAACAAATAGATGGTAGGTGTATTGAAGTAGGTATATATGATGTAAGCAGTGTAGAAGAAATAGGATACATAATAGTTGACGAGGACAGCAAAGTTGAGAAATATTCATTAGCTAATGAAGTAGATAGTGAATTATATAATTATTTCATAAATATTCCTAATGATTTACATATAGGGGATGTAGTAAGTACAGTGGATAGTGATAGTAAATTCATTGTAGTGAGTAATCCAATAGCACCTAATAAATTTAAGGGTAACTTAAATTATGATGATGCATCTGTAGTTGTAATTCCAATTAATTTGTTAAGCATTGATAAAGATTACAAGGAGCAAATTGAAAAAATATACACAGATAGGATAAATAATATAGAAAATCCATGTGCAAAACCAGACATTATAATGGAATATTATGATACTATAAATATATTAAATATACAAAAATAAAGGAGATAATAATATGAAAAAGAAATTAGCAACACTTATAAGTATTGCAGTAACAGTAATAAGTTTATGTGCTTGTGCATCGAATAATGTATCAGAATCAAATGAAAATACAATAAATAGCAGTTCAGAAATTGAAAATAGTGAGAGTAAAAATTATGAAACACTATTTAACAATAATAACATTGTAATAAGTATAGACACAAATAGTATTACATATGATAAAGATACAAAACAAGCTAAGTTTAAGTTTAGTGCAATAAATGATGACTTTAAATCATTTGATATTGGAATTGAATCAGTTACTATAAATAACGATACAGATAATACAAATGAAATGTACTTTGGAGAACATTTGGGTAGTAGTATAGTGTCAGATGGTAGGAAAAATGAATTTAATGATAAATGTGCAATTATTACTACTAATAATACAATAGACAGTATTGATAAACTTGAAATTAATTTTGTAATATACAATAAAGATTACGAAGTGGCAATAATAACATCTGGTGCAACAATTGAATATAATAATGAAAAATATACAGTAACTAAAAAAGCAGTGATAAATGAAGAAAAATCTATATATAATACAGAAGATGACGAATTAGAATTGCTACAGAACAAGTTAAATAAAACAAGCCTAACAGAATGTAATGTATTTGGTTCTCATAGTTTAGGATATATAGCAACAGATAAACTTAAGGACATTAGGACATTATCATATGATAGTGAGGAATACTCAGTAGCAGATGATGTAATGAACATAAAGATTTATAAAGAGAATAATATAGAATTTGATGACTTATGTGATATGATATATGCAGAATGTGATAATTTAATTACAAAAGCAAACCTAACAACAGATAATTATATTATAGACAACACAACAGTAAAAATAATAAAAGTAGATACAGAAGATAATTACATAAGATACGATATTATATTACAGACAGATAAATATGCAGAACCTATAGTAATATCAATGTCAACACATGCATACGGAAAAGAAAAATTTAATAAAATAGTAACCGACATATTAAAATCATATACATTAGTAGATTTAAGTAGCATTGAATTATGACATTATAATATAATTGGTGTAATTAATTTATAAAATAAGTATTGACAATTACTAGATTATATGTTATTATATTAAATGTGTTAAGGAAATAGAAAATTTTTTCAAAAATATTTGAAAAAAGTGTTGACAAAATAGTAATTAGTTGATATAATATAGAAGTAAGGTTGAGAGATAGTTAAGAGTGTGAAAGATACACAGGGGATGCTGAATAAGCATAGGCAGGAAATCAAGTAACACTCTTGATTATAAATAGGGCAGGATATTGGTAGAGCAGAGTCATTAAGACTTAGAACGAACCACTGGTGTAAATGAATGAAAGCATAGCCCTATAAAATATCGTACAGTGGTGGAAGTGGTAGACACGCAGTCATTCTGTGTAAGATGGATGTCGACTTATATCTTACGTGTAGGTTCAAATCCTACCTGTGCGACTAAACTTGGTGGTGGAAACAAAGTTTAGTTTACTTGTGACGGTTGAGGTCCAGTTAATATCACACTTTGTAATGAGTAATCATTAGGTTAAATCACTATATATAAAGAGCAGTTCAGGGGGAAACTACAACGGAGTTTAGCCAGTGCCGAGTCAGTCGGTATTGGAAACTACTGTAAGATTTAAGTTTTGTAGGCTACTGTGAGCAAAGAAGCTACCCCATTATACATGGACCCATAGCTCAGTTGGTTAGAGCACTCGGCTCATCGTGAGACATGTTGAGACATATAAATTAACAAAAGTCTCGTTCAATAATTGAATAATCAATATGTTTAGTGACATCGAACATTTAGTGTGATGCAATAAATATTAAATGTAAACTCGGTAAACATGCTATAAAGTGCACATGGCTAGGAACACGAACTACTTATGAATGTGCTAACATTCGTGTTTAAGTATTATGAGCTGCTTAAACATACAGTTAATAACTGCTTGGTGGTGTTAGTGAGCAGGTAGAGCCTAAATGTATATGTAAAGCAAAGCATATTGGAACATGTGAGGGTACAAGCACTATTTAAACAGATTGCATTCTGGGTGTTAGATAAGGTTAATAGTCTTATTGAGTTGTACAGTCGGAGCCTAAATAGTACCTATGAAGGTATGGAAACATACTGGAGGGAAGTAAGGTAGTCACAGTTTTGTGATGGAGAGCCGTATACCATGAAAGTGGTACGTACGGTTCGGAACCACGTAGCATTAGCTATCCTGGTTACAACCGAATGGTCGTAGGTTCGAGTCCTACTGGGTCCACTATAAAGTTTCAATTAACTGGCTTATTATCAATAATAAGTCAGTTAATTTTATTTTATGGGGTTGATTACTATGGGATACATATACATAATAAGAAATACACTTAATAAAAAAGTATATATAGGGCAAACTATACAAACTGTAGAATCAAGATTTAAGCAACACATCATGTTAGCTAATAGGGGTAGAGCGACTGCTAAGATATACATAGCTATGAGGAAATTAGGTGTAGAAAACTTCTATGTAGAACAGCTAGTAGAATGTGAAGATTCTGAGCTAAATAAATATGAGCAGTACTATGTAGAACAGTATGACTCTTTAAATAACGGATATAATTCTGTATACCCTTGTTCATCTACTGGTAAAAGACCAGTTCATGATTATGAGGATAAGGTAGCAGACATGTATACTTCTGGATATTCATTTGCAAAAATAGCTAAGGAATGTAATATATCAACACATCACGTTAATGATATAGTATTAGCACATGAATTAAAGAGAGAATATATAAATATGGGCAGTCAAGGAAACAATACACCTGCTAAGTCATTAGTAATGTATACAAAAGAATTTGAGCCTATAAGGACATTTGAGAGTATTAAACAAGCATACTTATGGATAATAGACAATACAAATTTTGCAGTTACAGAATATGGAGCATACGCATTTATAGATGTTGCATGTAAAAATGGAAACATATCATATGGACATAGGTGGCAGTTACAATCAGATTTAGTGTATGATAACAAAATTTTTAGGACAAAATTTGACAAAGAAGCATATATTAATGGAGAATATGCTTATCAACCAGAGGGCAGACATTATTGGATAACAGATAATGCATTAAAAAGTGTTAAAACATTTAAAACTAAAGTGTATTGCATAGATTGTGGTAAAGAATTAACAAGTAAAAGAAATAATAGATGCTTAGAGTGTGCTAATAAAGCCAAGAATATAATTAATCAAAAGTACAAAGAATCATACAACAAAATATGTGTTAGATGCGGCAGAAGAGTAACTAGCCTAAATGCTAAAGGATTATGTGCATCCTGTTATAATGTTGAAGCCAAAGGAAAATCACCAAAACCTTCTAAAGAAGAATTAAAACAATTACTAGACAAAGGTTTACAAAAGAAACAAATAGCAGAGATGTACGGGCGCACAGACTCAACAGTACATTATTGGATAAAGTCATACGGATTAAGTTAGGTGCAATGTAGATATACATTAATATATAATTAATATAATTAAGAATTAAGAATTAAGAATTAAGAAAAAATTTTCAAGAAAAGTTGAAAATAAGTATTGACAAATTCAAGTTTATATGTTATTATAATATATGTAAGGTAGTTAAACAATATAGCCTCTTATGCAAGATGGCATAGCACTCCTTTTCTACGGGAGGGTTTGTGAATAAGTAAAGAATAAGCACATACAGTAGTGAAATATGACGTCTAAAAGCTATTGTAACACTGGTTCGAATCCAGTAGAGGCTATTCGCGCTTGGGTTGGGCGCGATAAGTTGTCAGGGTTGGTTTTGCTATAGGTAAAACTCCTCTAAGCATCAGAGTGGTGACTGATGCAAATCGTTTAGGTCTCTGTATAATGGGTATATGCAGAGTAGTGTGGTATGGATGCCTAGTGGAATAGCAGAAGAAAACTGTTCCATATCATGCAAAACCAGTATAATTAAGGACTAGCGTTGGTTGATAACGATACAACTAGGGGATAGTTGAGGGTAGACTTAGTAATAAGATAACCTAAGGATATGACTATCAAAATGATATACAGTATAGGAGGGTGTATATCAATAAATATATGGGTTGAGTCTCACAGGGAGATAAACATAAACAAACTCGGATTAGTAACGTGTAATAAGCGCTGTACATCGAAACTTCGATAAGGTTTATTGTGGGGGAGTTCGAGTCTCTCCTAACTCACTTAATTCATTAGAATTAAATATTTTGGGCATTCGCCAAGCGGTAAGGCACAGCACTTTGACTGCTGCATTGCGCTGGTTCGAATCCAGCATGCCCAGCTCACAGTGTGAAAGTGTGAATGATTTCAAAGAGAGAAAGGACATGCGAGTATAAAAAACAGTAACACTGTGGTTAACTTTATATCCTAGAGCCTTAGTGAACGCATAGAGCGTCAGGCAGGAAACGTGGAGTGTCGCGACTCACGTGTAAAGTAGGTCCAATCCCTACCTCTAGGGCTAGCCAATATACTTGAGATTATGGTATTGATTCCATAGGAGAGATAATTGGCAAACATAGGGGATGAGTAAGCTTGTAGCCTTTTTGGATGTAGTGGAAGCAAGTGGAATCCAAACAGTGCCCCTAAAATCATGGTTATAAACCATAAGGAAAAATAACTTGACAGTTGGATAAAAGGGAGTGCGTTCCTAGTAACTTAAGATAAACTTAAGTGAAGAATGGGATAAGGCTTCAGCGTGTGGTTGTGACACAACGGAGAAGATGCATAAGCCCTCGTTCTGATGAAAGGTCAGATAGGTTAAACTGTTATACATTCATGTAAGAGATTAAAGTACAATGAGGTACATATGAGTCGTAGTTTGCCACTACATTTTCACACTTTAATTATTAAAGTGTACGGCGATATGATATATGTGCTTGGCTCTGGTAACAGTTGCAGTTTGGATGGTTGAATGGCAGCAGCCAGTTAATAAAATCACGGAAAAATCATCTAAGGTGAACCTTGCGTACGTGTACGGAGGGAACCTCCTAAGCACCGTCTTAGGTGTTCATAGCTGATGTGTTTCTAGGGCACTGATGTGGAACAGAGATATCAACGAGGTATGAATACGTCACTAGTAGTTGGGTTTAATCTGCGGAATTAGATTCGACAAACATGATAGGATAGAGCGTCAATGTATCAAAAAGAACTCATTTAAAATTAACGTTGAGGGTGCGATAAAGAAGAAACCCTATGAGGCACTATACAGTGTAGGGGCAGGGTAGTTGTGCACGACTACGGATTTACAGAATTTCCTGCTATTAGCGTTTGTGGAAGGGCGCATATAAAAAACTGAGGTGATATTCCCAACAAAGTGGATATGTCATCTCAGTAAAAATTAAAAGTCGAAAATGCTAAATTATCGTTAGCTGGTGGAGCAGACGGTAAGAACAAGGTGGTTGCTAAGCAGGTCTTGTAGTGTTGGTTTCCCAATTTCCAATACTGACATGAGAGGGTTCGATTCCCTCAGCAACCATTTTATTATTTGGAGGAACAATATGTTAGATATAAAACTGCTTGGTACAAGTGGTATGATGCCTTTGCTAGATAGATACTTAACATCATTATTAGTTAAATATAATGGCATGAGTATACTTGTGGATTGTGGGGAAGCTACACAATTAGCCTTAAGAAATGCAGAAGAAAGTAGCAAAGATATAGACATAATTTGCATTACACATTTTCATGCAGACCATGTGAGTGGTTTAGTGGGTTTAATGCTATTAATGGGTAATCAAGGAAAGACATCGCCATTAACAATTATTGGACCTGAAGGCATCGAAAAAGTAGTAGAATCAATGAGAATTATAGCTCCTGTACTCCCTTATAAAATTAAGTACAAAGAGATTAAAACACCATATTGTAATTGGAGAATAAATGAAATAACAGAGCAATCATTTAAAGATTTTACAATACATGCATTTAAAGTTAATCACAAAGTAAATTGTTATGGGTATACATTTGAATTAAGTAGACTTCCAAAATTTGATGTAGCTAAAGCAACCGTTCTAGGATTGGCAAAGAAATTTTGGGGAGTACTTCAACATGGAGAACCTGTATCAGTAGATGGAAAGTTATACACACCTGATATGGTATTAGGAGAACCAAGAAAGGGTTTAAAAATTACATATTGTACAGATACAAGACCATGTGAATCTATTATGCAAAATGCATATGATTCTGATTTATTTATCTGTGAAGCAATGTATGGAGACCCTGATAAAAAACAAGATGCATTAGAAAAGAAGCATATGATGATGGATGAAGCAGCTGATATTGCCAGAGCAGCACAGGTAAAAGAATTGTGGCTAACACATTTTTCACCATCAATGGCTTATCCACAGAATTATTTAAAGGATACACAGAAAATTTTTAG
>ULNH01011619.1_pt1 | contig 13105 bp, 15 predicted proteins | sample 1951871 | NCBI WGS metagenome assembly ULNH01 (sample SAMEA4835572, study PRJEB28245) | human gut metagenome | biome: gut microbiome; material: fecal sample | place: Denmark | collected 2008 | reverse complement strand
CCGTTTCATACGGGCGGCCGTTTTTGTGTTTTTTCATGATACGTCAATATGCGTCAATACCGCTTTTTTGGTTGTATGATATATGCTTTTATGGTAAAATGTGACTATCAGAGGGTATTGACCCATAATGTAAAGGAGAAGGTTATTATGGCAAACAGATTTATACTTAATGAGACTTCATATCATGGAGCCGGGGCAGTTAAAGAGATAGCAGGCGAGGCTATAGGACGCGGACTTACGAAGGCATTTGTATGCTCGGATCCTGACCTTATCAAATTCGGTGTTACCAAGAAGGTGCTTGATGTACTGGATGGTGCAGGACTTGCATATGAGGTATATTCCAATATTAAGCCGAACCCTACCATTGAGAATGTGCAGACAGGTGTAGAAGCATTTAAGAAATCAGGTGCGGATTATATAATCGCAATCGGCGGCGGCTCATCAATGGACACAGCCAAGGGAATAGGCATTATTATCAATAACCCTGAATTTGCGGATGTAGTGAGCCTTGAAGGGGTGGCACCTACGAAACATAAAGCAGTTACAACATTTGCTGTTCCGACAACAGCAGGTACTGCCGCAGAGGTTACAATTAATTACGTTATCACGGATGATGCCAAGCATCGTAAGATGGTATGTGTAGATCCTAAGGATATTCCGGTTGTTGCATTTGTAGATCCTGAGATGATGTCAACAATGCCTAAGGGACTTACTGCTGCTACAGGTATGGATGCTCTTACACATGCTATTGAGGGATATATCACGGCAGGAGCATGGGAACTTTCGGATATGTTCCATATCAAGGCTATTGAGATCATTGCAAGAAGTTTAAGAGATGCCGTTAACAATACACCGGAAGGCAGGGAAGGAATGGCACTCGGACAGTATGTTGCAGGAATGGGATTTTCCAATGTAGGTCTCGGTATTGTTCATTCAATGGCTCATCCTCTTGGCGCACTTTATGATACACCACACGGAGTTGCCAACGCAATCATACTTCCTACGGTAATGGAATATAATGCACCTGCAACAGGAGAGAAGTACAGAGAGATTGCCAGGGCAATGGGCGTTAAAGGCGTTGATGATATGTCACAGGAGGAATACAGAAAAGCAGCAGTGGATGCGGTAAGACAGCTTTCACATGATGTAGGAATTCCGGCAGATCTGAAGGAAATAGTTAAGGAAGAGGATATTCCGTTCCTTGCACAGTCAGCTTATGATGATGCATGCAGACCTGGTAATCCGAGAGAAACAAGCGTTGAGGAAATTACAGCGCTTTACAGAAGTCTGATTTAACAGATGTTTAATGCCGGCAGTGCGGTGCCGGAAAGCCGCACTGCCGTTATAGTATTGGAAAGTTTATGCAGGTGATGCTATGATGAATATGGAAAATAAGAATAACGGCTTGGTATATGACTCTCTTACGGGAGTGCTGAGTTTTAAGAGCTTTATGGAAGAAGCGCAGAGAATCCTCGATGAGAACTCAGAAAAGCAATATATGATACTCGCGTGGGATATAGAGAGATTTAAGGTAGTTAACGATATTTTTGGCATGGCAATGGGAGATAAGGTCCTTAAGGATATCGTTAATACTTTCAGCAGACAGATATTTTCAGACGGAATTATCGGCAGAATCGGTGGCGATAAGTTCATATGTTTTTGCAACAGAGATAATATAGATACAGCATTACTTTCCGACAGAATGAAATACAGTATTGAAACTGCGAATGAGAAATACAGGCTTTTTATACAGGCCGGACTTTATTACGTGGAAGACAGAACCATTCCGGTTATCAAGATGTGTGACAGGGCACTTATGGCTCTTAACAGCATTAAAGGAATACATACAGATAAGATAGAAGTATACACAGAGACCAAGAGAGAAGAACTCCTTACAGGGCAGCAGCTGGTATCAGATATGGATAGAGGAATTACGGACAGGGAATTCTTCATTGTGATACAGCCAATTTATGACATCCAGAAGGACGTTATTGCGGCCGGGGAAGTGCTTGTAAGATGGAAACATCCGAAATACGGACTTCTTATGCCGGGACGTTTTGTACCGGTATTTGAGAAAAATTATATGATCAATAAGCTTGACCACTATGTGTGGGAAGAAGCATGCAGAGTAATAAGAGAAGCTATGGATAACGGAGAGACTCTTGTTCCGCTTTCCATTAATGTTTCAAGAGCGAATCTGTATCATGATGATTTATTGGAAATACTTGACGGACTGGTTGACAAATACAATATTCCGAAGGAGTTTTTGCGCGTAGAGATCACTGAGAGCGCATATGTTGATAATCCGAAACGCCTTATCAACACGGTTAATATGCTCAAAAAGTCCGGTTATATGGTTCTTATGGATGATTTCGGAACGGGATATTCGTCATTGAACCTTCTTAAGGATTTATCTTTTGATATACTTAAAATAGACAAGAAATTAATAGATGAGATAGTTGAATCGGACAGGGCGGGCAATGTGGTCAGCAGCGTTATACGAATGGCCAAATGGCTTGGAATGACCGTTGTCGCAGAAGGTGTAGAAACAGGCGAACAGGCATCGTTACTTAAGACTATCGGAAGCGATTATATTCAGGGATACTATTATTCAAGACCTGTTTCGGTTGATGAATTCAAGGAGAAATGCAGACATAAGATAGATGATGGCGATGCACGCATTGATTATGAGGATGTGGACATTGATAATCTTCTTAATGTCAAATCGCCGCAGCTGCGTGCATTTATGGAAGAAATTATCGGTCCGATGGCATTATATGAGTATGATGAAGTCAACCTTAAGCTCCTTAAGGTTAATTCTGAATATACAAGGATTTATAAGACATCGCCGCTTGAACTGTATATGAGTGATAATGAACATATGGACAGCCATGAGGCTATGACAACCCAGCGGCTGATAGAGGCAGTGATTAATGCCAGACTTAATAAGAAACAGCAATATGTTATCATAAGCCGCCGGACGGAACATACGGACTGGATGTGGCTTGGAATTACGATAAGATACATAGGAGACTGCGAAGGCAAATCAAGATTTATATTCAGTATCAATGATGTTACAAAAGAACAGAAAAGATATAACAAGAAAATTCTTGCGGATTTTTATCCGCTGCTTTGTCATATATACCACGAAATAATCGAACTTAATTATGTGGATGGGACACTTACCACATTATATAAGGATGATAACAAAATTTCCAGTTCCTATAAAAAAGAACCGATGCGCAAGATGTTTGATGCTTATGTTGAGAATGTGCTTGAGGAGGACAGTCGTGCTGAATTTACACGCGTGACATCGGCTGAGAATATGGACAAGTTCTTTAAGAGCAACGATAAAGTTTTTACATTCCAGTTTAAAGGACATCTTACCGGAGGTGAAGTGTGTTCGTGCGAGACAACTTTCATAAAAAACAGTGATAATCCGGAACAGAAATCAGTTATTGCATGTACACGTGTTCTGAAATAGAGGACTTTACAATGATACTTAATGTTGAGAATCTAAGCCACGGTTTTGGCGACAGAGCCATTTTTAATAATGTTTCTTTCAGACTTCTTAAGGGAGAACATATCGGACTTATCGGAGCTAACGGCGAAGGTAAGTCCACGTTTATGAATATTGTTACCGGAAAGCTTATGCCGGATGAGGGCAAAGTGGAATGGGCGAAGAATATCAGGGTGGGATATCTTGACCAGCACACAGTACTGGAACCTGGGATGACTATCGGCGATGTACTTCGTTCTGCTTTTTCATATCTGTATGAGATGGAAGAGAGAATGACAGCGATATTTGAGGCAATGGCTGATGCCGATGCAGAACAGATGGAAGCCATGATGGAAGAATCCGGAACGATACAGGACCTTCTGACCAATCATGATTTTTATGTTATAGATGCGAAAGTTGATGAGATTGCGAGAGCATTCGGGCTTGCAGAGATAGGACTGGACCGTGATGTGACCGAACTTTCCGGCGGACAGAGAACGAAAGTTTTATTGGCAAAACTTCTTCTTGAGAAGCCGGACATATTGCTTCTTGATGAGCCGACGAATTATCTTGATGAGAATCATATAGAGTGGCTTAGAAGATATCTTCAGGAATATGAGAATGCTTTTATACTTATATCGCATGATATGGAGTTTTTGAACAGCGTTGTTAATATAATATATCATATGGAAAATCAGGAACTCAATAGATATGTAGGAGATTACAATAAGTTCCTTGAGGTGTATGAAGTTAAGAAAGCACAGCTTGAAGCAGCGTACAGGCGCCAGCAGCAGGAAATAGGCGAGCTTAAGGATTTCGTTGCGCGCAATAAGGCGCGTGTCGCCACACGTAATATGGCGATGTCCAGACAGAAGAAGCTTGATAAAATGGATATAATTGAGCTTGCAAAAGAGAAGCCGAAGCCGGAATTTAATTTCAAGGAAGCAAGGGCAGCGGGCAAAGTTATTTTTGAAACGGATGACCTTGTGCTCGGATATGATAAGAACGCACCACTTTCCAAACCGATTAATCTGAGAATGGAGCGTGGAGAGAAGATAGCAATTGTCGGAACCAACGGAATAGGCAAGACAACTTTCTTGAAGAGTGTACTCGGACTTATCAAGCCTGTTTCCGGTAAGGCGGAACTTGGTGATTATCTTTATAAGGGATATTTTGAACAGGAAATCAAACCGGGTGACAATACATGTATTGAAGAAATCTGGGATGAATTTCCTTCGATGTCACAATATGAGGTGCGCTCGGCACTGGCTAAGTGCGGACTGACAACCGAACATATCGAAAGTAAGGTAAGGGTGCTCAGCGGAGGCGAACAGGCCAAAGTGCGCCTGTGTAAACTTATCAATATTGAGACAAATGTATTATTATTAGATGAGCCTACAAACCACCTGGATATCGATGCCAAGGATGAACTGAAAAGAGCATTGAAGGCATATAAGGGGGCGATACTTTTAGTGTGTCATGAACCTGATTTCTACAATGATGTGGTTGATAAAGTCTGGAATTTGGAAGAATATTCATTATTGAGTGTTTAGCGGAGATAAAATGGATGCAGTGAACAATACCAAAAGAATATGCTGGTGGGACAATATCAAGTTTGTCATGATTGTTCTGGTTGTTGCAGGACATTTTGCTGACACACTGGTGGCACATTCGGGGCTTATGAAGAGTTTTTATCTGTTCATATATGCTTTTCATATGCCGGTTTTCCTCTTTATAAGCGGAATGTTTTATAAACCGGAGAGAATCGGCAGGAAGATGATGTTTTATATAACATCCGGATTTCTTCTTAAAATAGTGACATATATAGCACAATATGCGGCGGGTGGAAAACCTGAGTTTACGCTTCTGTCCGAAATGGGCGCGCCGTGGTTTATGTTCTGTATGGCGTTTTATATAGGAATTGCGTATATATTGCGCAACTCGGATAAAAGGCCGGTTATTGTTATAACAATGGTGCTTGCGGCGTTTACCGGATATGATAAAAATATCGGAGATTTTCTGTGTATTTCAAGGACATTAGTATTTCTGCCGTTTTTCCTGCTTGGTACAGTCATAAAGCCGGACAAGATTGCCGGTTTCAGACGCAGGAATGCCGGATGGCTTATTCCGCTCGGAATGATTATACTTGCGGTCTGGGGATATCTGTGTTTTGGACAGAGGGAACATTTCTACATATTGAGGCATCTTTTTACCGGAAGAAATGCTTTTTATAAGGATATATATGATTACGGATTTGTTGCGAGAATGGTGTGCTATATAATATCAATCTGCACCGGATTCGCGGCGATTATGGTCATTCCGACAGGCAGAATTCCGGGGATATCATATATGGGATGTAATACGATCAATGTGTATTTCTGGCACTGGCCGCTTATTATGGGAGCGGACACATTGCTTAAATTTGGAAACTTGTGTAATACTGATATCCGAAAAATGATTTTCATGGCAACATCGGTGATGCTTACGGTAGTATTGTCCACGAAAATATTTGAATTTCCGATGAAACAGCTGCGAGAGGCAATCGACAGAAAAAGCACAGCTTGAAAAATGCTCCGCTGAAACGGTTTACCGTATTTCTCAAAGCGCCTGCAAAATAGATTTTGGATAATCATAAGGCTGTGCTTCCATAAACTCAGTTAAGGTATTCCCTGTCATAAATTGCTCCCTTGTCTAGTCATCTACCCACTCCATTTCCTGTTCAGCGTCCCAAAATCTTTTTCCATCAAATAAAGGCTGTTCCAGAAATTTGTCTAAACTTAATTGCTGATCCAGTCCTTCTACATACCAGAGCATTTTCCCTTCCGGCTCCCATTGTTGCAATTCAAAGCGATATAGACCATTTTCAAGGGTATATCCTTGAGAAAAGTATTTTTTCCCGTTATATGTATAAATTAGCTCCTCGCCACCCCACAGTTTATCAACAAATTCACGAACATCGCCATTTTTCAATTCTAAGCACCTCCTTAGTCATCTACCCACTCAATATCCTGTTCAGCATTCCAGAATGTTTTTCCGTCAAAGAGAGGGGCATCTATAAAAGCCTGCTTACACTGTTCAATAGTGGTAGCATCATGGCTCCATATTTCTTTATTGTTTGCTGGTTGATATTGTATAACTTCCATGTGTACTATATTTGAATCAGACATATAACCCTGAAACCAGTATTTTATTCCTTTGTAAATATAAATGGTGTCTTGACAAGAATAAATTCTGTCCAGAAAATCGTTAGGATTACCACCAATCATATATTTTTGACTCCTTTGAAATATTTTTTGTATTTTTTTTCATATCATCAGTAAGCATTTTTGCATTAGACCGTTCAAATGCCTCTGTTTTGTTTATGCTGAAGCGAGTATCATATAGATGATACGCTTGATTTCTTCGTATCTTCGATTTGATAATCTAATTGCCAATGCTTATTCCTCCCCGAACAGTGCATCAATCAGAGATTTCTTTTCCTGCTCCGTCATAGAAGAAGCATTTCTTGCAATCACACGGCGAACTTGGTGATAGTTGAACGCATCGTTCTCAATTCCCAGAAGATAATCTGATGTTGTGTGTAACGCAGTTGCCATATTAGCAATTACGTCTGGTTTCGGCTCTCTTGTTCCGGCAATATAACGTGACATAGCAGTTTCTGTGATACCGATTCGTTCAGCCAGTTCCTTCTGCTGAATGCCCCGCTTCTGAAGCATCTCAGATATTCGTTCTCCTAATGTCTTGCTCATGATATTTCCTCCTTTTCGTCAGGCTTCACTTATCAGCCTGATTTTATTATATTCACAACTTGCCAAAATGCCAAGAGCAATTGCCATAAATAAAATTGCTTCAAAAACCATCAATGATATTAACGGAATACAGACGGGAACGATACGCATAGGAACATTTGCGAGCGTTGCGATAAACTGCTTCCCGGATGCTTCCCGGCGAGCTGGAAATCAGAAATGCCGGAAAGGTCAGATGTGTATTATAACAGAAGATTACTGAATTCCTTTTGACAACTTCGGAATAATTTTAAAATAAAAAAGAGCAGAACAAGAGACAAATTATGCATAAGGAATAATTTCTTAAGATTTCCACATAATAACTTCAAAATTATATGAACAGAGTGATGAAACACTCTTGTTAAAATATGAAATTGGAGGAAAAAAGCTTGAAAGCTACAGGAATTGTGCGGAGAATAGATGACCTTGGGAGAGTTGTTGTTCCCAAAGAAATCAGACGGACCCTAAGAATAAGGGAAGGCGACCCGTTAGAGATATATACTGACAGGGAAGGACAGATAATTCTTAAGAAATATTCGCCGGTGGGGGAACTTGGTGAATTTGCAAGGCAGTACGCCGAGTCACTTGCACAGACAACGGGCAATGTTATTTGCATTACGGACAGAGACCAGATAATAGCGGTGTCGGGCGGATCCAGAAAAGATATGCTAATGAAACCGATCAGCACACAGCTTGAGAACCTCATAGAAGAACGTGAAAATATTACCGCTACACGCGAGGAAAGACGTTTTGTCCCTATCACGCAGGGCGAGGAGGAATTTCAGGCGCAGGCGATAAGCCCGATAATATGTGAGGGCGATGCCATCGGTTCCGTTATCATAACCACCAAGGAACCCAAAAAGCATTTCGGAGAGACAGAGCAGAAACTCACACTGTCGGCGGCGGGCTTTCTGGGAAAACAAATGGAAAATTAACGGATGCGGGATGCATGGGTGCGCAAGAACCTGTGCATCCCTCTTGGTTAATCATCTATCCATTTCGGAAGTATTTATTCGCCAATTTTTTCCTCCGCATAGTTTATCTCTTGCTCGATACTTCTAACATATTCAGTATAATCAACATGTTGACGCATCTCTTTTGAGATAAAATTCTCCCGACAGTAATTTTCGGAAGTAACAGCTGCAAGTCTGGAACGCCAAGTAGAAATAAGATTTTTACTCTGTGCTTTATCAGCTATTTCCTCAAATGCTTCTGACAGCCAATAGAATTCCTCATCAGTACAGTCGTGTAGAAAAAAATCTATACTTTTTTCAATATCAGCAGATAAAATATCAACATATTTTTTCCAACACTGCTCGATGCCATAATCCCAGTTGTCTTGAGTTTCATCTGAGATACGGATTCGCTCTTTTATAATATCAGAAATTTTTTCTTTTATCATTGCTTATGCCTCCTTGTAGGCTGAATATTATCTGGAAAGACAGTTCCTATTTTCCCGTTTGTTTTAACGACAACAACTCGCACGCCATTAGGATATGTTTTGACAATATTATATTTAATGCCATACTTGCCGAGCTGATCTAAGCCTGCTTGTCCATGCCCGCCGCTAACGAGTCGCAATTTATCGTTCTTACGGGCAGGCTTTGTATATTTGCCTTCACTTGAATGGATAAGAGCAAAGTCACTGACGCTTGTGCCGCTGCCTTTGGTGTTTATATATCGTCCGCTTCTACTCGTTCCCATATTTTGCTACCTTCTTTCGCTTATAGGAAATCCAATCTGGAAGGTGATGAAAGTGGGTATAGCGTTCATATTGTCCAAAAATCTTTGGACTATATGAACCATATACGATAACAACTTTAGGAGTCAATTCGGATAACATAGCATCAAGTCCGGATTCAAGATAATATTTATCTTCTTGTGTCCGGCTGCAACCATATGTTCCGATAGAAACAATGCTGTTTTTTGGTATACCGGCAAATGCGGGAGCAAAATCAAAAAGCTGTCGGTTATATGTTCGTTCATCGCCCCATCGAACATTAGGAATAACATATTTTCCTTGCTCTTGTAAGTAATATCCAACGGAACGACTTACACCAATATTTGCAATTTGCTCCCAAAGTGGCATGCCACGATAGAGAGAGCAGTCCGGTGTGGAAATCTTCGTATCTTTGATTCGATATTTTGATCGACAATACTTACTCCTCCCCGAACAGTGCATCGATCAGCGCTTTTTTTTCCTGATCCGTCATAGAAGAAGCATTTCTTGCAATCATACGGCGAACTTGGTGATAGTTGAGTGCATCGTTCTCAATTCCCAGAAGATAATCTGAGGTTGTGTGTAACGCAGTTGCCATATTGGCAATTACGTCTGGCTTTGGTTCTCGTGTTCCGGCAATATAACGTGACATAGCGGTTTCTGTGATACCGATCCGTTCAGCCAGTTCCTTTTGCTGAATGCCCCGTTTCTGAAGCATCTCAGATATACGTTCTCCTAATGCCTTGCCCATTATAATTCCTCCTTTTCGTCAGGCTACACTTGTCAGCCTGATTTTATTATACCCATAACTTGCCAAAATGTCAAGCAAGATTGCCAAAATAAAATTATATTCCAAAATTATCAATGTCATGTGGGGGAATCATTAGCGCAACTTTATGCTGTTGGTGGAAACATCAGCTGCGTCTGCGGTCTGCAAGGACCTGTGCATACCTCTTTTTGTTTGACTTGTGTGCGGCTTTGACGTAAAATGGTTGTACAGATATATGAACAGGAAGGACTATTATGGCACACAGATTTAATGTTTTTTCCGGCCTTGACAGGCATATTAATAAAAAGAATAAAAGCATACCGGTTAATCATGAACCTGACAATAACAGGATTACGCCGGAGCAGATAAAGGATATTGTAAGCCGCGAGGTCAATGCGGCGTCGACACGCAGTCAGATGATGAATTATTTTGACAGTATTGCGGCAAGCAGCGAGCGTACCGAGACTATGCTTGTGGAACTGCGGGATGCGCTTGATGCAGGACTTGCATCCGTAAAGAATACGAAAGAAATCGATATAGACGAGTCGGTTAAGCGGATAGAGAACGGTTATGAGAGCCTTGGCGCGGATATGCATAAGGATAATCTTATTACATACAAGAATCTGCGACAGGCACTTGAAGAAGCGGAAAATAAGGCGATAAAGAAGAATGCCGGACTTAAGAAAGGCATAACGGCATGCCTGGTCATGAACGGAATATTGCTTGCGGCAGTAATTGTACTGGCACTGCGTGGCTTTGGTATTATATAATCTGTAATTTAAGGAAGGATTCACATCGATGAGTGAAGTTTATGTGGTAGGACATAGAAATCCCGATACGGATTCAATCTGTTCGGCGATTGCATATGCCAATTTCAAAAATATAACAACGAATACGGAAGATTACGTTCCGTACAGGGCGGGACAGCTCAATGAAGAGACACAGTTCGTGCTTGAAAGCTGCGGAGTTAAGGCACCACCGCTTTTGCAGGATCTGAGGGCGCAGGTAAGTGATTTACAAATTCGTAAGACAGAAAGCATTAAGTCCTCTGTTTCCATGAAGAAAGTCTGGAAGATGATGAAGGAAATCGGAGTGGTAACACTTCCGGTTGTAAAGAACCGTAAACTCGAAGGTATCATTACAATTACCGATATAGCCACATCATACATGGATATATATGATAATGACCTGCTTGAATTATCGGAGACTACATATAAACAGATTGCGGAGACACTCGACGGAAGGATTGTATGCGGAAGTGACAAGAGACCTACCGTAAGCGGTAAAGTCTGTACTGCTGTTGCGACCCCTGAGGTAATGGAAGAAAGCATTGCACCCGGAGATATAGTTATAGTCGGTAACAGATATGAGGCACAGCTATGTGCTATAGAGATGGGCGCAGGATGCCTTGTAATATGCGATAAGGCACCGGTATCGATTACGATTACCAAACACGCGCAGGATAACGGCTGCACCATCATAAGTACACCGCACGATGCGTTTATGGTGTCCCGTCTTATTTTCCAGAGCGTGCCGGTAGGACATATGATGCGCCGCGAAGGACTTATAACATTCAGACTTGATGATTATATAGATGATATCCGTAAGGTCATGACGGAGAAAAGACATCGTGATTTCCCGATACTTGACAAACACGGACATTATGTCGGAATGATTTCCAGACGTAATCTCCTCGGTGCACCCAAGAAAAAAGTCATAATGGTTGACCATAATGAGGCCAAACAGGCAGTTGCCGGAATCGAGGCGGCGGAGGTTGTCGAGATTATAGACCACCACAGACTCGGCTGCATAGAGACCATTTCACCGGTCCTGTTCAGAAACCAGCCTGTCGGCTGTACGGCAACCATAATATACAGTCTTTACAAGGATGCCGGCGTTGAAGTAACACCTGTAATGGCAAAGCTTATGTGCTCAGCTATAATATCTGACACATTGCTTTTCCGCTCGCCGACATGCACGGATGAGGACAGAATTGCGGGACACGAACTGTCACAGATTGCAGGACTTGACCTGAAGGCATACGCTCATGAGATGTTTTTTGCGGGCAGTAACTTAAGCGAGAAGACAGCCAAGGAACTGTTTACCAGTGATTATAAGAAATTTTCGCTCGGCGATGTGACATTCGGAATCGGACAGGTATCAAGCATGGACAGCGATGAACTGGCACAGGTAAGAAATAAGATTTATTCATATATGAAGGATCAGTACAAATCGCTTGGCGTGGATATGCTCTTTTTTATGCTCACGGATATGATGCAGCCTAAGACGGAGCTTCTCTATTACGGGGATGGTGCAGGAACACTTGCCGAGAATGCACTCGGAGCACCTGCTGTTGACGGTTCGGTAATGCTTCCGGGAGTTGTATCGCGTAAGAAACAGATCGTTCCGCAGATAATGATGGAAATAACACAGTAGATAACAGGAGAATATAATGGGAAGACAGAATTGGAAACCGGGCAATATGCTGTATCCGGTTCCGGCGGTAATGGTAAGCTGTAAAAGACCCGGAGAGAAGGCTAACATCATAACGGTTGCATGGGCGGGTACAATATGTTCCGATCCGGCAATGGTAAGCATATCCGTAAGGCCTGACAGATACTCACATAATATAATAGAAGAAACGGGCGAATTTGTTATCAATCTTGTGACGGAGAAACTTGCATATGCAACGGATTTCTGCGGTGTCCGTTCGGGACGGGATATTGACAAATTCGCACAGATGCATCTGACGGAGCTTCCGTCGTCAGTGGTGGCGGCACCCGGAATTAAAGAAAGTCCGGTATGTATCGAATGTAAAGTCCGGGAAATCAAGCGTCTTGGAAGCCATGATATGTTTATCGCCGAGGTGGTCAATGTAAGCGTGGACGAGTCCTATATGGACAGCAAGGGTAAATTCATGCTTAACAGCACCAATCTGGTGACATATTCACACGGAGAATATTTTGTGCTTGGGCGAAAGATAGGAAAATTCGGATATTCAGTCCAAAGAAAAAGAAAGTGACAGCTTATGAAAGATAATATAATTCTTATAGGAATGCCGGGAGTCGGCAAAAGCAGTGCCGGGGTGGTGCTTGCCAAAGTTCTGGGATATGAATTCATTGATTCAGACCTTGTCATCCAGAAGGCGACAGGGGAGCTTTTAAAGGACATAATAGCAGAGAGAGGTAACAAGGGCTTCCTCGAGGTCGAAAACAGGATCAATGCCGGAATAGAAGCGTCACACGCGGTTATTGCGACGGGAGGCAGCGTTGTTTACGGTCCTGAAGCCATGGAACATCTTAAATCGATAGGAACGGTTGTTTACTTAAAGG
>ULNH01020233.1_pt1 | contig 13496 bp, 7 predicted proteins | sample 1951871 | NCBI WGS metagenome assembly ULNH01 (sample SAMEA4835572, study PRJEB28245) | human gut metagenome | biome: gut microbiome; material: fecal sample | place: Denmark | collected 2008 | reverse complement strand
ATAAAAGTATATCATAAAATAGTTATAATTGAAATCAGATAGAAATCTCTGATTAAATTATATACGAATAAAATAAATAAAACGTTGATAAAGAAAGAGTAACTAAATAATCACTTTACAGGGAAAAGAATCAGCGACTGAGAGTTCTTTAAGAAGATATTTAGTGAAGTTCGTCTTTGGAGTGATGCTAATCCCATCCGTATGTTCTGCGTTAAAGATGAGAAGTGTGTGAGAAAACTATTCTCACAAATTAAGGTGGTACCGCGGAAATTTCGTCCTTTACAAATGTAAGGGACTTTTTTAATTTTTAAATGAGAAAGAGAGAAAAAACGATGATTGAAAAATTAAAAGCAATGCTTAATGACGCCTTAGAAAAAATTGGTAATGCGAAAGACCAATTAGAACTTGGTGAGTTGAAAGCAAATTATTTAGGAAAAAAGAGCCCTCTGAATGAAGCTATGAAACAAATGGGATCAATGGCTCCTGAGGAAAGAAAAACTTTCGGAATGAAAGTGAATGAGCTAAAGAGTAAACTAGAAGCTAAAGTAAATGAAAGAAGAGATACTCTTCAAAGAGAAGCTATTGAGAAAAAATTACAAAGTGAACACATTGATGTTACACTTCCTGGTAGAGAAATTAATCAAGGATCAATGCATCCTTTAAATAAAACGATTGAAGAAGTAGAAGACATTTTTATCGGTATGGGATACGAGATTGCCGAAGGACCTGAAGTAGAACTTGATTTATATAATTTTGAAATGTTAAATGTTCCAAAAGGTCATCCAGCACGTGACATGCAAGATTCGTTTTATATTACCGATAATATTTTACTCCGCACTCAAACCTCGCCAGTCCAAGCAAGAACGTTACTTAAGGCTAAAGGGGCACCAATTAAAATTCTATGTCCTGGAAAAGTATATCGTAGAGATGATGATGATGCTACACACTCTCATCAATTTATGCAATTTGAAGGGCTTGTAGTAGGTGAAGATATTACAATGTCTGATTTAAAAGGAACATTGCTTCTTTTTATGAAAAAAATGTTTGGCGATGACAGAGAAATTAGATTCCGCCCTTCATATTTCCCTTTTACAGAACCAAGTGTAGAAGTTGATGTATCATGCTTTAAATGTGGTGGAAAAGGTTGTGCTTTATGTAAAGGAAATGGTTGGATAGAAGTATTGGGTGCAGGTATGGTACACCCTAATGTATTGAAAGCAGCTGGTTACGATACAGAAAAAATGCGTGGATTTGCATTTGGTGCTGGTATTGAACGTATCGCGATGTTACGTTATGGAATTGATGACATAAGACATCTTTATACTAATGATATCCGCTTCCTAAAAGAATTTGAAAGAGGTGAGTAAGATGAAAGTATCTTATAAATGGTTAAAAGAAATGGTCGATTTAGAAGGTGTTAGTTTCGAACAGTTGGTAAATGATATATCATTTTACTCAATTGAAGTAGAAGGCACTGAAAATGTTACAAATGTTAAATCAATAGATGATGAACCTAAAATAATTGTAGGTTATGTAGAAACAAAAGAAAAACATCCTAATGCTGATAAACTATCTGTCTGCATGGTAAATACAGGAAAAGAAACACTTCAAATCGTATGTGGTGCTCCTAATGTAAAGGCGGGAATGAAAATAATGCTAGCTTTACCAGGTGCTGTATTACCTAATGGAACAATTAAAACGAGTGAAATAAGAGGAATTAAATCTAATGGTATGATTTGTTCATTAGCTGAACTTGGTCTTGATTCAAAATATATACCAGAAGAATTTGCTCATGGTATATATGTATTAGATGATGATGCTCCACTTGGAGTTGATGCAGTGGAATACTTAATGCTTGATGACAAATCAATCGAATTAGGTCTTACTCCAAATAGAATGGATTTATTATCAATGCGAGGTGTCGCTAATGACGTCGCCGCAATATATAGTAAAACAGTTACTAACGAGTGTGGTGATGTTGAAAGCAAGGCTCGTTGTAATGATGATGTTGAAAAATATTTAACAATTTCATCCACTACTGATAAATGTTTATCATACAATGCTAGAGTAGTAAGAAATGTCAAAATAGGTCCATCACCTAAGTTTATTAAAAGTCGTTTAATCGCATCAGGTATAAGACCAATAAATAATGTTGTTGACATAACTAATTATATTTTAGTATTATTTGGGCAACCTCTCCATGCTTTTGATGAAGATGTTTTAGGTAATAAAATTGTAGTAAGAACAGCTTTAGAAAAAGAAGAAGTGGTAACACTTGATGGCCAAAAACGGCTATTAAATGAAAATGACATCGTAATTACTGATGGTGAAAAAGTAACTTGCATAGCAGGCGTTATGGGATGCGAAAATACTGAGGTTACAGAAAACACTAAAAACGTTGTAATAGAAGCTGCGGTATTTGATAGTTTGTCTGTTCGTAAAACTTCTGCAAGACTTGGCTTGAGAAGTGAATCGAGTACTAGATTTGAACGTGGTGTCGATTTAAATCAAACTAAAGAAGCTCTTGATTATGCATGCTATCTTTTGAGTGAATACGCTGGGGGAGATGTTTTAAAAGGAACATTGTCACTAGGAATCGCTCAACTACCTTGTAAAGAAATTACAATTACTGAAGCAGACGTTAATAAATATTTAGGTATTAGTATTAGTACAGAAGAAATCAGTAATATTTTGGAACGCTTGCAGTTGCCAACGATTGAAGAAAACAATGTTCTCAAAGTATTTGTTCCAAACAGACGTATGGATATTTCTATTAAACCAGATTTAATTGAAGAAATTATTCGTATCTATGGATATAAGAATTTAAAAGAAACCATTCCCGCGTCTAATTCTTTAGGTAAACTTACAATACCTCAAAAACGCCGTCGCTTAATCCGTAATGTCCTTGCATCTAAAGGCTTAAACGAAATCATGAGTTATACTTTAGTAAGTGAAGATGAAAGCAAGAAATTTGATGTTTTTGGTGATAGTGAAAATAGAAAAACAATTAAACTTCTTCATCCAATGAGTGAAGATCGCTCTACTGTAAGAATGAGTTTAATTCCTAGTATTCTTAATGTGGTTAAGTATAACATTGCTCGTAAAAACACTAATTTAGCTTTCTTTGAATTAGGGAATAATCATTATTTAGAAGCTGAAGAAGTAAAATATGAAACAATGCTTTCTGGTTTTATGTGCGGTGAATTTATCAATCAAAGTGGTTTATCTGCTAATACTACTGTGGATTTCTATTTACTAAAAGGAATTCTTGAATCATTATTTAAAACTTTAGGCATAAAATTAAAATATCAAAAACTAGAAAAGAAAGTTCCTGAACTTCATCCAGAACGTACTGCTAGTATATATTATGATGGTGAATTAATCGGTTATTTAGGTGCTCTTCATCCAGAGTATGTACATAGTAATGATTTGATAGATGGATATGTATTTGAAATAAAACTTGATAAAGTTCTTAATGCTAATTTACCGGTAACTGTTTTTAAACCTATTTCCAAAACCCCTGCAGTATATCGTGACATTGCTTTAGTTATTCCTGATGATATGCAAGTAGGCGATATCATAGATGCAATATATAAAGTAGACAAAGAGACAATTAAAAATGTTGAAGTGTTTGATATATATAAAGGTTTAACACTCGGTGCTAATGTAAGAAGTGTAGCATTTAGAATAACCCTTGAGGCTGATACAACCCTTACAGAAGATGTAATTTCTACCAAATTACAAAAAATTATTAAAATGGCAGAATATCGTTTTAATGTAAAATTGCGAGGATAAACAAATAAAAAATAACCCCTAAGAACAGTCTATATGACAGACATTCTGGGGGTTTTTATTATAAAGTGATATTGACATTTGTTAGAAAATAGTGCTTTAAATCATCATATTTATTAAAGGTATAATAATTAACATTCTGTATAAAAACGTTGTCAGAGTTAAAAAAACAAGCCTTAAGTCCTACATTTAAAGCACCGAGGATGTCTTTATTATAATCATTACCGATCATATAAGTAGTGCTTATATCCAAATGATATTTGTTAATGAGATAATTAAAAAAATAAGGATGCGGTTTTCTATATCCAACATCAGCGCTCGAGATGCATGCTTTAAAGTACTTCGATATACCAGCTTTTCTTAGTTGCATTTTTAGATATTCAGAAGAAAAAGTTGAATTACTTAAAATATAACAGTTTATGGAGTGTTCGTTTAAAAATTTCAAAAAAGTTTCAACACCTTCAATTACCTTAATTTCTTCAAAATTATTTACAAAAATTTCTTCTTGTTTTTCAACGGAAATATTAAATAAAAAAGTATTATTAATAACTTCAAGAATATCTTTGAAAGATACTTCAAGCATACTATCTTCCCGATTTTTTAACATATTAAAGGTTATTTGTAAAGTGCTATCTATGAAATTGTTAAGTGAAAGATTAGCATTAATAGTGTAGGGATATATACTGGCAAAACCTCTTTCAAATGATGCATTAATGTTTTCTACAATGGTTCCACCCATATCAAAAATTACGTTCATAATATACCTCAAATAGGAAAAAATCAAAAAGTAAAGTATATAAATAATACTACTAAATTCGATATTTATTATACCAACTAATGTTAAAAAGCAAAAGCTTATTGCATTCATTACTTGCAATAAAATAATTTTTTTGGTATAATATTGCTATATGAAGGAGCAAAATATATATGAAAAAATTTAAATTACTATTTATATTCATTTTTATTCTTTTCCTAGCAAGTTGTGAAACGGGATCTGGAAATCACAATGAAAAGAAATTCAATGAAGAAGAATTTATTGATAGAATACTTTTAGATGCTGATTTAACCGAACTCAATGGTGGGGTTATTAGTGAAGGTATCGTATTACCAAAAGTAGATGAAGAAACAAATACTGAGTTAAATTGGATTAGTCATAATCCTGATGTAATGACAAATGAGGGTATATTATATGCTCAAGAAAAAGACATCGACATTTCCTTAAATCTTAGTTTTACATATGATGATAAAAAATATGAAAAGGATTTAACCTTTACTGTTTCATCTGATTCATCATCTCTTTTTTCAAGAGGTTATGACCTTTATGTAAAAGATATTCCTACTAAAACAACTAAAGATATCAATTTTTACACTAAAGAAGATTATTTAAAAGAATTTACTATATCTATTGAAGCAGTAACTCCCCAAATTGCAACTTCTGATGGCAAAATATATCAATCATTAGAGGATCAAACTGCTGAATTTATTGTAACATTAGTAAGAGAAGGAAGAACAATAAAAGTGTATAAAAGAGAAATTACCATACTAAAATTCACTAATGTTCAACTTGCCGAAAAAATTGAAGAGTACGCAAAAGAACAAGCACAACTATTAAAAGACGGTCTTGTTTATAATCTACCATCAACTCATCCTGAATTTGGTGGAACTATTACATGGAGTTCACTGGAATACGGTTTTGTTACAACAAATGGTGAAATAAATCTACCTGTAGAGTATAAAGACGTTGTTTTAAATTATACTATAAGCGTAGGAACAGTGAACCGTATAAATAGCATTACTTTAAAAAATGTTGGTGGCAATACTGAAGAAGCGTTTTTAACTACATGGCTGGAACAGGCTCTTCCAAAAAAACTTTTAGGTTCTACCAACCATTTAACTGAACCTGATGAAAACAATGAAAGATATTTAGCATATCAAACAAGACAAAACTCTTATGGTGTACTAAATTGTATAACTGGTAAAATGATTGATATCAATCGCTCTTTATTTATCGATCCAACTGACACTACAAAACCAATGGTTGCAAAATATTATTCTGGTTTAGCTCACAAAGTAGTTGGACAAGATGTCTTGAACAAAAAATTCTATCATGGATATAAAATGCCAAATGAAGAAAACATACTTTGGATTGTTGTTCATGAAAGTGGTATGCCAACTGAAACTCAAAATGCAGAGTTTTTAGCTAAACTTCAATGGAATAATGCCTATGTTAAAGCAGGAAGAGAAGCATCTTGGAATTATCAAGTTGATGCCTATAACATCTATCAAAGTTTTGATGATAAAGTGATGTGTTGGCACGCAGGTGATGGAATGAGCCCTGGATCAGGTAATTCTAATGGTATTGGAATTGAAATGTGTATCAACCAAGATGGTAATTATGAAGGAGCAATGCACAATGATGCTAAATTGGTTGCTTATCTAATGAATAAATATAATCTTGGTATGGAAAATGTTAAACGTCACTTTGATTTTTCTGGAAAAGAATGTCCAAGTTATATGATAAGAACAGGACGTTGGAATGAATTCTTAACCCTCGTAAATCGTGAATATATGGCAATAAAGCTACTAAGTGATGCAGATGTAAAATGGACAATTTCTGATGAATCATTATTTGAAAAAGGCGGTAATGGTCTTTATTATAACTTACCGGTAAAAGAAAACACAAATGTTGATGTTACGCTAGAAGTAACAAAGGGAAGTTTCCATTTCCAAAAGACTGTTACAATTACTTTAAAACCAGACAATAAATAAAAAAATTAATTAAATCTCAATTAAAAGAAAGAGGTACATTATGAAGAATATGTATATATCTGAAGAAGTTAGAAAAGCGCTAGAAAATAATATCCCTGTTGTAGCACTTGAGTCAACGATTATTTCTCATGGCATGCCTTACCCAGAAAATGTTTCAACAGCATTAGAATGTGAAAAGATAATTCGTGATAATGGTGCGGTACCTGCAACAATAGCAATAATAAATGGTCGCATAATAGTTGGTGCAACAAAAGAAGAAATTGACTATATTGGTAAACATGGAACAGCGGTAATCAAAACCTCAAAGCGTGATCTTGCTTATATTGTATCTCATAATCTTGATGGCGCAACAACAGTTAGTGCGACAATGTATATTGCAGATAAAGCAGGAATTAAGGTTTTCGCAACAGGTGGTATCGGTGGCGTACATAGAGGTGCTGAAGTTAGCATGGATATATCTAATGATTTAGAAGAATTATCTAAAACGCCTGTATGCGTAGTTTGCGCTGGGGTAAAGGCTATTCTTGATTTGGAAAAAACACTTGAGTATTTAGAAACAAAAGGAGTTTTAGTATTAGGATATAATACGGAATATCTTCCTGACTTTTACACAAGAAAAAGTCCATACAAACTTATTTACCACGCAAAATCACCAGAAGAAATAGCTACCATCATAAAGACACAAGAAGAGCTAGAATTAAATAGCGGAATGATTGTCGCCAACCCAATACCAGAAGAATACTCACTAGATGAAAATGTTATGAACGAAGCAATTAATGAAGCCATCAAAAAGATGGAAGCAGAAAATATTAAAGGCAAGGATGCAACACCTTTTCTTCTTAAAACTGTTAAAGATTTAACAAAAGGTGATAGTTTAAAAGCTAATATAAAACTTGTTTATAACAATTGTGAATTAGCAGCCAAAATTGCTAGAGGATTGACAATTAAGTAATGTATTTTATTACAAGAAATAAGCATTGGCTTGAAGGATTATGGATTTTTGCAGTACTACTCTTCTTTAAAAATTATAATAATTTTCAATTTAAAGGTGGTATGTCATACGCATTCTTAATTCTTCTTGGAATAGTCCCATTTATAATTGAGTTAATATCATCCTATGTTACTAACTTAAATAAAAACAAATATAGTCTTCGTCATAGTAGTTATCTAAAACAAATTGAAGCAACAATAGATAGTGAATTTTTAGAACCATTAAGTAAAAAAGAAAAATTAATAACGGACTCAGAAAATTTAGCGATATACTTTGGGGAACATCGAATGGGAAAAATTGCTTTTTCTGATACACATGTAACTATTTCAATAACGGATACTTTAGTTGAATACAATTTCTATTATTCAAAAGCAGTTAGAAGTAATTCAAAATATGATGAATATGGATTTGAACAACGTCCGGTATCATATTTGTATCAAAGAATGATGCTGAAAATAAATCTGTTAACTGAAAGTACATTATCTTTAACGGAGTATAAAAAAGGTTTATCAACAGTAGCTATAATTCTTTATGCTAACAATACACAAGCCTTTTTATATAAAGATAAACCACATCGTAAATTAAACAAGCGCAAAGCTTCAACAAAAATAATTACGTTATAAGAAAAGCCTGAATGGATAAAAACATTCAGGCTTTTAATTAATTCAAATTTTTTATAAATTAGTAATATATATGTAATCAACACGAGTATCTTCATATAGAGATATTATAATAGGGTTTGATATTGTATAAGCTCCACAATTGATTCTATTATCATGAAAAAAAAAGACTATATCATTGCTAACTTTTGTAAAAGGTAGCATAAGATCGAGATGGTATTTACATGCATCAAAAAAATAACTATCAGCATAATTTGAAATGATCAATTGCAAGCCGATTTTTAGGGATTTTTTTCTAAAAAAAATAAGTTTATCAAAATATCTAGAAACAATTTTACATTGGTCAAGCATTTCGTTTTCTTCCAACATATTGTAAAGAATTTCTAAATCATCTTCTTTAGTTGTATTATTAATTTCAATGAAAGCCCATTTTTGATATTTTTTACATATAGATAAATATACCTCAAAAATAGTACTAACATCATGAGGAAAATTAAAAACCCCTAGTTCTTTTAATTCTTCAAATGTATATTGGTTGATGTAATATCTTTTACCATTAATTACTAAATGAGCTTTTTTTGATGTGATTGGTATATGATCTTTAGTGAATCTAACTGATGCAAGTATTCCATAAAAATTACGATTGGCAGCCGCGAGAAAACTACTATAAGAGTTTTCTTTTTCTAGTAATGAGTTGCCGTAAAAAGCAATAAGTTTTGACATAGAAACCCCTTATATTATTATTTTCCTGAAGATATTATATCAAAAATAATATGATTTGTAAAATATAAAGTGTTAAATATCAAAAACAAATTAAGTTTAATTGCTTGAAATATCTTTTTATGGTATAATAAGAAAGTAAAAGGTTGAAACAATGGCATAAAATACCATTTTACCAAAAAAAGGAGAACAAAATATGAAGATTACTTTCAAAAAATCTTTAAAATTATTTTTTACAATGATACTTTGTTTAGTATTCTTTTTAGTTGCAGGATGTAGTTTCAATCATACTCCTGTTGATGTTAAAGAATACACTGTTACTTTTAAGGATGAGGCAACAGGAGAAGTGATTACAACGATTACTAGAAAAACAACTTCAATCATTCAAGAAAGAGATATTTTATTAGGAAACTATGAAATACCAGAAGGGTATCAATATAGTTGGTATGTTAAGGTTAAAGATGAAAAAGGAAATATCGTCGATAAACCTGTCAACTTTAAAGATATTAATACCGACACAGTGGTTTATATCTTTTTAACTGCTAAAGAATATACGTTAAAACTTTATATTGATAATGTTTTAGTGAAACAAACTGCGTATAATTTTGCAGAAGAAATAAAAGATTTTACAGACATTAGTCGGGAAGGTTACTATTTTGATGGATGGTATCTAAATGCAAACTATACAGATAAGCAAGAGATGCCAAAAGTTATGCCTGCTCATAATGTTGAACTATATGGAAGATGGGTAGCTGATAAAGTTTACAAAGAAGTAAAGTTTATGAATGGTAATGTTCAAGTAGCTATCAAAAGCGTTGCTGTTAATGAAAAGATAACAGAACCAGCTGCGCCAGCAAAAGTAGGTTATACATTTGTAGGATGGTATAAAGAAGCCGAATTAATTGAGAAGTTTGATTTTGAAAATGAAGTTATGGGTGATAAAAACTTAACTTTGTATGCAAAATGGGAAATTAATAGTTATACTATTTTACTCGTATCAAACTTAGAAGGTTTAAATTTAAGTAATAAAGTTCGTGAATACAATGCAAGAATAGGAAATCTATTCTCATCTAGTGAGAAAAATGAGTTGCTATCATACCCAGGTTATACATTTGTAGGGTGGTACGTCGATGAAGAATTAACAAAACCATTTGAAAAAATCAGTATGCCAGCTGAAGATATAACGCTTTATGCAAAATGGCATTTTGACGGAATAAAATTAGTCATCAACGGTGAAATATTCAAAACTATAAGTGGTAAACAAGGTGATGCAGTGGATGCCTCACTAATTACAGTACCTAATATTGAAGGTTACACATTTAGAGGATGGTTCTTAAGTGAAAACCCACTACCAAGTGATTCTAAATACGAATTTAATGTACTTCCTAAAGAACAAGTAGTTGTGTATGGCGTTTATGATTTAGTAGAATATACCATCACTTATTACACTGATAATGGTGAACTTTCTTTGGAAAAAGATACATATACAATTTTAGATGATTCTTATCAAATACCAAAACCTAATAAAAAAGGTTATAGTTTTGAAGGTTGGTTTACTGATCAAACCTTTACCAATGAAATTATTTCTATTAAAAAGGGCACGACTGGTAATATAGAGTTATATGCAAAATATGAAATAATTACTTATTCAATTACTATTCATGCTAATGGTGGAATGATTGAAAGCATTCCAACGGAATACACAGTTGAAAGCGATGATATAGTATTACCAACAACAGGTGCTAAAGTTGGTTATAGTTTCCAAGGATTCTATTCTAATGCATCCTTTGATGGTCTTCCTATAACAGTAATTTCCAAAGGTTCAATAGGCGATCTTGAACTATACGTAAAATGGCTTGCAGATGGTAGTGTTCCTTACATTGTAGAATACTATTTCGAAAAACTTAACAATGATGAACCGCTAAAAGAAAATGGAAAATTCAATAATGAAGCTTTCCTAGAAACACCAATTAAGAAAATATTCAGTGCTGAAACTGGAATGGAAGTTCAAGCAGAAATAATTTCTTATCCTGGATTTACTTCATGTCATACAGCAAGCGTTAAAGGTGTTGTAAGTGGTGATGGTTCAACTGTATTAAAAGTATATTATAGTAGAAATCAATATACATACACATTTATGAGTGACGATAATATCTTAAAACAAATAACAGTTGATTATGAAGATGAAATTACAGAGCCAACTAATCCAACAAAAGAAGGATATACATTCATAGGTTGGGATCAAGAAATTCCAACAACAATGCCAGCAGAAGATTTAACAATAACTGCGTTATGGCAAGTAAATGAATATACAATCACATTTAATACAGATGGTGGCACAAGCGTTTCAAGCATAACATTAAATTATGGTGAAGCACTTACTGCTCCAACTAATCCAACAAAAGTAGGATATACATTCATAGGTTGGGATCAAGAAATCCCAACAACAATGCCAGCAGAAGATTTAACAATAACTGCGTTATGGCAAGTAAATGAATATACAATCACATTTGATACAGATGGTGGTGTTTTAGGAAATGTAACATGCCGTGATAGAGAAACTATCGCTGCTGAATTCCTAAAAGATTTAAATAGTTTTGCAGGTAAAGAATATACTACCGTAGCATCATATTGGAGTGAGAATAGTAAAACTAATTTCTGGAAAGATGCTAATATGCGAGCTAAATGGTTATGGATATGGGATGTTATTAAATCATTAGCGAAAGCTCAAAGAGTAGATACAAAATATATCGATGACCTTGTGGCAGGTACAGCATATAGTGGTTATGCGACTCAAAACGTAGCAGTTTACTTATTGGGAATAAATAGTACTATATGGAGCAATACATATCAAGCAGATTACGGCAAGTTATCAAGTAAATTTACAACAGTTGACGCTACTAATGCAACATATGAAATGGAACTTCCAGTAGTAATGCCTACAAAATATTCAATTGAAAGCAACATAGTATTAGAGACATTAGGAACACCTTCAAAAGAAGGATATAACTTCCTTGGATGGTATAACGGAGACGAAAAGATTGAAGTTATCGACAAGAATTTAACTGGTGATTTAGTACTTAAAGCTAAATGGGAAAAGGGTTCATCTAATATCAGTTATGAACTAAATGGTGGAAAATTTGATACAGAACCTGATTTATCTTCCGCAACAGTAAAATCTACTTTCAATATTACAGATTATTTAACATATGCACAAGCTACAGGATATGAAGCAGCTCTTGTAGATACAGCTAATGGTACATATTGGAGTTATATATTATTGGAAAAAGTAGCAGATGCAACTAACCTATATAAAATAATTCAAATTGTAAGTGGTAACAAGAATATAACAAAAGAATTTGATTTAGCAATAACATGGCATAGTTCTTTAAAAGATGCTGACGCAAAGACAGAACTAACAAAAATAATGAATAGCAGTTCAAAATATATTGGAGATTATGTATTACTAAATAATGTTCCTGCGGCAAGTACAGCAACATGTAATATTACAACAACTATATATAGTGGTAGTGAAGTAATCTTTAAAGAGAAACCAAGAACTGAATATTATGAAACAGAAGAAGTACAACTTTTAACCCCATTTAAAGAAAATTACACTTTTGTTGGTTGGTATACATCAGCTGATTTTACTGGTACGCCAATTAGTAAAATTGAAAAAGGTACGACAGGCGATCTAAAACTATATGCCAAATGGGAAGCAACTAGATATACAATTTCATACGACCTAGATGGTGGCACACAAAGTGATGCAACTTTAGAATATACAGTTGAAGATGAAATATTACTTGGGATTCCTACAAAAGAAGGATACACATTCCTTGGTTGGTATGAAAATGATACTAAAGTTGAAAAGATTTCAAAAGGTACAACAGGAGATAAACTATATACAGCTAAGTGGGAAGTAGTTAAATATTCAATTTCATATAATCTAGATGGTGGCACACAAAGTGATGCAACTTTAGAATATACAGTTGAAGATGAAATATTACTTGGGATTCCTACAAAAGAAGGATACACATTCCTTGGTTGGTATGAAAATGATACTAAAGTTGAAAAGATTTCAAAAGGTACAACAGGAGATAAACTATATACAGCTAAGTGGGAAGTAGTTAAATATTCAATTTCATATAATCTAGATGGTGGCACACAAAGTGATGCAACTTTAGAATATACAGTTGAAGATGAAATATTACTTGGGATTCCTACAAAAGAAGGATACACATTCCTTGGTTGGTATGAAAATGATATTAAAGTTGAAAAGATTTCAAAAGGTACTACAGGAGATAAACTATATACAGCTAAGTGGGAATTAAACATAAAAACTATTGCAGAAGTTCTAGCATTAGCTGACGATGCATCAGTAAAAGTAGTTGCAAAAGTAGTAGCAATATATGCAAGAGGATATGTAGTAGCTGATAATACAGGTAACGTATTAGTATACTTCGGTTCATCATTCTCTCAAGACTTTAATATTGGCGATGTAGTATTAGTTGAAGGTACAAAAGGTACATTTAATAAAGGTGTACAAATTGCATCTCCAACAGTAACAGCATCAACTGAAACAGTTGAATTAACAGAAACTG
>ULNH01052996.1_pt1 | contig 13506 bp, 12 predicted proteins | sample 1951871 | NCBI WGS metagenome assembly ULNH01 (sample SAMEA4835572, study PRJEB28245) | human gut metagenome | biome: gut microbiome; material: fecal sample | place: Denmark | collected 2008 | reverse complement strand
AATAATTATTTGGATTTGAATAAACAAATTGAATGATTACAAAAAACAATATAACAACCTGTTAAAATAATTTATTTAAATTTTGACAAACAATTTAAATAGGGTTATCTTTTTGTGTTAAAAAAAGAGTGCAACTACCTATTAAAATAGTTACACTCTTGCAAGTTTGTGTTAAATAAAATTATTTTATTATTTTATTTTGCGAATATATTTCTATCGCTTTAACAATTTGTTTTCTTTTATCTAAATGAATTTCACTTCCATCAAATGCTTTAATTCTTAGTGCTGGATTTCTCATTATATTTGCTTCTTCTATTGTATCTATTTCTTCCCATTTAAGTTGCTTAACAATTTTACTTTTGAATAATATTTTAATTCCATGTTCATCAATAAATGTTATTTGGAAAATCCAATAAAACCCTATTAGAAAGAATAATGCAATTAAAGATAACGATATTATCAATAGTATCCAACCAAAATTTTGTCCATAACTTAAACTAGCAAAAAAACCAATAAGTAAAAACACCTCTAAAATCATTATTACAGCAAAATATGACATCGTTTGAAATAAATTTTTATAAAATTTTTGTTTCAAAATAATCAATCCTCCTAATGACTAAAACGCTGAAATTAATTTTCCAATTAAATATGATGTTAAATCATAGGTAGCTTCTGTTCCACCAGCAATTAGTGCTGCCAAGAATCTTAAAGCAAATTTAGAATTAACATCTGTGGCTACTCTACCCATAGATCCGGCAATTGAAGACATCGCAGAACCCATGCCAGCCAAAATATTTAATGAACCCATAATTGCAGATGTTGCCAATGTTTCCCCCCAATCAACATCTACGCTTTTGAATCCCGAATTATGCCAGCTAGTATAAACTGTTCCTGCTAAATTTCCAGCAAAACCTCCTGCAAACGAAGCGGTAGCTCCTAAAGCCATATAACCTATACATGCTAAATTAGCAACCTCAGATGCGGCGGCAAAAGCCATTCCACCTAGTCCTGCACCTACTCCACATAAAGCCCCTGAAATAGCACCACCAATATACCCGGCAGTAAAATCGCCTCCATTAGCTTCTGTAACATAACCATTAATTAGAGAACCAGCTCCTGCACCAATTAATACACCACCAAGAATACCGCCAACACCAGCAGCACATAAAACAATACCACCTACTATAGCTACTCCACTGATTAACCATGCAGCCCATTTAGGCATATGACCATTAGGATCGACATACATAATCGGATTGTTGTGACAATAACAATATAAGTTCAATCCATTAATGCTTTCTGGCTCGAGGTAGTTTACGTTATCTCGGTTAAGAAATCTACATAACGTTGCGTCGTAATATCTACTTTGCAAGTAGTACAGTCCCGTTTCGGTATCGTAGTAATATCCTCTATAGCGGATAGGATTTAGTATAGCTATATGGTTTTCGTAACCCGTGGCAATTACGCCGGTTGCCGAGTCGTAGATAAGCTCGTTCCTTGCGTTCCCTATTCTATGGTTGCCCCATGCGTCGTAGTTATACTTACACTGCAAGTCTCCTTCGGTATTGTATATTGCTATCACGTCGCCTAATATGTTTGTCCTGCATACATATTTCTGCGTGTCTTCGCCTTTCTTTACTACTATCGAACTTAGTCCTTTAACTCCATACCTATACAGTATCGTTACGTTATCTCTTATCTCGCTTACAAGTCTGGCACCTACGTAAAAGTACCTTACGTTACCCCTAATATCTTACCATATATTTCATATTATGTCAATAACAGAATCAAAAACAGACTCGATTGCGTAAGTTGGCTATGTGTATTAAAAATATATATTAAAATTTTAACACATTGTTCGAATGGATTTTATGTCAGCCCAGCTGCTCGTTAAGATTATCCATTCAAATTATGATGAATAAATTAAATGAATTATAGGCAAGTTATATTTAAGCATACGGCATTAAAAATAATAGTTAAAATTTTAACGGATAAATTGAACGGTGTACGTGACAGAAAAAACATTATTAAAATAATTATTTGGATTTGAATAAACAAATTGAATAGTTACAAAAACAATACAGCCACCTATTAAAACAATTTATTTATATTTTGACAGATAATTTAAATAGGCAGACTGTCCGTTACAGACAGTCTGCCCTTCAAAAATGGCAAGTATTCGAGTTTTTGCATGACAATATTTTTCTATCATCATCTTTTGTGTTTGAATACTATCAGATTCTGCTAATGATTCCATCTTTAAAAAAAGTCTACAATAAATAGCAGTTTTATACAAAATTATTTCTATATATCATCGCCTACTTACCATTACAATTTTAAGCTGAGGTTCCCAGCTAAAACGGATGATGTGCAAGACTACGTGTGCAAGGTTTTCACATCTTATCCTGTTTACAATTATTTTACTTTTTTTCTAATTCTTTTATTTTTTTTATTATTCTCTTCTTTAGGGATATAATATCCTATCCACCAAGAAAAAGGTAATACTATCAATAAACCAATTGCTAGGGTTCTATCTAGATCATACACAAAAAACAAAATCGAGATAGTAACAACAACAATAGAACAAATAATAGCACAAACTAATAATGTTTTGTTTTCTTTTTTATATCGTTTTATTTGTTCTTCGGTTGATAAGCCACTATATTTATTTTTCATAAAAATTATCCTCCCAAAAGTTCAGTAAAGAATTCCTTAATCCATTCATCAATTGATTTACCTCCTGGATTGAAAGAAAATCCATTTATTCCTAAAATATTTTCTCCATACCAGAATCGATCAAAAGCTGTTCCAAAAACCAAACCAACAATAGGCGCTATAATTGGTCCAATTATAGGTATCATAGCAGTTAAAGCAGATACTCCCCATGTTGCCACACTACTTGCTGCTATATATACAATATCGCCTACTATATTACCTGCTTTTTGTCCGTCAGATAAATTAGAATTAGTTAAATTCTTGTATAGACTTAATCCGACATTAATACCAATACTAATACCCATTAACCAGTTAGATGCTTTATCTAACCCGACTTATTTATCTAGGTGTTTAATTTTTCGAACGCCATCAATTACACCAACAATCATTGAAAACGAATTTTCAATATAACCAAACCCTGTCCCTAAAAAATCTAAATTTGACCAATAAAAACCTTTATTAATTAATCCACCACAAGGAACAACAATTTCGTTTATAGCTAATGAATTGATCATTACTCCAACACTAAAATTAACATACGCAACTCTAATCGGATTGTTATTTGCATAAGCATATAAATTCAAACCATTGATAGAATGAGGATCCAATTCACTTACATCTGATATTTGCATAAAACGTCCGAATTTAGGACTATAATACCTTGAGGATAACCAAAACCATCCCGTTTCGGTATCGTAATAGTACCCTCTATAGCGGATAGGATTTAGTATAGCTATATGGCTTTCGTAACCTAAGGCAATTACGCCTGTTTCCGAGTCGTAGATTAGAGTGCTACCGTCGTATATGCGGTGGTTGTTCCAAAATCATTTTATACTTGTTCTACATTATTATCGTTTAAAATGATTTCAAGTTCCCATTTAAATCTTGTATATATCAAATATCTTTTACCTTGTGCAAATAAATAAAATTTAAATAATGGCGATCGTCTATATCTTTTATAAGAATACTTTTCGATGTCTTTCATTTGAATTTCCATTCTTTCAAATAAGGTTTCGATGTAAACTTTTTCATCATCGATTTCGATTCTATATTTTTTAACACAAAACCACCAATATAAAATATATATTAAATAAATGATAACAGCTACTGATATTATTATATAAGCATATAATAATTCTTTGTCAAACTGGAGCCACATTGAAACAATAAATGATATGCCTGCTATGTACAACACAATCATCCACCGCTTCAACGCTTTACTCTCTTTCTTCATATCATCAATTACTCGCCTATGCATATGAATCCTCCGTTCTAACTAAGCCTTTCAAAAATATTAATGCACATATCGCAGCTAGCGCTGCAATCCTAGCACCCGGTACAGGCAATGTCACAGCAACTGCTATTGCAGCAGCACTAATAATAGTACCCCAACCGATATTAAAATTTATTTCGTGCGTCGTATCTCCGTTAATCACCCCTATAGATAGCGAAATACCTTCTTTATAACTAATTTCTCCGCCAAAGGTAGAAAACGGCGTCAGTTGCATGTTTCCCCCGAACCCTAAATTTGATGAATAATACATATCCAATCCCAGCCAATTCAAAGCATTTATTCCGACACCTATGCCCATTCACCGTCATCACCATGATTACTAAAATAATAAAACGTTTTCGGATTCCCTATCCGAGTAGTGCAAGTACATTTACGCCGCTCGGATAGTAAGAATAGTGCTTTCGTCACAACTAATGCAATACGAATATGAGTTTTTACCCGCTCAGGTAAAAACTTTTTCGATTTCTTCTTTTATCTTGTCGACCGAATCGAGGCAATACACTTTTGCCTTCAATTCCTTTGTTCCTCTTTCGCCTTTGAGATAATACGCCATAAACTTACGAAGCTGGTTTACTGCATACCTTTCTTCGAAGTATTCACAGAGAAGTTCGATATGCCTCATAATCAAATCACGTTTGCTGCGAGCCTTTAATCCCTGCAAAACGTTAAATATGTCCGGACGAGCAAGCGCACCTCTCCCTATCATATAAAAATCGGCACAATTCTTTCGTTGCAAAAAACTTTCCTCGTCAGTAATGTCGCCGCTTAGCGCAACGGGAATGTCAAGTGCGTTTTTAACCGCTTCGGTTATAGAATAATCGGCTTTCCCGCCATAAAGTTGCGCCCTCGTTCTCGCATGCACCGTCACCATCGATGCTCCGGCGTCTTGCATAGCCATCGCAAATTTTACCGATACGTTTTCGTTTTCTGCAAACCCGCTACGCATCTTTACGGTGACAATTCTGCCACGGTCGCACAACGATTTGACTATATCGGCAGCAACCGAAGGCGTCTTAAGTAATGCCGAACCTTCTCCGTTTTTTACCACTTTATTGACAGGACACCCCATATTGATATCAATTATATCAAACTTGCTCAGATAACCGAGCTCATCCGCTTTTACAAAATCCCTGTAATCGGATCCGAACAACTGCAAGCAGCTCGGTTTTTCCGTCTCGGAAATTCTTAGCAATCTTTCAGTTTGGGGATTTCGATAGCATAGCCCCTTTACGCTCACCATCTCCGTAACCGCCATCGCAGCCCCGTTTTCCAAGCATAATCTGCGAAACGCAATATCCGTATACCCTGCAAGCGGAGCAGCTATAAAATCGTTTTTTAGTTGTATATCTGCAATGCTCTTACTCATACAAGGTACTTATCTATGTCTTTGACTTTGCTTTGTTCGTTTTTCTCAAATACGTCTTTAACTTTTTGACAATACGCCAAAAGTTCGGTTTCTGCGTCTACTCCGCACTCGCTGCACACAGCCGCCGCTAAAAACAGCAGCTTGCCGCAATCGGACGTATCCGAAATTTTAGTTTTTAGCGTCGATACATCCGCAGCAACTCCCACTTTTTTCATTCTCGAAAAGATTTTTTTCGCTCTCATTAATGCGGGAAAATCCGGGAACCGGCATATCTGATCGTAATAAGAGCTGTACTGCTTTTCTGCGGCTTTAGCTTTATCCCAAAACTTCAGCGCTTCTTCGGGATTTGCTGCTTTATCGCCCCCGAAAATGTGAGTATGTCGAGAAATCAGTTTTTTGTTTATTCCTTCCAAAACGTCGTCTACGGTAAATTCCCCCGAACGCTCTGCTATGTCGGAATTTAAAGATACTTGCAGCAGAACGTCGCCGAGTTCCTCTATCATGCCGTCTATATCCCCCTTGCTAACGGCGTCGCAAACCTCATACGCTTCCTCTATAAAATTAGTTTTTATGCTCTCGTGCGTTTGCGCCTTATCCCACGGACAGCCGTCAGGCGCCGTAAGTCGCTTTATTATGCGACATAAATCCGCAAACGTTGCTTTTTTGCCGCCTTCTATCAAAATAGCAGTATCGTATTCGTATTTTTTTCGCCTGTCCAACTCTTCCAGCGCAATCTTTTCGCTGCCGTTATGCGACGAAATCTCTACTACGGTATCGTAATCGTAAAACCTAAGCAAAAATAATTTTACTTGCCCGGCTACAAAACGATCGTCTATACCGTATACGCAAAGCGGAGCCATCGTGTCGGGATAATAGCCGTCTATACGATATGCGCTTAACGTTACAAGATTTTCGCACGGTTCAAACGGAAGGTCGAATGCCCCGGGAATAATACTTATTTGCGTACGGCGGCTAAGTTCCGCTACCGAACTATCTTTGTACCCGTCGCCATCCACCACGTACACTAGATTTTTGCCTTCGGCACGCTTTATAACTTCCTCTGCCAAAAGTTCGTTAAGCCGATCGTAATTCTCTGCGGTTTCGTACAAATAGTCCAAACTTACGGCGTATTTCTTGCAAGGCGGCGTTTTGTTACTGCGTGCAACGACCTCGTCTGCCGCTTTTATGGCTTTTTTGCCACGTACCGTTATACTGTCTCTAAAATATCCTGCGCCTACTACCGTTATCATATCAGCCTCCGATACCGACATTTTAGCATAATTTGCACTTCTTTGCAACTAAAAACGAGAAGACGTTTGGTGACGCGCACAAATGCTGTTTGCCATGTTATAATAGTTTATTCCGTAGACCGCCGTTGCCACTTGACAATTGCTTCGACAAAAGCGTATAATTAAAAAAAGTTACATAGCAAGGAGCTTGTATGGAAAAATTTTATGAGTGTGATATCGCCGGAAGATCGGAAAAACTACCGATTATTCAACTTCCCACCGGCGTAAGCATCGCTTTTTTTAATTTACACGGGAATCAGGAACTCACGGAATATTGCGGCAAAGAAATTGCCAAACGTATTGCCGAATTTACGCCCGAAATCGTTATTACGGCAGAAAGCAAAGGACTTCAGCTTGCCCATGTCGTAGCCCGAGAGCTAAGGCAACCCCTTTATGCGGTGGCAAGAAAATCGCAAAAACTTTATATGGTTGACGGCATACAGTACACCGTATCCTCTATTACCACCAGAGGAGAACAGACGCTGTATCTGTCGAAACACGACGTCGAATTGATTAAAGGCAAGAGGGTCGCTATTGTAGATGACGTAATCTCCACCGGCGGTTCGCTTTCAGGATTGGAAAAACTCGTGGAAATGAGCGGCGGAAAAACCGTAATAAAGGCTACGGTCTTAGCCGAGGGCAATGCCTCTAACCGTAACGACATCGTTTTCCTCGGCACTATACCGCTGTTCGACTAAAATTCTACAATATAGAATCAGAAAAAAACCAAACACTTCCATGGGCGTTTTTAACTCTTTAGGAGTTATTTTAACGTAATTTCGAATCAATATTAAGAACGTGACATTTCTGCACATAAATTTGAAAATAGAAAGTGGCTTGTCAGCCGAGAAAATGTATGCTTATTTGTAATAGATAAGATGAATAGCGAACAAATGTAAAACAAAATAGATAACGAATTATTCTAACGCATTAAGAAATATTACACAAAATTGCACAAATATAAAAGCCCTCAAAACAAGAGGGCTTTTTTCGTCGGCGAAGTGTTAATAACATAATTCGAATAATTTACTTTATAACCCCGATTATATGATACTTTTCATAAACTCGTCCATTATAACATTGTAATTTGAACCGAAAATGTCGGCTAAATTATAGTCAATACAGCATTTTAAGACGTTATTTAACCCATAATTTTCTATCAAATAATAGGTAAAGGCATAAGCCTCGGGGTACGTTAAAACATTTCCGTCTTTACTTGTGCAAGCGTATATTTTACATATCGCAGTTGTCGCATACGGAAATTTGATTTGTGATTTATAACTACTATCTTTTAAGGTTATTTCTCCGATACATTTTGCGAGCAGCGCAAAATCAAATTCAGACAAAGTGTCGAATTTACCGCCGTTCTTCCGGTAACGTGTATTGACCGTGTTTACAAAATCGGCAATATTACCTGTTAATGTTTTATCCATAAAAGAAAGATAAAACCGATTATTTATATCCGAAATATGTTTAGAAACGTACCGAGATAAATACTCCGCTACGCCTTCGCCTATCCACGCTTCATCGGTGGGGTTGCTTTTTAATGTAACGGCGTGAATTGTTTCGTGAACATATTCGCTTGGGTCGAGCAAGTATATTTTTCGATTATTGACATCACAGCACGTTTTAATTTCTCTGTCGGAAACAAAGTATTCGAGATTGTCGGAATACCTTTGATTTACAAAATCGTAACTGTCGGAAGCGTTACTTTTTATATAATTCAATATTTTGGCACATTCTGCATTGCCTGCCGACAAATGATATAAAACTCTTTCCGGTGTATCAAAACTTGCGGTTTTGCGTTTGGAAGAAAACGCATCGAGATTGTAAATCCGATTTGCCGTGCTGATTACAAGCGGATAAGACAAAAATTTCTGACTGTATATCGCTTCGTCAAGCCACGACAAATCAAAAGGTATATTAAACTTGCGGTTTATACCTAAAAATGAAAGGTATTCGGTTCTGTAATCCGTTAAGTTTGCATTTATAAAGTTTTTGTATCCGTATGTGTTTATAACGAAATCACTGAAAGAATACGCCGTTTTTATTGCATTATTCGTATTATCATTAAAATCGTCGATAAAGTAAGCCGAAAATAGTGTTAATTCTAAATTTTTATCGTTTGCGTAATGTTCTTTAATTTCTTCATTGCTGTATTCACAATTAAAGGCGTGGGCATATGCTCCGTATTGTTTCCAATACTCGGTTGATTGAATATAAGCCCCTGCAAAAGCCTTTCTGTAACCGCCACTTTTTACAGCACTTTCATTGCAAATTAAAACTTCGTTTTGATATACTGCTTTATCGTTTCCTAAAATATATTCCTCGGCAATAATATAGCACTTAATTTGCGTGTCCAAATTGAATACACTTGTAAGTGTAGAATAATCGTCTTGCATTAAATTTATCAAATCGCTGATTTCGTCTTTTGAATTGCTTACACTGTTTTCAACGTGCAATTCTATGTTTTTATCTTTTAATATATTGCAAGTGGTGCTTTTATAATAGGGAATATACTCATATACTTTTGTTTGATAATTTTTGTCTTTGTTACACGCCGAAAAAACTATCAAGCAAGATAAAAGAGATAAACATATAATCAAAATAAGCCTTTTTCTCATAAAACGCCCTCATAATAACGGCTATATTGTTTTCGCCATTATACACGATTACACTGTTAAATTCAAGTAAAAAACCATTGTTAACTGCAAATGGCACTTTGGCGGGTACTTGACTTATACAAGTAAAAAACCATTGTTAACTGCAAATGGCACTTTGGCGGGTGCTTGACTTATACAAGTTATCGAAATCGGTTCGGTGGGTATCGTACCATATAAAAAAGCCGCCACTTTCGCAGCGACTTTTCTCGATTTTATCGGTCTTAGTCGTTTAGTATTTTTACGGCATTGGTTGATTCCACGGTATATTGTTCGAGATACGCTTTTAAACCTTTAGGATTCTTAATGCCGTTAAAGTTGATATCCCACCTGCCGACTGCGTCAACTTTTACGTTGCCGTAGTTAAAAATTCTACCGAAGAACGACTGGTAGACATTTACGGCATATACGCCCATAAACGCTGCAGTCGTTTCGCTTTTATTGAACACGCCCTTTTTGTAAACGATTTTGTCGTCGTAGAACTCGATAACCTCTTTCTTCCGTGCAATTATGTCGTAAATCAAAACAATCAGCGGAACGATAAGAAAAAACAAAATTATGCGCCAAAACGTAAACGCCGGCAAAATGCTTTTTCTTGCTACATAGTTAGGTTGCATAATACCCCTCCTCTTTCCTCACTCTATTTATATGAGTAGTATATACCAAAATTTTTGGTAAGTCAAGCGTTTTACTAAATATTTTGGTATTGTTAAGAAATGAAGGAAATAAAGTTCAAGGAAAATTTAAGAAACTTAAGGATTACATTCGGATTGTCTCAAGCACAACTTGCAGAAAAACTCGACGTGAATCAACGCACGGTAAGCGCATGGGAAAAAGGCGTTTGCGAACCGAGTTTCACCACGCTCACGCAGATCAGCGAACTTTTCGATGAAACGCTCGATGCACTTTTATACTAAAAAGCGCTACGCATTGGGTTATCGCACTCTTGTTTGCAATTTTGCAAGTTTATTTTCTTATCATAAGATACAATAAAACGAGATAGCGGTTGCCGGCATTACGGCAACCTTTAGAGCTGACGTTTTTCGTTGGTCCACGAACTTCTAATTCTTGCTTTTGCAAAAATAAGGGCGCTTGTTCTCTCTTTTTCTGTCACGAAAAAAGGCACCCATTTGGGTGCCTTCACTTTGGCGGAGAAGGCGGGATTTGAACCCGCGCACCAGTTTGATCCAGTCTACTCCCTTAGCAGGGGAGCCCCTTGAGCCACTTGGGTACTTCTCCGCAGCTCAAACATACGTTGCCTAGATATATTAGCACAACGAGTCGACAAAGTCAAGGATTTTTCGCAAGCAAAACAAAATTCTATTTCCACATACATTTACGTGCGACATTTTTTGCGCCGGCTATATTTGCGCCGCACATTCATTTCGGTCAGATAATCGCAGCACCGTTATGCCGTTTCGCTACAACACCCCCTTATTTTGTCATGGCGTACGCTACCGCCGCAGGACAATTTGAGGCATGCTTGTTTCTTTACAAACGCTTCGCTACTTCCACGCAGCATTTGCCGATAGTATCGCCGCTACTCTGCAATTTTTGTCTAAAAATCATCATATTGTTATGCCGTTTCGCTACAACATGATTATCTGTAATATACTTAACGTTAGCTTTCAAGATAGCGAAAATACAGTGCTTTATTGGATATACAAAATACGTTTTAATTACAAACTAACTTAATATTTTAGAGCATGATGTGTGACGATGAAAAACTACCCGTCTCGCTACCTCTCACTATTTCTCGATATTACGTTTACAGATAAGTTGCATCCGACATACGCTTGAATTACTATGACATATAGCCAAACCTGTCGGCGAAATCGCATATCGTATAGCATTTTTGTTCGACACAAAGGTCGCTATTCTTCTGCTTAAACAACCAATGCTATTGCAAAGCGATGCAATCATCCTTTCCTACCTATTCAATTGAAAAATATTAATAATATAAAATCAAAACACAAATAAATTTACATGTCGCTTTTTACTAAAACAAAAATATATTTCTGCGCTTTTTCCCTGCACCTAACGTTGCTATGTGTTGTTTTGCACGAAGTCTTCAAGCGTCGGCATATCGCTGCGCATACGATACTGCTTGCAGTCGGGCGATCGGTCGAGCAAAAATCTGTCATACATTTGCCTTCTGAGTGTTGCCGGATCTTTAAAAACGGTTAGCGAATTGATAACCTCGTTTATTTCTCTCTCCGTATACGTTTTGCCCGAATCGATTTTCGACGCAATATACCATATAGCATAAAGCTGTCTTTTCTTTTTTGCCGGCATTGCAATAAGTTTTCCGTCGTAATCAATAAAACTTGCAATACACTCGAAATCTTCTGCCATGTTATACACCTTTGTTCCTTTTCGATTTAACAACGCTTCTCTGTTTTAGCATAAAAATTGCTTAAAAACGAACTTCGCCGTTCTATTTTTATAATACCACCCTCACCAAACTGCGTCAAGCGAAATAAAAAGTCGAAAACTGCGTGCTTTTTTTGTCATTACGAAAAAAATATGCAATTCGCAAACATTATATACGATTTTTTTTTGATTTAGCCCACTTTACTTTGACAAACAATAATTAATTATGTATAATGATTGCTGATTCTTATACCCTGAGGTTTGCATATGGAAGGAACATTTTGGGCGCTTGTTCCGGCGCTTATAACCATTATCATCGCACTTATAACAAAGCAAGTGTACATATCGCTTTTTATAGGAATTTTTACCGGCGCAATGCTTTTTGCGCACGGAAATCCGTTAACCGCTTTCGAAAACCTTTTCGAAGTTATGGCAAAGACACTTTCCGGAGACGGCGGCTCGCACGGAGCGATTCTGATATTTATATTGATGCTCGGCGTGTTAGTAGCTCTTATCGATAAAGCGGGCGGCACCAAAGCAATGGGCAACTGGTTTGCATCTAACGTAAAATCTCGCAAAGGCATGCTTGCCGTAACTGCCGGTTTCGGAGCATTGATGTTTATGGACGATTACTTCAATCGTCTCGCTACAGGTACTGTTATGCGTCCCATCACCGACAAATATCGAATAAGCAGAGTTAAGCTCGCTTACATAATAGGTTCGTTATCCGTAGCCGTGTGCGTGCTTGTTCCCATCAGCAGTTGGGCAAGCGCAATCGAATCTAACATAGCAAGCGGACTCACCGAAGAAGCGCTTAACGGCGACAACATCTACTCTCTTTACTTAAAATCCGCAGCATGCAACTTTTACCCCATTTTGACAATAGTTTTTATATTCGCTACAATCGCCCTCGGAATGGACTTTTTCGGAATACGAAAGAGAGAACTTAACACAATGGAAACGCAAGATCCCAACTGCGGCATGGAAGCGACTTTTAAATCCGAAGAACATCACGCCGAAAAAAGCACCGGCAAAATCATTGATCTTGTTCTTCCTATAGCCTTTATGATAGCCTTTTCGATAGGTTTTATGATTTACTTCTCTGCGACGGATAGCAGCTCGGGTTCGGAAATAGCTCTTGCGTGCGGCTCCACCGTCGCTGTAATCGCAACGCTAATAATGTACCTTATCCGAAAAAACATTACTCTTAAAGGTTTTACGCAAAGCCTCGGCGACGGATTTAAATCCATCTGCGACGTATTCATGATTCTTATCCTAGCCTGGACTCTTGCCGATATTTGCGCCGAATTGGAAATTAACACGTTTATCTCGTCAATCGCCAACGCAATGGGCGACATGAAAGTTTTGCTTCCGGCAATTATGATGCTTATCGCAATGGGCATATCGTTCGCTACGGGAACAAGTTGGGGAACTTTCGGAATAATTGTTCCGCTTGTCAATCCCATGTTTGTAGGACAGATCGGTTCCGAACTTTATCTCCTTACCGTTGCCGCCGTATTATCCGGCGCAGTATTCGGCGATCAGGTTTCCCCCATATCCGACGCAACTATTCTTGCTGCGGCAACCACGAAATGCAACCACATGGACTACGTGCGTTGTCAGCTCCCCGTCGCTTTGATGGTAGCCGTACTGTCGTTTGTAGGCTTCCTTATCGGCGGAATTACGAAATCGATAACAATCGGTTGGATTGTAACGGCAGCGGCGTTTGTAATATTCATGACGGTGTCATATTTTGTGCAGCGCTCTAAAAACATGCTGCTTCCGAAGTTTGACTCGAGCATGATTGTG
>ULNH01052203.1_pt1 | contig 13580 bp, 8 predicted proteins | sample 1951871 | NCBI WGS metagenome assembly ULNH01 (sample SAMEA4835572, study PRJEB28245) | human gut metagenome | biome: gut microbiome; material: fecal sample | place: Denmark | collected 2008 | reverse complement strand
ATGACTGCCGTATGTGAGAAGTTTGGTCATCAGGTAAGTTATAAGTATGCTCTCTGTGGAGCAGATGCTATTGATAAGGTGGGCGATCCGTTCCCTGAAGAAACGTATCAGATTTGTAAGGAAGCTGATGCTGTATTATTCTCGGCGGTAGGTGATCCGAAGTTCGACAACAATCCTACAGCCAAAGTGCGTCCGGAACAAGGACTTTTGGCTATGCGTAAGCGCTTGGGACTTTTCGCAAATATTCGTCCTGTGCAGACATTCAAATGCTTGTTGCATAAATCTCCGCTTCGTGCTGAACTGGTAGAAGGTGCCGATTTTCTGTGTATTCGCGAATTAACCGGAGGAATGTATTTCGGAGAGAAATATCAGGACAACGACAAGGCCTATGATACGAACATGTATACACGCCCGGAAATAGAAAGAATCTTGCGGGTTGGTTTTGAATATGCCATGAAGCGTCGTAAACATCTGACGGTTGTAGATAAGGCGAACGTATTGGCTTCTTCTCGTCTGTGGAGACAAATTGCTCAGGAAATGGCTCCGAAATATCCGGAAGTGACTACCGATTATATGTATGTGGACAATGCCGCCATGCGTATGATTCAGGAACCGACTTTCTTTGATGTCATGGTAACAGAGAATACATTTGGAGATATCCTGACAGACGAAGGTTCTTGCATCAGTGGTTCAATGGGCTTGTTGCCATCTGCTTCTACGGGTGAAAGCACACCGGTATTTGAACCTATCCACGGTTCATGGCCACAGGCAAAAGGATTGAATATCGCTAATCCGTTGGCACAAATTCTCTCCGTTGCCATGTTATTTGAATACTTCGATTTAAAGGCTGAAGGTGCGCTGATTCGCGAAGCCGTAGATGCTTCATTGGATGCTTGTGTCCGTACACCGGAAATTCAGGTTGAAGGTGGAGCCAAATACGGTACTAAAGAAGTTGGTCAATGGATCGTTGAGTACATTAAAAAGAAATAATGAGTACTGATGTCTTTTGAGTTTATAAGTTTTTGTATCCTTCTAGGAATGAAACTTATAAACTCAAAAACTGAAAAGCTTATACTTATTCGCACATTCGTAATAGTTCTTCCACGATCGCTTGATCATAGCCCATTTCCTGCGCTTTCAAGAAATCTTTCTTGGCCGATTCTTTTTCATATTGTGCCAATTTGACTTTCCCTCGCAAGATATATAAAGAAGCATTGGGCGTACTTTCTACGAAAATCCGATTAATATCGCTCATGGCACGGGCATTTTTCCCCATCAAGAAATAAAGATCAGCCCTTCCTTCATACAAGATCCAGTCACGAGGCATTTTATCAATCAGGTAATTATAGATCCGTTCGCTTTCATCATAATTTCCTCGCGTCTTTTCCAAGATGGCATATCCCATGCGGGCCAAAACCGACTTTTCGTTCAGTTGGAGAATTTTGTCGAAATCACCTTCTGCCGCTGCATATTTCTTTTGTGCCAGATAAAGCAGTCCGCGTGCATACAGTGATTCCTGATGTTCCGGATCTACAATCAGCAACGCATTATAATCGTTAATGGCTTTGTCTATTTCTCCCAATTCCGTATAAAGCGAAGCTCTGTTTTCCAATATGGTAACGCTTTTGGGGTGACGGCTTAACGCCGCTGTATAAGAAACGATTGCCTCTTGTTTTTTCCCTTGTCTCCGTTGAATTGTTCCTAAATTACAGAGTAAAGCAAAATTAGCCGGATTACCCGGTTCTTCGCGCATGGCGTTTTTGAGCGCTTCTTCAGCCGAAACTAAATCGTTTTTATCAAAATAATCACAGCTTTTCTGTATCCATTCTTCATAAGTCTGTGCAGAAAGAGACCCGAAGCCACAAGAAATAAAAAAAATCGAAAGAAATATAAATCTTTTTCCCATTTAATTTGTTTACTAAATAAGCACGTGCAAAACTAAGGATTTATTTCGGCTATTTGTCCAAATATAAATTATTTATAGCTTTGCTACACTTTGTAAGAATTCAAGATAGAATAAGTTGAGTGATAACGGATAAAGCAAAACAAATTTAAAATAGAAAACAATATGATTTTATTAGAAGTAGTTGAAACGGGCACTAAGTTGTCTCGTGTATTAGATTCTCTTGTTGAGCAGGGAGCTGCTTTGGGTTGGACTTTGATTAAAGCCTTGCTGGTATTTATTGTAGGTCGCTTTTTAATCAGTATGATTAATAAATTAGTACAGCGAGTCTTGTTGAAGCGAAATATTGATCCTTCCATCAAAACTTTTGTCGGTAGTTTAATCCACATTATATTGATGATTCTGCTGATTGTTTCGGTTGTTGGAGCATTGGGTGTACAAACGGCTTCGTTTGCCGCTTTATTGGCTTCTGCCGGTGTGGCAATTGGTATGGCTTTGAGTGGTAATCTGTCGAACTTTGCCGGAGGATTGATTATTTTGATCTTCAAGCCTTATAAAGTAGGCGATTTTATTGAAGCCCAGAATCTTTCAGGAACAGTTCGGGAGATTCAGATCTTTCATACGGTATTGACAACTACCGACAATAAGGTGATTTATATACCTAACGGCTCATTGAGTAGCAGCGCTGTTATTAACTATTCATACCAGCAAGTTCGCCGTATCGATTGGACATTTGGTGTAGAATATGGTACAGATTATGCCAAAGTCAAAGGGGTTTTGGAAGAAATCCTTGCAAAAGATGAACGAATCTTGCAAGAACCGGCCGCTCCTTTTATTGCTATGAGTCAGTTAGCCGATAGCAGTGTGAATTATGTTGTCCGTGTTTGGGTAAATAGTCCGGATTATTGGAATGTTTATTATGACATCACCCGTATTGTATATGAACGTTTCAATGCAGAAGGCATTGGTTTCCCATTTCCTCAGCTGACCATACATCAGGCTAAGGATTGAAGCCTTTTGTACAGAAAACAATTGGGTTTGTTCAGAAAACATACCGTTTAGAAAGATTCTTTTGATTCTGATTATTATTCAAAAGGAATTATATATCTTTGTAGTGTAGAAAAGGAAACATACTCTTATTTTTGTTTAAAGCAAAAATAAATGATTATATCAATCTTTTATTACACTATTATTAATATTATCGTTAAGCCCGGATGTTATATGCCGGGCTTTTTTATTTATAAGAGATTATAGTTATGATATACTCTTTCTTGACCTTTCCAACCAATGTCCATGCGATATGTGTTTTAAAACTCCCGAGAATCGGAAATGATTCCAATTACTTTCGTTTTTGATATTCGTTACTTCTGTTTTGCCGGTGTAATATGTTGTATCTGGTATTATAAATACGGGTTTTTGTACAATAAAATGTGGATTTGGCGCATAAACCGGACATGGATAGGACAAAGTCATGAACTTTTTCTATCTTTGCTAAGTTATTGATTAAAAAGGATCAGAATAAGAACAAATTAAAAACATATGAAGAAAAGATTTACATTGTTATCAACTGCTTTATTAATGGGAACTTCGCTTTCGGTGTTTGCACAAGAGCAAGCTAGTCCGGTAGATAAGGCAGAATGGAAAGAAGGAAATTACTTTTATTTAACGTCGGCTAATTCTTATTTGGCGTTAGATGCAGAACGGACAGACTCTGTTCTTGTTAGAAGTAATAAAGGGGATACAAAAGATGAAATAGATTTGGCTTTGTGGCAGATAAAGAAAGTAGAAACGACTGCTGGTGGCGATGTTTATCAATTCACGAACAAAGCTACAAAGGCTGTTTTATCATTCTCTACAAAAGCAAATGCAACTACGGTTTTGGATCCATCAGGTGTTTCTCAATGGACATTTACTGGCGGTAAGATTGTTGGTTATTATGGTGACAGTAAAACGTTGGCCTTGTCTGTTTCGGATTCCAAGTTGACTTTAGCTTCAACTGTGAACAATAGTTTTACGGTAGAACTTCCTATTTCGAATTATCTGCTGAAAGCAGATGAATTAGGAGATGGTATTTCTACATTTATCCTAAATATGGGTGGCAATTATACTGGTGATATCTTTAAGGACAAGGAATTGGTTGCTACGAATTTAACGGGTGAGAATAAGGATTATATGTCTTTACAGATCAAAGGGGATGAATACTTTGATGATGGAAAAGCCAAATATTTAGGAGTTGATACACTTTATACAGAGATCTCGGGAGCTAAGAATGCCTTCGGGTTTAAGTTTGTTGCCGATTCTACATATAAAGGACCGGCAGGTGGTGGTACACATACGTGGGGAAATGAAGCGTTCCAGAAGTTTAAGTTTACGATTGACTTGAAGAACGATTCTGTTGCCATGTTTGTCAAGCAAGCTCCATCTTTAGCTTTAGATAAAATATATAGTGAAAAAGATGTTCAAGTAGTCTATGCTACATTAGGAGATAATAAAGTACTGACGGTTAGTGAAACGAATCCTTTACAAGGTACAGCTCCGTTTATTACAACCCGCCGCGGAACCCCAGTTACATTGGCGAACGGCTCAGGTGTTTATTTCCTGAAGAATGTAGGAAAGACTGCGAATGCCGGCAAATACCTGTATGGAAATGAAGTATATACTTCTGAAACTCCTTCTGTTTATAATCCGGACGGACAATGGTATGTAAAGGAAGAAAACGGTAAATATAGTATTGTAGATCGTTTGAGTAATAAATCGTATGCTACTAATTGTGAAATCTTTGCCGTTAAAGGTATAAGTGGTGCTTATACGGTAGCTGGAGAGACGGATACACTTTCATTTGAATATCAGCCGAAGGTGGATTTGAAGGATAAATATCTGGGTATTCTTCGCCTTACAGAAGCTGAGTTGAAAGAGAAAACCATTCAGTTGAATGTGAATGCTGTTGGAGGAACAGTTCCTATCTCTGTTTCAGATTCTTTGTTATTGGCAGATATGGAAAAAGAAGCTACTTCATTCCGTTTGTTTGCTGGAACGGAAGAGAAAACTGCTGGAGCAAAGTCTTTAGGTGATACCTTGTATACGGTTTCATATCGCTTGGCTGATCAGTTTGGTGATCGGGTTTTAGTGAAAGATTCTAAAACTGGTTCTTTAATCATGTCAAGTTACCAGAAAGATCCATTGGATATTGTCTTCAGACAGTCGAATGATGGTACTGTTTATGAAATGACAGTGGGTAAGGAATATGTTACTTATAGTACACAATCTAATTTGCTGTTGAGCGAAGAAAAATCGGAAGCTGTAGAATTTGATGTCGATATCATTGACGCTCCGCAATATGAAACAGTAGAAAGTTCACATCTGCGTTTCGGATCTAATGGCAAATACTTGACAATGAATCCGCTTACTTTGTGGGCTGAGTTAAAGAACGAAGGTCAGAAAATTACAAAAGCGGATTATACTGCTGATAACTTCTCATTCAAGATTGAAAAGGCAGATACGGTTATTCCGGGTAAACCTGTTTATTTGATCTCTACTTGTATGATTGGTGCAGATGATGAAACTTCAGATGTTCGCTATTATCTGTCAGCTATTGATACAGTACAGCATGAGGGAAAGAATCGTTTAGGATTTATTCCTTCAAATGATACAATCCGAACATCCAAGAATAGTCCGGCTTACTTCTCTTTGAAGAAGAATGAAGACGGTAGTTTGTGGTTGGAAAATATCAATGTAAAGGGTGGTGCATTCGTTTCACAGATTGCCAATACCTTGGTAATGTCGAATACGGGTATGAACTTCTCTGCAGAAAAGGCTTCTGCTCCAACAGCAAATGAAGAAATAGAAGCTCCTACATCTGTCGTTGTTGCTGGTGGTCATAATTCAGTAACTGTGATGAATGCTAAAGACAAGAAGATTGTCCTGACGGATATCTTAGGAAAGATTGTCGGTAACTATTTGGTAACAAGTGATCGTTTTACCGTTCCGGCTTCTCGTGGCTTGCTGATTGTTGCTATCGAAGGAGAAGTTGCTCAAAAGGTAATTGTGAAATAAGATTTATACATAAATCGTCATAGTAACAGGAAACGGTGTAAATCCATTACGGATTTATGCCGTTTTTTTATGATGTTTATTAAAGTTTTGGGTAAAATAAAAACGACCTTCCAGATAACTCTGGAAAGTCGTTGAAATAGTTTGAATCTTATGTTACTCAAGTATTGAGGCGTTCTACATTCTTTACACCTTTGACAGTCTTGAGTTTTTTAGTCAGTTGATTTAATGTCGTCGTATCTCTTACCTGAACGGTGAAGTTACCCTGGAATAATCCATCAACGGAATCAATATGTAAGGAGCGTAAAGAGACATTGGTTTCCTTGCCGATGACAGAGGTGATGTTGGTAACAATGGCAATGTCGTCGCGACCTACTACGCGCAAGGTAACGATATATCCGTTGTCGCCTTTGCCACTCCATTTGGCACGGATGATACGATAGCCGAAACGGCTGAACATTTCCTGTGCATTTGGACAATCCATGCGGTGTATTTTAATACCTTGAGTAGAAACAAATCCAAACACTTCATCACCATAAATCGGATTACAACATTTGGCCAGCTTGTATTCGATACCGGTCAGGTTTTTATCGATTACCAATACATCTTTGTTGGTTGCTATCTCTTCCGCTTCGGTCGTAGTAACGAACTCTTCCGCACTTCTGGCGACCAGATGTTCTTGCTGTTCGGTTTCTTTACGGATCAAATCCAAATACTCATCAATAATGACATTCGGATCCAAACGCTCTTCGGCTATATCAACATAAAAGTCTGTTACGGTCTTGTATCCTTTCTTCTTGATATAACGCATAAGCGAAGCCTCTTCCATGTCGATCTTTCTGTTCTTGAACCGTCGTTGCAACATCTCTTTAGCAAAATCTACTGTCTTGGCCATTTCTTCCCGCAATGCCTGTTTGATCCGTACACGGGCTTTTGACGTGACGACGAAATTCAACCAATCTCGTTTGGGCGACTGGGTGGGCGAAGTAATGATGGAAACCGAATCCCCATTGTTCAATTCATATTTGATGGGGACATTCTTTCCGTTCACTTTCGCTGATACACATTTACATCCCAGCTGAGAATGGATGGCGAAGGCAAAGTCCAGCACCGTTGCGCCTTTGGCCAGTTTGATCAGTTCTCCGGTTGGAGTAAAGACATAGATTTCATCTTTATACAAATCCATCCGGAAATCTTTCATCAGATCCAGCGGATTGGAGTCTTTTGCTTCCAGTGCAGCCCGCACTGTATTCATAAATTCATCCAAGCCTTTTTCGGCCTTGACTCCTTTATAACGCCAGTGTGCCGCCAGACCCTTTTCGGCTATTTCATCCATTCGCTTGGTTCGGATCTGCACTTCTACCCATTTATTCTCCGGACCCATAACCGTAATATGCAGACTTTCGTATCCGTTCGATTTCGGAATGGAAATCCAGTCTTTTAATCGTTTGGGATTTGGCTGGTACATATCTGTTACGATCGAATATACCTGCCAACAATCGGAGCGTTCTTTTTCAAGAGGCGTATCCAAAACAACCCGGATAGCAAACAAATCATAGATATTCTCAAAGTCCACCTTTTGCTTTTTCAGCTTGTTGTTGATGGAATGAATAGATTTGGTACGTCCTTTGATCTCAAACTTAAACCCTGCCTGTTCCAGCTTTTCTTTCAGTGGAGCAATGAATCGGGCTATATAAGCGTCGCGCGAACGTTTTGTCTCATTCAGCTTTTGCTTGATATAATCGAACTGTTTCCGGTCGATATACTTAAGAGACAAATCTTCCAACTCGCTTTTTATTTTATAAAGTCCCATTCGATGCGACAAGGGAGCGTATAAATAAGCGGCTTCTGTAGCCAGACGGATACGATCATCTTCTGACAGTTTTTTCCCGAGTCGCATCATACAGAGGCGGTCGGCAATCATGATGAGGATGACACGCACATCTTCGGCAAACGAGAGTAACAGATGGTGGAAATTCTCCGAATTGACAGCCGTATTTCGAGCGTATAAGTCGGAAGTACGAAGCAAACGTTGAATCATGAGCGTGATGTCTTCCCCAAATAACTCTTTTACTTCCTCGTTGGTAATAACACCTTTGTAGACGGGACGGTAGAGTAACAGTGCCAGTACAGATGTCCTTTTCAGACCTATTTCAGTCGTTGCGATCAGTGCCGTATCAATATTTCTGAGCAGGCCATTGATTCCGTTCTTGTCTCTTCCATAACATTCTTTGGCTACAACTTGCTTCATCAGGTTCTTCATCTTGGAAATATCGTCTTTTTCCAGGAACGAATACAGGTTACGTAACAGTAATCTGTATTTGGTGAAGAATTCTTTCTTTTCTTCTGGTGTAAAAAATGGTAATGTCTCCATAAGCTTTATGCTTTATTTTGCCCATTTGAGGACAAGTACGGTAAAACGTGTTGTAAAAGTATCTTTTTATTTTGAAATATCTATGATATTATTGTCGTTATTTTTATACATTTGCGTACTAAGGATGAAGAAAAAATATTTTATTCATAAAAATAGTGTACTATGTTAAACGCGAAAGACTTGGAGCAATTATCTGAAAAAGGTATTTCACAAGAGAAAATTGAGGAACAGTTATCCTGTTTTGAGAAAGGGTTTCCTTTCCTGGAAATAGAGGCATCGGCTTCTGTTGAAAAAGGAATAAAGGTGATTCCGGCAGAATCTCAGCCGGCTTATATGGCTGCTTGGGATGCTTATCTGACAAAGAACAAACGTATTCTAAAGTTTGTCCCGGCGTCGGGTGCTGCCAGTCGTATGTTTAAGAATCTGTTCGGATTCCTTTCTGCCGAATATGATGTTCCTACCACAGATTTCGAGAAGAAGTTTTTTGCCGATATCTGTAAGTTTGCCTTTTATAAGGCTCTAAATCAGAAATGTCAGGAGAATACGGGGAAGGATATTCCGGCTTTGGTTGCCATGGGTGAATATAAAAAAGTCGTAGCAAACTTATTGGAAAAGATCGGATTGAATTATGGCGCTTTACCCAAAGGTTTATTGTTGTTCCATACGTATCCTGAAACTTTCCGTACTGCAATGGAAGAACATTTGGCTGAAGGAGCCATGTATGCCAAGAACAATGCGGGTGAGGTAAATATTCACTTTACAGTTTCTCCGGAACATCAGGCTTTGTTTGAACAGTTGGTTGCAGAGAAGAAAGATGCTTATGAAGATAAATTCTCTGTGAAATATGATATTTCATTCAGTGTTCAGAAGCCGAGTACGGATACAATTGCTGTCAATATGGATAATACTCCGTTCCGGGATAAAGATGGCAAGTTGTTGTTCCGTCCGGGTGGTCACGGTGCATTGATCGAAAACCTGAATGATGTAGATGCTGATGTCGTATTCATTAAGAACATTGATAATGTGGTTCCGGATAGTTTCAAATCGGCAACTATCATCTATAAGAAATTAATTGCAGGTGTTTTGGTCAGTCTGCAAGAGAAGATTTTCAAATATCTGGAATTGATTGATACCGGTAAATACACACATGATCAGATTGAAGAAATGATTCATTTCCTGCAAAACGATTTGTGTACCCGGAAATCAGATATCAAGTTGATGGAAGATGCCGAATTGGTTCTTTACATTAAGGATAAACTGAATCGTCCATTGCGTGTTTGTGGTATGGTGAAGAATGTAGGAGAACCGGGTGGTGGTCCGTTCTTAGCTGTTAATCCGGATGGTTCTGTTTCTTTACAAGTATTGGAAAGTTCACAGATTGACATGAATGATCCAGTCAAGAAAGCCTTGTTTGAGAAAGGAACTCACTTTAATCCTGTTGATCTGGTTTGTGCAATTAAGAATTACAAGGGCGAGAAGTTCAATTTGCCGGATTATGTAGATAAGAATACTGGTTTTATCTCTTATAAGAGTAAAGATGGTAAAGAATTGAAGGCTCTTGAGTTGCCAGGCCTTTGGAATGGTGCTATGAGCGACTGGAATACAGTCTTTGTAGAAGTTCCGATTGAAACATTTAATCCAGTGAAGACTGTAAACGATTTGCTTCGCCGTGAACATCAATAAGACGCGTTGCTGAAAGCAGGTTTTCCGGATGGTTTGATCCGGAGATACATATACAGATCTGGAAGTTATGCAATCTATACATATTTGCATTTGCTTTCAGATCTGCATTTTTTGTGTGTAGTGAATGTATTTATGAATTATAAAGATTGAAAGAGAAGTATAGATGTTGATATTGGTTGTAACAATTTTCATTGTCGGATATTTAATGATTGCATTTGAACATCCGATAAAGATAAACAAGGCAGCTTCAGCCTTGTTGACGGGAACGATTTTATGGATTTTGTATGTGATGAACGGTCCCGAATTTGAATCTTTGGTTTCCAGTGATGGATTTAAGGCTTTTGTTCAAGATCCACAAGTGGCTTCTTTGTCGTTGATGGAACAATGCCAGCAATATATCGTCAGTCATCAAATATTGGTAAGTATCGGTGAAATTTGTCAGACATTGATATTTCTGGTCGGTGCCATGATTATTGTGGAACTGATAGATGTGCATGGCGGTTTTGAGTTTATTACCAATCGGATCACAACGCGGAAGGCCAAGCCTTTGTTGATTATGATTTCTATCCTGACATTCTTTATGTCGTCAGTATTGGATAATTTGACAACGTCTATCGTGATGATTATGCTTATTCGGAAGATCATAGCCGATCAGAAAACCCGTTGGTTCTTTGGTAGTATGATTGTGATTGCTGCAAATAGTGGTGGTGCTTGGTCTCCGATAGGCGATGTGACTACAATTATGCTGTGGGTCAAAGGAAACATATCGACCGGTGAAACTATTCCGCATCTGATCCTTCCCAGTCTAGTGTCGATGTTTGTTCCGATGTTGTTAATGGCCAGACAGATGAAGGGTAGTGTTACATCTCCTGAACAAACGACCTTAGCTCTAGAGGATGAAGGTCAAGCGAATAGTCCGGAAGAGTTTTTTGCCTTAGCGCATCGGGAACGTTTGTATATCTTTGTTTTGGGCATACTTTGTCTGTTGTTTGTACCGGTCTTTAAAATGGTGACTCATTTACCTCCTTTTATGGGTGTAATGGTAGGTGTTAGTATTTTGTGGTTCTTTACTGAGTTTATTTATGGTAAGAAAGAATCATTGGAAGAAGACCGCAAGTTGCGTGTATCGAAGGTCGTACATCGGATTGATGGTTCAACTCTTCTTTTCTTCTTAGGTATTTTATTGGCTGTTGAAGTACTGAGATATACTGGTATTTTAGGCGCTTTTGCTTCATGGTTGGATACTTCTGTCGGAAATGTCTTTATTGTAAATATGGTTATTGGTACGCTTTCGGCAGTAGTCGATAATGTTCCTTTGGTGGCAGGTGCGATTGGAATGTATCCGGTAATGACGGAAGAAGCCGTTGCAGTCAGTGCAGATCCGGTTTATTGGATGAATTTTATACAAGATGGAACTTTCTGGCAATTCCTGGCTTATTGTGCCGGTGTGGGAGGAAGTATGCTGATCATCGGTTCTGCAGCAGGTGTTGTGGTTATGGGTTTGGAACAAATCAGCTTTGGCTGGTATCTGAAGAAGATTACCGGAATGGCTTTCTTGGGGTATTTAGCCGGAGCTTTGGTATATATTCTTCAATGTACTCTTATATAACGGAAAATGATTGCTATAGCAGATAGTGGTTCAACCAAGACAGAATGGTGCTTGGTAGAGAAAACTGGTCAGATTCATTCTCGGTGTTTTACGCCGGGAATGAATCCTTATTTCCAGTCGGAAGAACAAATGACAACCATGATTCAGCAGGTTTTGTATCCGCAATGGACTGGATTGGTTATTGATGCCGTTTACTTCTATGGGGCAGGTTGTGCTTTTCCCGAGAAAAATGTTTTGATAGAAAAGGCGATCCATTCCTGTTGGTCTGTTCCGGTGGAAGTGAACAGTGATTTGATGGCAGCCGCTCATGCCTTGTGTGGTACCGAAACAGGTATCGCCTGCATTTTGGGAACAGGTTCCAATTCTTGTCTGTATGATGGGAAAGAGGTAAAAGAGCAGATTTCTCCTTTGGGATTTATTTTAGGTGATGAAGGCAGTGGTGCCGTTTTGGGGAAACTGTTGATCGGAGATTGTTTGAAACGCCAATTGCCGGCTTCGCTATGTCAGGAATTTATGGAAACTTACCAACTGACACCGGCTACTATTTTGGAATATGTTTACAAGAAACCTTTCCCGAATCGTTATCTGGCCAGTTTTGTTCCATTCTTGAAAGAGCATTTGGATGTAGAGCCGGTTTTCCAATTGGTTTATCGTAGTTTTGATGCCTTTATCCGGCGAAATGTAATGCAATATACGGGACATGACCGATATCCGGTTCATTTTGTAGGTTCGGTGGCTTTTTATTTTCAGTCGGTATTACGGCAAGTCCTCGAGAAATATGAACTGACGCCGGGAAAGATAGAGAAGGCTCCTATGGACGGTCTGATTTTATATTATAATAAGGTAAGGAAATGAGTTTTCAGAAAATAACGGAACAAGAATCGTTGTATCATGATTTGGAGAAGAAATCGGTACACGAACTATTGACGGAGATTAATCAGGAAGATCAGAAAGTGGCATTGGCTGTACAAAAGGTGATTCCACAGATCGAGAAATTGGTGACAGGTATTGTTGAGCGGATGAAGCAAGGTGGACGACTGTTTTATTTAGGTGCCGGGACAAGCGGACGATTGGGCGTTCTGGATGCTTCCGAAATTCCACCGACTTATGGAATGCCTAATACGTATGTGATCGGATTGATAGCCGGTGGTGAGAAGGCTTTGCGGAATCCGGTGGAAGCAGCTGAAGACGATGCGTTGAAAGGCTGGAAAGAATTGTGTGAACATCAGGTTTCTTCTCGGGATGTTGTGGTGGGCATTGCTGCTTCAGGCACGACGCCTTATGTGATCGGAGCTTTACATCAGGCGCGTCAGGAAGGGATTTTGACAGGCGCGATTGCCTGTAATCCAGATTCTCCGATAGCGGCTGAGGCTGATATTGCCATTGAACCGATTGTCGGTCCGGAATATGTTACGGGTAGTACACGGATGAAAAGCGGAACGGCCCAGAAGATGGTATTGAATATGATCAGTACAGCTACGATGATTCAATTGGGAAGAGTCAAGAACAACCGGATGGTGAATATGCAGCTGACTAACCAAAAGCTGGTTGATCGGGGAACGCGGATGATTATGGATGAGTTAGGTTTGGATTACGATACGGCGCATCATTTGTTGCAATTGCATGGTTCTGTTCGTGAAGCTGTTGATTCTTATCATCGGGAGTGGCGTTTGAATCAGTGATATTTTGTATATTTGCGCGTTAAATCATAATGAAATGAGTTTCTTATCAAAATTATTCAAGAAAAATACACCGGAAACAACAGAAGAAACGACGAAAGGTTCTGTTGAAGAGTTCGTTTCACTGATCCGGGTTTACTATCAGGCTGTCATGGCCGTTAACTTGGGAGTGACGAATCTGAATATGCTGGCTGATATGGCTTTATTCAAGCGTATGCTGAAGATTCCGACTCAGAATAATAAATTAGGTGTTGCTGAAAAGGCACGTGTCCGCAAAGTCTT
>ULNH01031854.1_pt1 | contig 13581 bp, 10 predicted proteins | sample 1951871 | NCBI WGS metagenome assembly ULNH01 (sample SAMEA4835572, study PRJEB28245) | human gut metagenome | biome: gut microbiome; material: fecal sample | place: Denmark | collected 2008 | reverse complement strand
CATCCGATGCTCCGTTTGCCAACTTTGGCGACGAATATGCCCAGAATTCACTCCGACACTATTATGCCAACATCACCTTTATCGATGATCAGATCGGTGAAATTATCCGATGCCTGAAAGAAAAGGATATGTACGACAATACCATCATCTGCTTCACCGCCGACCATGGAGACATGATGGGAGACCATTATCACTGGAGAAAAACCTATCCGTATGAAGGATCTACCCACATTCCATATATCGTTAAGTGGCCCAAGACGATGGAACGACAAATTCCAGATGGCAGCCGATTGGATTATCCGGTAGAGCTACGGGATTTCTTGCCTACTTTCCTGGATCTAGCTGGTGGTAAGATTCCGGAAGATATGGACGGACGTTCGCTGGCAACACTTGTACAAAGCAAACAACCCTCTTGGAGAAAGTACATTGACCTGGAGCATTCTACCTGTTATTCCGAAGATAATTATTGGTGTGCCCTGACCGATGGAAAAATGAAATATGTCTGGAACTTACATAATGGTAGCGAGCAACTGTTCGATCTGAAGAAAGATCCACAGGAACTGTATAACTGTATAAAAGATCAGGCATATACCAGCGTAGCCTCTGAAATGCGAACAGCATTGGCAGAACATTTGAAGGAAAGAGGCGACAGCTTCGTAAAAGACGGTGTATTGCAAACGCGTCCGAATATGTTGTACAGTCCGAATTTCCCCGGAAAGAAATAATAAAAGAACGGAAAGACAAGGCCACAGTTTTATAAGGTAACGATTTTTATATTTAAATCTTATCAATTGATACCTTATTAACTGAAGCCTTGTTGACTTGTCAACTCCAAAAAAACCACCTATCTTTGCAAATCCATATTATAAACCGATAAAAGTAACAGATGTTAGCATTAGCGGCGAAAGGATTATTGATAGGCATATTGGTTTCCGCACCAATGGGTCCCGTAGGTATGTTATGTATTCAAAGGACACTGAGCAAAGGACGATGGCATGGTTTTGTGACAGGACTAGGAGCCATGGTGTCTGATATCATTTACGCCATGTTAACAAGTCTGGGAATGGGAGTCGTGGTGAACTTTGTAGAAGCCAATCAAGCTCCTTTGCAGCTGGCAGGAAGTCTGGTGCTTTCGGTTTTTGGATATTACATATATCAAAGTAATCCGGTCAAGAACTTGCGTAAACAAAAAGAGCGGAAACTTTCGTTTACTCAAGACTTCATTACGGCGTTTCTTTTGACATTCAGTAATGTATTGATCGTATTGCTTTATATCGGCCTCTTTGCCCGATTCGGCTTTATCTTGCCGGATCATTCATTGGGAATGATTATCGGTGGGATCATCTGTATTGGCATCGGAGCCATTAGCTGGTGGTTATTTATAACTTATATAGTATCAAAATTGAGGAAATGGTTTAATGTACGAGGGATATGGCTAATGAACCGGATCGTGGGAAGTACCATTATTATTCTTTCGATCATTGGTATCATTTCTGTTCTGCTGACATATTATATCAAAATTCCACTTATTTAAAATTAAAGAGAGATGAAAAGACTTAAAGTACCTTATTTAGCTGGACTTGACTCACTTGACTTATCTTCCATTGGTTTCTTTATGGAAAGTAAAGCACAACGGGAGTATATCAATGAAATCAATTGGAAAGAATATGGCTACAAACCAATTGTTGTATTTGATATTGCCCGTTCTGATAAATATTTATATCTACGTTATTTCGTAAAAGGTCATTCGATTAAAGCCTGCTTCGACAAAGACGATTCGAGTGTGCATAAAGATAGTTGTGTGGAATTCTTTATGAAGAAGGAAAACGAAGATACCTACATGAACTTCGAGTTTAACTGTATCGGAACGTGCGATGCAGCCCGTAGAATTTCACGCACAGAAAAGACTTCTCTTACCCCCGAAGAATATGAATCAATCAAACGACATACTTCGTTGGAAAGAAAAGCATTCAAAGAAAAGACCGGTATTTACGAATGGGAATTACTGGTTGCTATTCCATTAACCGTAATGGGACTTGATTCTAAAGCTATGCCGGAAAAGATCCTCGGAAACTTCTACAAATGTGCGGATGAAACAGAATATCCACACTTCGTCAGTTGGAATCCGATTGATTTACCCGAACCCAATTTCCATTGTCCTGATTTCTTCGGAGAAATATACTTCTAAAAGCACAAACAAGTTTCGCATTTCTTCTTTTCTCAATTAAGCAAGGAATGCGAAACTTTCATTTTTCTACTTATTCCCTTCCAACAGATTAGGCATTTATATGAAAAAGCTGGTAAAACATGCTTTTCATACCCGCAGAATTTTTATCTTTGCCTCAACAAAGAAAGAGGAAATGCCTATGAAACGATATTATTGCATAATAGCCTTGGTGATTTTATCTATACTCCCTAGTTATGCCCAAGTAGAATTTGGTGTACGTGCAGGTGGAGCCTATTCTTCTCTTATCCAACGGGTACAAGATGAATATATGTCGGGTGGACGTTTTGGCTGGAGTATTGCCGGACTAATGGACGTACATTTATATAAAGGATTATCTTTCCGTCCGGAAGTTGGATTTGTCAATCAAGGTGGTTCCTATTACTCACAATACAACAATCCGTTAACTTCAGAGGCACACAATAAGTATTCCTACTATTCCATCCAGGTACCTTTGAATTTAGCCTATACGTTTCATATTACAGATATACGGCTTTCCGTTTTTGCAGGACCAGCACTCGACTTTTCCCTCTTTGGGAAAATGCGGACGCATGGTACACAACCATCTACCAATATTGATTTTGGCAGTAAAGAAGAACCTAATCTGAAAACATTCGATTTAGGTGTAAATATTGGAATGAGCGTTGAATATAGCCGTTTCTTCTTTGCAATCAACAGCGTTACCGGTACATTAGACCGCCGTTCGGCTAAGCGAGAAGGAGAATCGAATGTCTTTCAAAACAACGTAACTTTTTCTCTCGGTTATTTTTTCCGGAAAAACTAAACCAAACATTGTATAAAGACTTTGTAACTCTCGGGAATTTCAAAATTAATTCTCGAGAGTTTTGTTTTTAATTCCAACGAGAATCGTTTTTTAAATCCACATTACCCATGAATAAATAATACACACTTTTCATATTTATGAGCAATTAAGCCACTGAATCCTGCACACATTTTCAATATTTGTGCTATTTTTGCCCAGTTTTTTATAAATTAAAAGATTTACAAATCAATGAAAACACTTAGTATTGGAGACTTAAAAGCACGTATTCCTATCATTCAAGGAGGAATGGGAGTAGGAATTTCTCTATCAGGCTTAGCTTCAGCTGTTGCAAAAGAAGGTGGAATTGGAGTCATTTCCGCTGCTGGACTAGGATTATTATATAGAAAATTATCTTCCAATTACACCGAAGCCGGTAATTTAGGACTGAAAGAAGAGATCCGAAAGGCCCGGGAAAAAGCAAAAGGTATTATTGGCGTAAATATCATGGTTGCTCTTTCTGATTTTGCAGAACTAGTAAAAACAAGTATCGCAGAGAAAGTTGATGTAATCTTCAGTGGAGCCGGATTACCGCTTGATTTACCTTCTTTTCTGAAGAAAGACAGTGTTACTAAACTTGTTCCTATTGTATCCAGCTCGAGAGCTGCCCGGATCATCTGCGAAAAGTGGAAAAACAACTACGATTATCTTCCTGATGCAATCGTACTTGAAGGGCCAAAAGCTGGCGGACATTTAGGCTACAAGGAAAACCAACTGGAAGACTCTCACTATTCTCTTGAAGAATTATTGCCACAGGTCGTTAGCGAAGTCCAGGTATTTGAGCAAAAATACAATACGCATATCCCGGTAATCGCAGCCGGTGGTATTTATACCGGAGAAGATATCAAACGTATGATGGATCTTGGAGCATCGGGAGTACAACTCGGAACTCGTTTTGTCACCACTGAAGAGTGTGATGCTTCTTTGGCATTCAAGGAAAGTTACATTCAAGCTCGTCAAGAAGACATCGAAATCATCAAAAGCCCTGTTGGAATGCCAGGAAGAGCCATTCATAGTCATTTCCTCGACAAAGTGAAGGAAGGATTAAAACGCCCTAAAGTCTGTCCGTTTAACTGTATCAAGACATGTGATATTTCCCGAAGTCCTTATTGTATTGTTACAGCTTTATACCAAGCATTCCAAGGAAATTTTGAGAATGGTTATGCCTTTGCAGGAAGCAATGCATGGAGAGCAGAACGGATCAGTACAGTAAAAGAAACCATTCAAGAATTGATGAATGGCTGGAAACAGGCAATTCAAGCGAATCCAAAATAAACTTATATACTGATTGTTTAGTTTTGAGATTTATTAGCCAATAAATTACAATCAACATCTTGTCAAGTAGAAAATGAAGTGAACTAATAACAAGTTTAACGACTTAAACTCTTTATTCACTTACACAAACATAGCCTGATTAGGAAGACGAATATTGGGTTTACCTAATCAGGCTAAATCTCAATAAAACCAAAACTTTCTATCATCCTATTAGCATTCATAAGAAAATCACTATCTTCGCATATAATAATTATAAACTCAAGCAGACATGAAGAACACTTTATTAGCTTTATCAATGGCTGTTGCCCTGACTGGACTTTTTACACAATGTCAATCCTCAGGAAACAAACAACAACCAGCCGAACAAACGGCACTCATCCCTATTCCACAAACCGTAACGTATGCAGAAACTGCATTTAAAATATCCCAAGGAACAACAATCGGTTTGGAATCATCCAGCGCGGAATTACTTTCCATTGCTGACTATTTCAATCATAAAGTAAATCCGGCATTGGGATATTCGCTTGAAGTAAAAGAGCAAGGAGATATTCAATTCTCTCTGATCAACAATCCGGATTTAGGGAATGAAGGTTACCATCTGAAAGTGGAGAAACGACAAATTACAATCGAGGCCAACCAGCCTGCCGGAATTTTCTACGGTGTACAAACCTTGTTACAAATGCTACCTAAAGAAATTCGTAGCCAACAAGTACAACATGACGTGGAATGGGCAATTGCCGGAGCAGACATAACCGACAAACCACAATTCCCCTGGCGCGGACTAATGCTGGACGTCAGTCGGCATTGGTTCACGAAAGAGGAAGTCATGCGCTTCATTGACGAACTGGCAGAATACAAAATGAATGTATTTCATTGGCATCTGACCGACGACCAAGGCTGGCGCATTGAGATTAAATCTCTCCCCAATCTGACAGCCAAAGGAGCTTGGCGAGCTAAACGTGTTGGACAATGGTGGCAACGCGAACCACAACAACCCGACGAGGAAGCAACATACGGAGGCTATTATACGCAGGAAGATATCAAAGACGTATTGGCTTATGCCAAACAACGCTACGTTCGCGTCATTCCGGAGATTGATGTACCGGGACATAGTTTGGCAACCTTGGTTGCTTATCCGGAACTAGCCTGTATGAAAGCCCCGAAATATGTTAATGTCGGGAATAAATTCTATGGTGAAGACGAGAATACCTTATGTGCCGGAAAAGAAGAGACATTCGAATTTTTAGACAAGGTATTTACCGAAGTAGCAGCACTCTTTCCTGATGAATATATCCATGTCGGCGGAGATGAGTGCTTCAAAGGCTTTTGGCATAAATGTCCACGTTGCCAGGCACGCATGAAAGCAGAAAACCTGAAAGATGAAAACGAATTGCAAAGTTATGTCATCCACCGGCTGGAAAGTATATTGAAAGCAAAAGGGAAAAAACTGATCGGCTGGGACGAAATCCTGGAAGGCGGATTGGCGCCGGATGCTACCGTTATGAGTTGGCGAGGCATGGAAGGCGGTATCAAAGCTGCCAAAGCCAATCATCACGTTATCATGACACCAACTCAGCACTGTTATCTGGATTTATGGCAAGGTGAACCTTCTGTTGAACCGGATACTTATTCGATGTGCCGGCTAAGTGATTCCTATCGTTTCAATCCGGTACCCGATAGCGTTCCGGCCGAAATGGTTTTAGGAGGACAAGGAAATCTTTGGTCAGAATCAGTTCCGACTTTCCGTCATGCCGAATACATGACTTGGCCGCGCGGTTGGGCTTTGGCAGAAGTATTGTGGAGCGGTCCGGCAAAGACAGACTGGGATGAATTTTGGCCACGTGTGGAGAAACATTTCGAACGGGCAGATGTTGCCGGAATCAATTATGCACGTAGTATGTACAATGCCATCATCACGCCGTACAAAGAAAATAATGAATGCCTGATCAAATTGGATTGCGAGTTGAAAGACTCAGATATTTATTATACGTTCGATAATACTGATCCGGACTCATTTTCTACGAAATACTTCGAACCACTTCGTATTCCGAAGAATGCAACGTGGCTGCGAGTTGTCACATACCGAAATGGGAAACCTTCAGGAAAAGTCATCACCCTACGTATTGATGAACTACTGAAACGAACAGAAGGATAAACACCTGTATAGAAAATATAAAGTCCCTATTTCGCATATTCGGAAATAGGGACTTTATATTTTATCTATTTATTGAAACAACATCGGAGCAAATTCAGACAAATAAATCCGCCAGTTCCGCCAGATATGTCCACCTTCACTTTCCCGATAAATGTACGGATATTTATGTTGATCAAGCAATGCCCGATATTCTTTATTCGCTTCAAACAAGAAGTCGGTCTTACCAATAGCTATCCAATACAGTTTTGGAGCTTTCGCAAATTGCTTTGCCAGCTTCTCTTCCAAATTCTTATAGATAGGAGAATCAACTTTCTCATTCGGGATAATCGCCGCTGAGAACAGACCTACATAATCAAACATATCCGGATATTCCTTTGATATATGCAGCGAATGATAGCCTCCCATCGACAAACCGGCTATGGCACGCGAAGCCTTCTTCTTTTCGACCCGGTAATTGCTTTCTACAAACTTGATAATATCAGGGAAAGTAGATTCCATTGTTCCCTCCATTGTTCGAGGTAACTGCGTATAAGGCTTATACAAACCCAAACTGGATTCACCCGGAGCAGCTTCTTGATCCACATTACCGTTGGGCATAACGACAATCATAGGCTTGGCTTTTCCTTCAGCAATCAGATTGTCCATGATCTGAATAGTTCGACCTAAGGTGATCCAAGCTTCTTCATCGCCACCCATACCGTGCAAGAGATAAAGTACCGGATAACGTTTTCCGCTAGTTTCATATCCCGCAGGCGTATAAATGGTAATACGACGGTCGTAACCCAACGACGGACTGTTATACCAACGCTGCGTTACGCTACCATGCGGAACTTTATTCACACTATACAAATCTCCGCATCCACCTTTAATAATAAAGATATTGAAAAGCGAAGCCACATCGCGATTGACATAAACATTATTCGGGTCGATTACATTCTTCAATCCATCTACAATAAATGTGTAATTGTAAAGTTCGGAAGCCAAAGGTTCGGGAGTCGTATATTCCCAAACCCCTTTTTCACCTTCCTTCAAATCTGCCACACCGGGAATATCCATTTTCCCATACTGCGTCTCGATTTTCTGTGGAGGAAGAAAATCACCTGTCACTTGTACCTTAACGGCTTTTGGAGCAAAAAACCGGAAAGTAACACGATTATCCGGATGAATTTCCGGAGAAACAATGTTTTGTCCGCCCCATAATGATTGCTGAGCGAAAGCAACCCACGAAATCAGGGCCAAAAGAATTGATAAACTTGTTTTTTTCATTGTATGTATTATTTAAGTAATGATTATATAAGCCCAATAATGAGTATCGGAAGAGATCGGGCATAAAGACAAGTATCCACTTTGGATCTTACCATTCGTCACAACCAAAGGATACTTCTGGCGCATATCCTTGTCTTTATTCTGTACTTCTCCAGGCAAAGCCTCGTAATCTACTACAAACCGCCCGGTATGATTAGCTTCTAAAAACTGTTCCGACAACTGTACGGCCACCATTCCCATCGTTTGCCGCATATTGATTTCCACACAAGGATGAATATTCCACAACAATGAATCCGGCTGGCGATACAACAACATATCAACTCCGATACAACCGGTGTAAAGATAACCGTATATCTCGGATAATACAATTTCCAAAGCCTTTTTTACCTGGATAAAAGTTGAAGATGAAAGATGAGCCAAAATAAAACTTTCCCGAAAAGATTCTGAGCCCAATATATTTCCTGAATAAGCACCTCGTTCGGCTGTTCCAAAGACAGACAACCCTCGATAAGTTACTGCTCCTTTTCCATCCGATTCAAACTCCATGGCCCAATCTTGCTGCTTGTCTAGTGCCGGTTCGATACTGATTTCACCTTGCTTGCGAACGGCACCTTCAATCCATTGTCGGTCTTTCTCCATCAATTCAGAAGAATAAAGCCATTGAAGTCCTCTTCCGGACGATGAGAACGGAGTCTTCAAGATAAATGGAGGTTGATTTGTTTGCATATATGTTTCTATCTCTTCTATACTCCGGCAAAACACGGGTAAGTCCGGTAAAATCATTTCAGGCAGTAATTCTCTAAGACGTTCTAAAACCTTTCGGGCTGTTTGTCGTCCGGTCAGTTGTTTATATTCACCCAACCATTCCGGAATAACCAGCTTATGTTTACCTGATTGAAGTAACTTCTTATAATGATGCAAGCTTTGCGGAGAAAGTCCCCACGGTGTTGCTTCATACTCGATGGATTCAGATAAATACCGAAATGATTCAGTCGAAATCACCGAAGGCAATTGTGGAAAAAGTGATCTAAGAACAGAGACATAAGATTCAGCTTGTGGCAAATCTTCCACCCATACAAGATCGTGAGGCTTGGCATACCACAGAGGAAGACAAGCTAAATCCCGAAACATAATCTGGACTTGACGAGTCGGGGTATAATTCACTTTACCTGAAAGAACTGCCGTTTCATGTCCCGGATTGAAATAATGAATACGAGAAATACACATATATTATATATACAAACAGCAACAAAAAGGCACAAAGTCCGAAGCGTAACAAATGCCTCCTTCACTTTGTGCCTTTCCTAATTGACTAATGATCTATTTTACTCCAGATTTTCGTCGATAGCTTCAATTTTCTTCACGGTCAATTCCATTTCAGCTTTCAGCTTCTCGATCTTGCGTTCCATTTCTTTTACCAGACCACTACCACCCTTGGAAGAAATACTTAAGAAACCGATGTTATTTTCATACGTCTGTAAATCATTCTTCATCCGTTCATAAGTACGCATCAGACGATCTCTTTCAGAATAGAGTTTACCTTTCCCTTTACCTGCCATTTCACTGACATTATTCCGATAAGATTTCATCCGACGATCACGTTGATCTACTTTCAGACGATCAAACTGTGCGTCGACAGCCTCATGGAAAGCTTTATACACCTTATCTTTTTCCTTAAACGGAACATGACCAATCTCATTCCATTCAGCAATCCATTCTTTCAATGTACTGATCGCTTCTTCCGTTTCAAGAGATTCGTCCATGGTCTTAACCTTTTCGATCAACGCTTTCTTCGCTTCCAGATTAGCCTGTTCTTCACTCTTCTGTGAAGAAACATTCTTATTCTTGTTGTCGAAGAAATAATCGCAGGCGGTAATAAAGCGTTTCCAGATTGAATCTGAATGACGACGTGTTACCTGACCGATTGTCTTCCATTCTTTCTGCAAAGCAATCAGTTTTTCAGTCGTACCTTTCCAATCCGTGCTATCTTTCAAAGCTTCGGCCTTTTCACATAAAGCACGTTTCTTCTCCAGATTCTTTTCCATTTCAGCCTTTATAGCCTTGTAGAATTCCGTCTTCTTCGTGAAGAACACATCGCAAGCTGCACGGAAACGCTCAAATATCTTTGTATTGTGTTTCTTCGGAGTAAAACCGATCGTACGCCACTTCTGCTGTAAAGCCAAGACTTCATTATTCTTCTCATCCCAGTCTTTGAATGTTTTCAGAGCTGTATAATCAATACCTTCGATCTGTTCGCAGATAGCTGTCTTCGCTTCTAAATTTTCCTGTTCCTTTGCTTTCAGGTTTTCAAAATGCTGCTGGTGACGTTTATTAATCACCGTAGAAGCAGCCTTAAAGCGACTCCAAAGCTCTTCACGCAAATCTTTGGCAACCGGACCGATTTCCCGCCACTGCTGATGCAGCTTCTGTAATTGATGAAAAGCCGAAATAATATCTTTTTCGTCCTGAAGTTTCTCAACAGCCTCACAAAGAGCTGTTTTTAACTCCAGATTCTTCTTGAAGTCATAATCGCGGAACTGATTGTTAATCTTGATCAGATCATAAAAAGCTTCAGAGTAAGTCTGATATTCTTTCCAAAGTTCATTTGCGTGTTCTTCAGGAACCAGCTTAATCTCTTTCCATTTCTGCTGGATATCCTTAAATTCATTATATAACTTGTTGAAATCATCCTGGCTTTCACAAAGCATCTTCAACTGTTCGATCAGTTGTAACTTGACCGCATAATTCTCAGCTTTTATTTTTTCTTCTTCTGCCAGATATGCAGCCTTCTTCTCTTTATATGAGCTAAGAAGTTCTTTCAGGTAATTTTCCTTAGTATCTTCGGGTGCTGAAAAATCCTTTTCATCACCGCCTTGTTCGATAAACGCCTTCTTCAATTCGTCTACTTCATTTCGACGGATCTTATAATAAGCCTGTTTAAGCGATTCTACTTCACCTCTGACTGTCTCAACTGGAGCATCAACCAAGGTTTGTAGTCGATTCAGGATTTCATCTTTTGTTAATTTACCTGCAGCATTTTCTTCTGCATTATCAGATTCAACAGCGGCAGCTTCGGCTGTTACTTCCGGTACTTCTGCCGGTGTGTTCGTTTCATTTAATTTAGCAGCTTCTTCACCTGCCAAATTAGTTTCAAGCTCGTCCTTCATACTTTCCTGTATTTAAGTAGGGGTAACTACAATTCCATATCAAATACAAATTAAACTAAATAATTTTTTATATCCATAGATTTCACTAATTATTTACTTAAAAATTACTAATCGCCTTCTCAGGCATTTCATGCGGCTTCAATAAAAGGTTCGATAAATTTCGGGAATTTTGTGGATTCAGATGATAGATTCTCATGAATTTTGAGTAAGTTTGTCCGTCTATTGATAAAGACAACCAATATTAAATTAAACGTAAGATATTATGGCAACACCTCCATTCAAGTATCAACCGATGTTCCCGCTGGGACCGGATACTACAGAGTATTATTTGCTTACAAAAGATTATGTATCAGTTTCAGAATTTGAAGGTAAACCTATTCTGAAAATTGCTAAAGAAGGTTTGACCGCTATGGCCAATGCTGCTTTCCGTGATGTTTCATTCATGCTTCGCCGTTCACACAATGAACAGGTGGCAAAGATTCTGAATGACCCGGAAGCAAGCGAAAACGATAAATATGTTGCATTGACATTCCTGCGCAATGCTGAAGTTGCAGCAAAAGGAGTTTTACCTTTCTGCCAAGATACAGGTACTGCCATTATTCATGGTGAAAAAGGCCAGCAGGTTTGGACGGGTTATTGCGATGAAGAAGCTCTTTCTGAAGGTGTGTACAAGACTTATACAGAAGAGAATCTGCGCTATTCACAGAATGCTCCGCTGAGCATGTATGAAGAAGTAAATACCAAATGTAACTTACCGGCTCAAATTGACTTGGAAGCTACTGAAGGTATGGAATACAAATTCTTATGCGTAACAAAAGGTGGTGGCTCTGCTAACAAGACTTACCTGTATCAGGAGACTAAGGCTATCCTGAATCCGGAAACACTGGTTCCGTTCTTGGTTAACAAGATGAAGACTTTGGGTACTGCTGCTTGTCCTCCGTATCACATCGCATTCGTTATTGGTGGTACTTCTGCTGAAAAGAACTTATTGACGGTTAAATTGGCTTCTACTCGTTATTACGATGCATTGCCAACTACAGGAAATGAACATGGCCGTGCTTTCCGTGATGTAGAATTGGAAAAGAAAGTTCTGGAAGAAGCACACAAGATCGGTTTGGGTGCTCAGTTCGGTGGTAAATATTATGCACACGATGTTCGTATCATCCGTTTGCCTCGTCACGGAGCTTCTTGTCCGGTAGGTTTGGGTGTTTCTTGTTCTGCCGACCGTAACATCAAATGTAAGATCAATAAAGATGGTATCTGGATTGAGAAACTGGATTCTAATCCAGGTGAATTGATCCCGGAAGCTTTGCGTCAGGCTGGCGAAGGTAATGCAGTGAAGATCGACCTGAACCGCCCGATGAACGAGATTTTAGCTGAGTTGGACAAATATCCGGTAGCTACTCGTCTTTCTTTGAACGGCACAATCATCGTAGGTCGTGATATCGCTCACGCAAAACTGAAAGAACGTCTGGATCGTGGAGAAGAATTACCTCAATACATCAAAGATCATCCGATTTATTATGCTGGTCCGGCAAAAACTCCGACTGGTATGGCTTGTGGTTCAATGGGCCCGACAACAGCAGGACGTATGGACCCGTATGTTGACTTGTTCCAAAGCCACGGCGGTTCAATGATCATGTTGGCAAAAGGCAATCGTAGCCAGCAAGTAACCGACGCTTGTCAGAAACACGGAGGTTTCTATCTTGGATCTATCGGTGGACCGGCTGCTATCCTGGCTCAGAACAATATCAAGAGTATCGAATGTGTAGAATATCCGGAATTGGGTATGGAAGCTATCTGGAAGATTGAAGTAGAAGACTTCCCTGCATTTATCTTGGTTGATAACAAGGGAAATGACTTCTTCAAACAAATCCAATCTCGTTGTTCGGATTGCAAGATGAAATAATTGATCTTTCCCATACTTTTTGAGGCTGCGCCGTAATGAAATTTACAGTGCAGCCTTTTTGTTTAATCTTAACATCTTTTACAAAGCTCAATATTATCTTGAAACAAAAAATTGATTACTTGCAACTCATAAACATATATAGTCCTTAGTCACATGAATCACAAAAAAACAGATGCTTACTTATTGCTATCGGTCATGGCGTTCATCATTTGCCCCATTTTGGGAATATTCTCGCTGTACCATGCGATAAAAGCAAAAAGCTGGGAAAAGACAAACGAAGAACGTAACGAATATGAATTAGCTAAATCCTACAAATGGGCAAAAATAACGATTGCCGCATTTCTTCTCATCGGTCTCTCCTTATTCGTGTTATGTCTTTTCCTGTATGAAACAAGGGCATAAGTAAAGATGAGCTTATTTTGAAACAATGAAAATCTCCCGCCGACGTTTAAGTGCTTTCCGAAACTTCGGAAAACCCCGCGCCGGCGGAAAAGTTCTTTCCGAAACTTCGGAAACCTCCGCGCCGACGGAAAAATGCTTTCCGAAACTTCGGAAACTTCCGCGCCGACGGAAAAACGCTTTCCGAAACTTCGGGAAGTCCCGCGCCGACGGAAAAGCACTTTCCGAAACTTCGGGAAACTCCGCGCCGACGGGAAAACGCTTTCCGAAGCTACGGAATATCTCCTGCTGGCAGGAAATACAAAAAAAGCTGCCACAATAACTTGCGACAGCTTTACTTCTTTCTATAAAATAAACAAGATTATC
>ULNH01016080.1_pt1 | contig 13642 bp, 11 predicted proteins | sample 1951871 | NCBI WGS metagenome assembly ULNH01 (sample SAMEA4835572, study PRJEB28245) | human gut metagenome | biome: gut microbiome; material: fecal sample | place: Denmark | collected 2008 | reverse complement strand
TCATAATGGGCAGGTCCATGAATATACAGCCACAAGTCCGGTCTTTCACCTGCAATCTTTTCAAACTGGGTGTTTTCTCCTCTCACTGCTTCAAAATAGGCTTCAGCAGTAGAGGCTTTCAAATGTGGTAACGGAATATCCGAAGCATCTGCTATTTTATTCCATTCATCAATCACTGGCTGATAATCTACCGGCTTGGTAGCATCACAACTCATTAAAATGGCATAATGAGGCGGTATTTGATGCTTCTTAAAATAATCGCTCCATAACTGTGTCCGATGATGCAGCTTATGAAAAGCCGTAACGGCATCCTGATCGAAGAACTTCCAGATCATAGACGCCCAACCATAGTTTCCAGGAGTAAAAGTCAGCACTTTCGATCCATCCGGACTATACCAGTCGTATAAACCTTCTGCCATTCGGCTGACAAACAAATTAGGGATTCCGCTTTTAGCCAATATCTGTGGCATTTGCCAGGTTCTTCCCGGCACATCTATATTATTGGCAACCCGATCATCGCATCCAGGAAGATTTTCCTGAATCCATTTTCTTCCATAATAAGCCTGACGGACCAACTGTTCTCCACTGGAAAGACCTTCGTAAGGCTGATTATAAGTTGCACCCCAGCCGAATCTCTTCTCCTGGTACAGCCGGATCAATTCTTCTTTTCTCTCCGGATGAGCTTCCAAGAACTCCATCAGGTTTAATGTCTGTTCCATCTCAAACGTAAACGCCGGATTCTTTTTCATAAGCTCCAATGCCGGCAAGATGATCTGATTGATACGGTCTTCACGACAATACTCGGGTGTATCCATCCAGGCAATATCCTGATGTGACGACTGAATGATATGAATCGTTCCCTCTTTAAAGTAGCCCCAGTCGGCAGGTATCAATGGAGAAAAGGTCTGTTCGCATATCGTCTTTTTCCCATCGTTCAACCTTAAGACGGCAGGTTCTCCTATCATGGGTAACCAGACCAATACACTGTCTGCTTTCTCCGTAGGGATGATCTTTGCCGCCACCCCATCGATACTTCCTTTTAACCTTTTTGTCTGAACATCCTTTACCTTGACAAAAGAAAGAACTCTAAATTTTCCATCTTCCTGTTTATATGTAATGGGTGACACAGGCGCTACTTGTGTCATCTCTGGTACTTGTGCTCCTAAATGAAAAGAGGTGAATAACAAACATACCCACCCAATTTTGTGTTTCATCATGTCTGAAAATAACTAAAAGTCCAACAATACTTTAACCGGTCTAATTCTAAATACAGGCAGTAACCGCCTTATTTCCCCAAAAGAGAAAAGGAAGGCGAAAACTCATTCTCCAATACTACATTCCGGAAAGAGAAGTCACTACCTTCCTGTATATTATCCAACAGGATCTTTACCGCCTCTACTCCCATCTTATCAATCGGCATTCTGGTGACACACATCTCCGGTGCCAAAACATCCAACGCTATTGTCTCATGAAAGCAGCCCAAATGAAAACGATGCTGATAGTCTATCTGATGATTGATAAAATAACGAATTGCCTCTAAAGCCAGATAATGGGTCGAAAAGAAAAAGCCATCAACATCCGGCACTTCCTGAAACAGACAATCCAGCTTATCCATAATATCCGTCTGATAATTCTGCCGCTCGATGAAAAGTTCCAAAGACAAGTCGCTGTCCAGGCCTAAATCCTGCAATGCTTTCCGGTATCCTTCCACCCGCTGCTTCATGACATACAAATGAATATCTGTTGTCAGCAAAGCGATTTTCCTGGCTCCTTTCTTACCCAGATAATGCACCACATCATAACAACTCTGCGTATTATTCACAATGACATAATTGGAAGGCAAGTTCGGATAATAACGATCCACCAGAACATACGGGAAAGTTTCTTCCGACAGCAAGTCTATTCCCTTCTTCGAAACCTTTGTCGGAGCGATAATAATACCATCTACCTGTTTGGCTTTCAAAGTACGTATCAATTCAAACTCTTTATCTCCATCGCCTTCTGAACTGCAAACAATCAAGGCATATTTATTTCGGGCAGCCTCCAATTCTATCGCACTTGCCAACTGAGCATAAAAAGTATCTCCCAAAAAGGGAATAATCAGTCCAATCGTATTGGAAGTCCCCAAAGACAAACTTCGGGCCAATAAATTCGGACGGTAATTGACGGATTCCGCATAATCTTTTACTCGTTTAATCGTTGCTTCGCTAAACCCTTTTGCTTCTCCTTGTCCTGAAAGAATCCAAGAGACTGTAGCCTTTGAAAGATTTAAGGCTTCTGCTATATTTTTTAAAGACACTTTCATAAATCCTTTATTTAATCGGTTCAAAAATACATATACATTTTCTAAATCCCAATAAACAACAAATCATTTCATCATTTTTAATAAATTCTATTTTCAATGTCTTATCGAATTACAAAATACCCAAGAGTAACTAGCAAAACCAACGAGAATCAATTTTAATTCTCGTTGCATCTATAAGTAATTCTCGTTGGTTTCTTTTTTAAAAGCCGGGGTATTTGGATAAAAACCTGACATGTATGGATGAAAAGCTGGCGTATGTGTTCCCGATTATAACGTATCCTCAAAATAGAAATAACCAGAATGTTATTATAAATAATATCTCCTTTCCAACATACGTTTTGAACGCATAAACCTAAACGTAAATACAAATAATCATCTTTCAGATTTCCATTATCTAACTGATTATCCGTAGAATATGGTGATTCAAGGCGTACGGATATATATATCAACAGAAAAAGGGAGAAACATTAAGTGAATGGTTATACAATTTAAACTTCTTCGTTAAAATGAATACGATAACCGACATTGGTTATTGCCTCAATTTTAAGAGGCATCTCATGTAATACTTTCTTCAAGTTTCCAATGCTTTGATAAATCTTATTCTTTGTTGTCACAGACAATTGGGATTGTTCACCGTAGAGAGACAAAATATCGGCATACGTAATTGTATGTGTTTCAGATTGGATAAACAATTCGAAATAAGATAACATTAATCCGTTGAGAACAACTTTTTTATCTTTATAGTATAAGGTTCGGTTTTGCACATTCCAATAATAATTACCTATAATATGTATCTTTTGAGACAATGAGCTATCTGGTTGTTTAGGCATTGGTTTTTCTGCTGAAACAGGATCTGCTGATACGTACCAATTTTTCCGGCCTGCCAACAAAAAGACGAGCCAGGCCAGCATGCTACAAATCACCATTCCCAAACCAACTTTAAACTTCTTTCCGTCTATCGTCAATGTAGAATTAGGTATACTGACATAGGACTGTAACCAAATGGCATCTTCATCTGATTGATCTTTCTTATAATAAACTTTTTCTTCGATAAGATGCATCTGAGACAAATTTAGTTCCGGCTTACTGACTGTCGTTTTACCTGTCATCGTATAACGAATGGCTGTCTGAAAAGGCAAGCCTGCCTGATGTAACTCCGCCTGAAATATACTATCCAAGTGATGACGACAGCTGTCTTCCTTAATCAGAAAATACTGATCACCCCATGCCAGAACATTCAAGAAATCATTTGAAGACTTATCGCTATCGAACTTTACATATCTAGATGTAATATTCTGCTGGATATCTTTAGACTGTGCTTCATCAAAGACTTCTCTACACTGATTCAAGCAAATTTTCTGTTGCTCACTATGGAATGAATACATTAAAAATCCTCCCCAAACTCCCACTATCGTAATTATCAATAAAAGAATAATATCTTTTAATCTGATCTGTATTCTCATAATCTTAACATAACACGCTATTAATCAAATGAATAAATTCTTATATCCGTATATAAGAATTTTATAAGAATAATATAAGGCCTTTTATTTGCTTCTTTCTGACACAACTCTTAGATTTGCGAATCATGCAAAACAGAGAATCACTCAAAAGGCATGTAAAAGTAAACATAAATCAAAAGCCATGTACATTTTACTTGATAAAAGAGATGAAAGAAGATGGTAATCTTGTTATCATAGTTTGATCCGTGGAATTGCGGGGTATAATCAAATAATGCCCCAAGTAGCGAAGGCTAGCTTTGCCGATAAGCGAAGAGTGTCTTCGGCGGTAAGCGAAGCCTGTCTTCGGCGAGGCGCGAACGATGCCTTCGGTTATAGGCGAAGGGTGTCTTCGGCGACAACCGATGGGCGATTTTGCTAAAAAAGGGGATGCTTCTGACAGGGCAATAGTAAGAGATATAATTAATGGTAAAACATCATAGAGAGATGTATTTATCTTATTACTAAGAATTTAAATTATATTATCATGAAATTCAATTACAGAACAATACAAATAAGCATGAAAAAGTATATAAATATTCTTATTATATACTTTATTTTAAGCCACTGTATTGGCTGTAACAAGGATAAAATCAGCGATTTAAAGAAAGACTTTCCAACAATGGAATTAATTACAGCCATTGATTCTATTGATTTGGAAAACAAAGGCCTGTTGTTGCCGTTTAATGTACGGAGTTTTGACTCGTGTTTCGTGTTTTCAAACATACGGACCAAAAATAATGTCACTATTTTAAATAGATACAACTCGGAAGTCAAAGATCTCCTCTATGCAGGAGAAGGACCTAATGAAATTCTTCAATACATCCCTATTCAAAATAATCAGAATGAATTTTTATTTGCAGACCGAGTAAGAGGAAAGGTTTTCAAATTAAATTTATCGGACTATACACATTCTTTACTCTTCGAATTTCCAGATACAATTAATCGTTTCTTTTCTTTAGCTACTATTGATACAACAACAATGATAGGTACAGGATTATTTGACAAGGGCAGATTCTTATTTGTCAACAAAAAAGATGATACTTATAAATATATGTGTACATACCCCGAAAATCATGAGATATCATCTTTATCTGATTATCAAAAATCAGCCTTATTCGCAGGCACACTTATTGCTGTATCTCCATCAGCTGACAGATTCGTAGCAGCTTACAAAGGACTAATTGATTTTTATCAATTAGAAAGAAAAGGAAAATTATCACTGATAAAACAAAAATATTATCATTTCCCTTTATTTGGCATACCCGAAAAAGGACCTGTAATAGCACATAAAAAAAGCGAAATTACAGGATTCTTATCACTAGGATACGATTCAAATATGATCTATTTGTTGTATTCTAACTCTTCATTCCAAGAAAAAGGTTCTGAAACTTTTTCTGGTAACACATTACTGACTTTTAACTGGAATGGTAATCCCATAAAAAAATATGTTTTAGATAAGTATCTATTATCTATTCACGTAGAAAAAGACACCATATGGGGAGTAAGTTCTAACCATAATAAACTCTATAAATACAGGAAATGAACACTACAAACCGATCTTTAATCCAAAATAAAAGGCTTTCAGCCTTATATAAAGAATAAAAACGGTAAAAGCATCCTAGAGAGATGTGATTACCTTATTATTAACTATTTAAATTTCAAACAAATGAAAAAGAAAATCTTTTCTATTGTTGCCGCTGTAGCAGTGGTAGCAGCCGCTGGTTGGTCATACCAGCAAAGTAAACAGTATGAAGGAATGTCTGAATTGGCACTGGCTAATGTGGAAGCGTTGGCGTGGTATGAACTTCCTGATTTTGAAGTCAACTGTGGAAGCCAAGAAAGTATTTCTTCATTCCTCTTATCTACTATTTTATAACAACGAATAAACAAATAAGTCATGAAAATTTACACACCGTTTTTTATACTCATGTTTATCTTTCTTGTTGGTTGTACCAATAAGGAACATCAAAATACTTCTACTGAAGGTAAAACGATTCATCTTTCATTAGAAAATCCGAAAGAAGTAGATTTAAAAGACCTCTTTTCATCTATAACAATAACACCTTTAGAAATTTCTGATAATTCAGTTATCGGAAGATTGTTTAAAGGGAAAAACACAATCGTTGTTCCCAATAAATATTATATCGTATTCGACAAATACTACACTATCTATTTATTTGATATGCAAGGGAAATTTATATCAAACTCCAAGCAATGTATAGGAGATGGACCAAAGACATATCAAATTTTACAAGATGTCGCCTACAATCCCTATACAAACACAATTGATGTATTAGATGCAAAAAATGTGATTTATCAATATGACATAAACTTCAAATACGTAACCAAATACAAGATCACACATAAATCGAGCCAAATATTTAGGTATTTATATGCCATAGACAAAGAATCTTATGCCCTATTTGATAGGACAGAAAAGGATTTTTTTACGATCTATAATGTAACAAATAACTCCACCCATAAAATCATATATCCAGGATTTATTACTTTTATGTCATCTAACTTTTGTCCATTTCATCAAGAAAATTCTCAATTATACTTTTCACCTTTAGGAATGAACAATAATCTATTTAATTTCTCAAAATCCAATTTACAATTAAGTATATTGTACACCATTGACAATGGCAAGAATTGCCTATCTCAAAACGATATTCAACCGTATGGAGATAATACAAAAGATATCTTCTTTTACTTAAACACAAAGTGTACAAAATACTTTCCTTTAAAAAGATTGTTTAATGACAAATACCTTATTTCAACCTACATGAAGGAACAAAATCAATTCATAAATATTTGTTATCTGGAAGCAGGTAAAAATATGACATTCCAAAAATCACCTGCATTAAAAGAAAATTTACCAACATTTTTCCAGATAGAGGATGACATCCTTTATGCAATACTTTTCCCTTCTGAACTATCAGGATTTATAAATCCAGATCTAATTGAAAATAAAGAGATATTGCAACAGATTAATGAAGAAGATAACCCTGTAATTATTCAATATAAAATAAAGCACTAAGGAGCACTTCCCCTAAAACAGGGGAAGTTTTTAAGGTATGAATGAACAAAAACAGTAAAGAAATCATAGACGAGATGAATTTATTTTATTATTAACAACTTAAATTTCAAACAAATGAGAAAAGGGAATTTATTAGCTGTAGTATTAAACGTGATTATCGCTTTTGCTTTCTGTACTTCTTGCAGTCAAAAATCAATGAAAACAGAACGGGTTCAAGTATCTCCAAAAGTACTAACTGACAGCTTATTCATCAAAAACGCAGCCAGTTTTATCTGTATTGGCGATTACTTGGTATTACAAGATCCTAGGCAAGGATCTAACTTTATAAAAATCTACGATACAAAAGGACATCTGGTATCGGAAGTTGGTCAGATTGGAAGCGGTCCAGAAGAGTTTATCTTACCAGAATGTATTCCTTTTGGTAAAAATAAGTTCTTGACATGGAATAGATACGGTACATTTCAAACAGCCGTTAGTTCTCCGGAAAATCAGTTCAGGCCAGAATTTAAGAACTTCCATGTTTTTAACGGGAAAAATCAATCGATACAACTGTGTGAAAATGGGAATTTCATAGCATATGATCCTACAAAAGATCAAGTTATTACATTATATTCGCCTGATGGAAAAGAAATAGCGTCTGCTGGTAAATTGCCTTTCCCTTCAAATATAGCAGACCGGGAACATTTCTATTCAGGGAAAATTGTATATAACCCGGAAAATCAAACACTATTACTCTATTTAGAAGTACTTCCTTATGCAGCTACATTTAAAGTAACCTCTTCTAATATATCATTACTAAATGAAAGAACTTTTGGAAATCCTGAATACACAATAAATGGAGACCAAATGCAAGTCAAAGAAGGCGGGAAAGATTGTTTGGTTGGGTGTTGTCTGACTGAAGACTTCATCATTAGTATCATGAATGATCCTGATTATACAGGTAATGACAATAGCCAATCATCTCCGAAGCGGCATACTGTAGGCGTTTTTGATTATGATTTTAACCTGGTTAAAATAGTTAATCTGGGAATGCCTCGTTATAATTTAGCGGCATCTGGTGAAGACAATACATTCTATGCGATTGTCCAAAATCCAGAAAACAGCATTGTTGAAATTGAATTGTAAACAGCATAATTCCTTTTTCCTGTGTGAAGCATCCCCACAACGTTATGTGGCCTCGTCCCATAACACTGTGTGGGGTGCCCACATAATACTGTGGGAAACGATCCCATAACACTATGTGAACCGGTCACACAATACTATGGGACGTGTACACATAGCATTGGAATTAAGAAAAATAAAGACGTTTTATTTGTTTCCTGCATAAACAAGTAATAGTTTTGTGAGAAAGCAATACTGAGAGTGTCAAAAAGATCACAAACACACACAATAAGTAATACAATGAAAGCAACACATTTCTCCATAGGACTCGGCTTTATTCTATTGTTAGCATCCTGTATGCAGGATAAAACAAAGAATGGTGATATAAAAACGATTCTCTTCGAAGATAAATACACAGATCTTACAGAGAAAATGGATTTTCAATTCATCCAATTAGAAACGAATGACGAATCGCTTATTAGTATGATAAGTTCTGCTCAATTAATAGATGACAAACTATACCTGCTAGATATATATAAGAAACAAGAGGTGTTGGTCTTTGACACAACAGGACGGTATATAACTAAAATCGCAGCGAAAGGAAACGGTCCTAAAGAGTATGTTTCACTAAGTGGAATGTATGTAAATCCAGAAAGCAAGGAAATTGTCTTGGCCGATTATAAAAACAAATTCCTTTTTTATGACATGGATTCATGTCGCTTAAAAAGAACATTACATTCCAGTTTCTGTACCTATGATTTTATCCAAACCGATGAGAATCGATTTGTCTATACGTCTATTAAAGGATTTGAACAACTTGGTAAAAATAAAAAACAATATGTTCTGATAACCGATTCGACAGAGAAAGTGATCAATTATGGTTTTCCATTGCCTTTTTTCACACCATACAGCACATCCCTCTCTGGAACCGAATGTTATTGTTTCGACAATCAATATTTTGTTTATTATCATTTGGTCCCGGATGTTTATCAAATAAAATCAGATAAAATCGTGCCTGCTTATCGTTTGGCTTTCGAGTCCATGGAATTTCCTCCCGTTGATTTTTTACAAAGGGCTTCTGAAAACAAACGAGATTATACGATAGATTTAGAACAGTCGGACTACATCAGTGCTTATGCCCTTTTTGAAACGAAAGAAGTCTATATGGCTTACTTGATGCACAAACGTATGCCAGTCATGGCTTTTTACGACAAACAGACACAAGAGAGCTATACATTCGACTTGAAAGCATATTACAAGTCACTCCAGTTAAATGCCCTCCTATTTCCTTTAGGAGCATCAGATGAATACATCATATTTAAGATCAATCTGGACGACGTTGAATCTCCAAACGAAATCAAAAATCCGGAACTTAGGAAAGTGGTAGAAAATAGAAAGGAAGATGATAACTATATAATTACATTAGGAAAATGGAAAAGAAATTCATAATTGTTACCCTGTTAGTGGGACTGCTTATTTCATGTAGTAAAAATGGGACAGACTTTGAAACGATACAAAAAGAAAAGATTGCCCCATTATCAGCTCAAACAATCCTGACATATAAAGCTGATAGTAGTTATTTCTATGACATCCAATTGATCAATGAACATATTTTCCTATTGGACGATCAGAATGATACTGTATTACGGATGTATAATGCCTCTTTTGATTCGGGACTCCAAGGATACATAATCCGTTCTCGGGAAAGAGAAGGGCTATGGGATCCGGCTTTTACTAAAGAAGTTCAACTGCCTAATCAAGAAAAGCCTATCATTTTAGTAGATCAATCCTTCCGGTTCAAAGAGATCTTTCACACAAAGGATAGTATAGCCTGTAAACAGATTCAGATGAATAAGGAAATTGGTTCCTCGTATAATTTCAATTTGACAGACACGTTCTTATATGCTTCATCTCGTTTTACCGGCAATAAAGCATTTTTCTATTATCAATTAGATTCCGGCTTTTATAATGTTTATCAAGATACACGCTTGGATACAATCCTTCCTCATGCCGACTATGCCGGGACAAACAACTTATGTGTCAATGAGGCAGGAAATCGGGTTGCCGTATCTTATCGATATACCAATTACCTTTCTTTTTATGAATTGGACGGAGATCTGCTTAAAACAATCCGAATAGGGAATCAAAATATAAAAGCAACCGTTAAACAGAATGAAATAAATACACCTGTTTCTACCAAATGTTTTATCGATATGTACGGAACGGCTAAATATTTATATTGTGCTTATAGCGGTAGTCTGGATTTCTCTACAAACACAAAAATTCATGTATTTAATTGGAAAGGGGAATATATTAAAACATTACAATTAGACTCTCCTATCCGAAAATTTTGTGTTGATCCGAATGATCAACGTTTAATTGCTATTATTCGTGATCCGAATAAAGGACAAAGGATTATTCAATACAATTTAGATGCTAGCTTATAAACGATACAACGATGAAACCTTTAGGATTTGCTATTTTATCTTTTTCTTTATTGATCTTAGCTTGCCAAGATATGCGTAAGAGTGATGAAAAGGGAACTATCGTTTTTTCTCAGTCTTCATCAAACGAATGGTTGAGTAAATTAGACTGCCAGTTCATTCCTTTAGAGACGAACGACAGTTGTCTGGTCTCTACTGTTTCGGACATGGTATTCGATTCATCTCGTCTTTATTTAATTGACGGGAAATCAAATTTGGTATTTGCTTTTTCTTTATCCGGAGAATTTATTTCGCAAGTCGGCGATGTTGGTTCAGGTCCTTCCGAATATCAATATCCGGTTAATCTGCATATCGACAAGACTAAGCAGGAATTAATCGTGGCGGATGCGAATACGCCGAAATTGGTATATTATGATTTAAAGACATTGAAGTATAAACGGCAACTTCGGTCTGACGATTATTTTACCAATTGTGCCTGGTTGCCTAATGGAGATATCATACTTGCAAGTGGTAGTAGTTATGTTACTCCTAAAAGAGAAAGGTTCTATGCGCAGATTACCGACGAGAATTTAAAGCGGAAACAATATATTTGTCCTTGTTCTTTCGATCCGCAATACCGATTGGCAATAGGTTCTGTATTCTATACATTCCAGGATCAAGTATATCTGAATCTTCCTTTCCTTCACTCGGTCTATCAAATAAGCGAAACGACTTGCGAAGAAACTTATGCAATTGAGCTGAAAGGTTTCCAAATGCCTGATCAAAACTGGTTGAAGGCAAACGCCGAAGAGAATTACTTCGCGGCATTAAGCCATTCGGATTATGTATCGGCCATCCAGTGCCAAGAAACCAACCGTTATCTATATACAACCTTTTTGGTCGGAGGAAGTAAGGATTATATAGCTTTCTATGACAAAGAACAGAAAAGCAGTATGATTTATTCGGGTTACGACTTTATAAAAGAGACGTCTTTAAATGGATTGAGTAAAGTGATCACTACTTATAACGATACATTTGTCGCAACAATCAATCCTGATGTATTGAAAGAGAAAGGAACAACCATTGAAGAACTGGCACAACTCAGCCAATCACTTCCTGCAGAGAGCAATCCTATTTTATGTCTTTTTACCTTTAAATAAGCATGAGTATGAAACAGCACTGGTTTATATCGTTATTTGCTTGCCTATTGCTGACCAACTGTCAGTCTGATTACCAAACATTATTACTGGACGAGGCGCAACCGCTTCAGGCAACTCTTTTATTTGAGAAAGATTCCAATAACTATATTTATGATATTAAAGCGACGGAAACACATCTTGCTATCTTAAACCAGGAGAATGATACGATGTTAACTGTTTATGAAGAAGGGAAATACGATTCTCCTATATTTATAGTAGGACCAGCAACTTATCAAGAAGCAGTATTGCGGAAACCACATTTCCGAAAAGAAGTAACTACTGATGAGGTAATCGTATTGGCAGATAATAACTCTCGCTTTTATCGCCTTTCTCCGGAAAACACCAACTGGCAGCTGCAACCTGAAGATCCATTATTCGATGTATGCAACAGTTTTCAATACAATCGCACCCAAAAAGAGATTTATGCGGTTCCGTTCCGACCTGACTTGCCTTATCCTTTTTATTATTATAATACGTCTGAAGGCTACTATTGGGTAGAAGCAGACTCCTGCGTCCATCGGCAGTTGGCATATAAACCAGATTGTTATTTATGTGAACTGTGCGTCCATGAAAAAAAGGATCGGGCAGTTATCGCCTATCGGTTCACTAATTATGTTACCTTTTACGATTTGGAAGGAAACATAGAAACGAATATTCGCATAGGTCAAACAGCAATCGCTCCAAAATGGATTAAAACCGGAGCATTGGATACAGAGAATACAACAAAATGTTTGCTGGACGTTTGCGGTACTCCCGATTATTTGTATTGTCTGTATTCAGGATCTGCCGATTATGCAACACCAACCTATCTGATTGCTTTCCATTGGAATGGGAAACCTTATAAAACGTGGCAATTAGATTCGTATATACGGACAATGAGTGTAACCAACGACAACAAGACCTGTTATGTGGTTCGTTCGTTACCCAATAAAGCACAAGCTATTTCCTATTATACATTAAAATAAGCATACTCATGAAGACGATAAGACAAATACTAACTTGTATTATGGCAGGTTCCGTCTGTTATGCCTGCCATGTAGAACCTAAAGAGAAGCAACCTACTGTCGAAACGGCAAAGAAAGAATACCTGAAAAGAGAAAGTATCTTTATTGATGAGGTGATACGTCCTGCAAGAATGGCTATCGGTAATAATCAATTATATATATCCTGTTTTTCCTGTGATACCATGGTGTATACCTATTCTCTACCTGATTTAAACCTATTAAACAGTCATGGAATCAAAGGAAGCGGACCGGAAGATTTTATGTTTCCTGTCTTTACACAAGCTTTCGACAATATGGTTTCCATGTGGGGATATACTGATTTAAGAAAAGTCAAGTTATGTCAAGTTGATACTTCTGGCGTTTTTACAACGGTAGCCGAATTTATGCTTCCTGAGAATAAAGCCTATAATCAATTATTCACCTTGGGTGATTCCGTGGCTTTCTATAACGATTTTCCACCCAATCTGACACTGAAGAAACTGGACCTGAAACAAGGCAAAGAACTAAAAGAACATACTTTCGAGATGGATCAAAGTAAGGGAAATTCATTCTTTACCCAGAATAAAGGAGATCTGTGCGTATCATCCAAAGGATTGGCTTACCTTTATTATTATAAAGATCGGATTGATTTCTTTGATTTGGATTTCCAGCCTGTTCAAACACATGCTCCGCAAAAAGTAAAACAACAAATCGACACACAGGATTGGCAAAACAGTACGATCTATTACATCGCCTCGTATGCAGGAGATCAATATTTATATGCTATTAAATTAGCAGACCGATTAAATGCGAATGCCAAAGATTGCACATTAGAGATATTCGGATGGGATGGAACTTTGATCAATTCGTATTCGCTAAATCCAGTCATCGACTTGTTTGTAGTTGACGAATCCAATCAAAGGCTTTATGGGGTTAACCGAGAATGGCCCGATTATATATATAAGTTTAGGATTAAATAATAGAAAGGATCTTAAATAAAATCACGGATTAAATCACTCTTTCCTCAACTTTTTTGGGTTACTATTACCTCCATCTGCGAAACTCATTACCTTTTATATTTTTGACAGC
>ULNH01041331.1_pt1 | contig 13648 bp, 13 predicted proteins | sample 1951871 | NCBI WGS metagenome assembly ULNH01 (sample SAMEA4835572, study PRJEB28245) | human gut metagenome | biome: gut microbiome; material: fecal sample | place: Denmark | collected 2008 | reverse complement strand
CCTGCCAATAAAATACCGGTTATTCTTCTCTTTAAATATTTCTCCATAGAATCTTTACAATATTTTTAAAATATTAAAGCTAATTTTCTTAGCCCTATAGTACTATTAAATTATATCATTTTCTCTGTTAAAATAATACATAAAATATTCTTTTATAAATTAGTAAATTTACACAAAAATTAGGGCGGCAGATTATCATAAACTTATATTCTAAAAGGGGCCAGCCCCTCACGACTGACCCTCATAAACTTTGGCAAACCCTCAAAAAGTTTGATTACCCATATTTTATTACAGATGAATACTGATTTTAAAGGTACTCCCATTGGAGCATTTACTCTGATTATCAATTTTTCCAGCGATTTATTGTTACAGAATTTACACCTAGTTCTCGTGCCAGTTGTTCTTGCCTATAACCTATTTAAATTCTTACTTTATTAACTTTTTCCTGAAATCCATATTATTCCCTCTCTCGTTAGCTCTGTAACTGTTATAACATAAATCATAACATTTGTTTTTTTACTTACCATCCGCATTTTTCATATTAAAATCTAACATAACTTTATAATAAATTTAATAACTAATGAATGAATGAGCGTAATCCCTAAAATCCAATTTTTTATCATTATAATATTCTTATGATATATTTCTTCACTATCTTTAATACTACTAAAAGCCTCCCTTATTTTTTCACTACTATCTCCAGTATCAAACCAAATATACTTGCCTAAAAACAATGAAAATGCCATCAGCGCAATTTGTAAATTATAAAAGCTTATAAATAGAGAACTAATAAGTGCTGACCATCCCCAAATATATTGTTTTTCACTTTCATTCAATTTATCTTCTGCTTTTTTGTCCTTAGACCATTGGTATAATAGATTAAATAATTTTCCACTGACTACTAGCATAATACATAATACTATTCCCGATGAAATCAATATTCCATTAAAATTCTCACTCAGCATATAATATACACAATCTACTATAACAAATATTGTTATCACTGCCGTATAATAATTTATAATATTTTTCACAACATACATTCCTCTTGGCAGTTTATTCATTTTTAAACATACAATTCCTCTAACCAATACCATTATTTCAATAATATATATTACAATTGAAATTAAATGCACAAAATAACCAATCATTTTTCTCCAATCATCTGCCAGATATGTAGCAAAACTTTTATATTTTTCATGTAAATAGACATAAAAGAAAACCAACTATGAATTTTTTAAATAAGTTCAAACCATTTATCCATAAATTAAATATGGTAAACTATATATCAGCAACTGCATCACGCACCCATTTGCCGACATCCGCAAAGCCTTCTTTTTCATTGCAATTTTCAACTGAATGAATTGGATAGATTTCATCCAAACTTTTTGAACCAATCTTGTATTGCGATAAGAAATCCTTATCATATTGTCCAGACGAAATATCTATTAACACAAATTTATTGTTTTCCTCTATGCTCTTTTGTATTTCTCTGCCAACCCATATACTTTTTGTCATTCCTTCACTCAATATCAGTATAGTTACGGAAGTACTTTTTATTTTTTTATCAATCCATCGTTCAATCTTACTCTCATCACTTATCTTACCAGACTCCTTAACCGGATTTATTCCTGGTTCATCATCCAATACCGATAAGATTAATCTTGACTGCTGATTTGCTCCAGCGAAATGAAAACTAACAAAAACATTTATCTGATTATATACATCATAACCTGATGTGTCATCATTTGAAAAAGCATCTTTCATCAATGTCTTTTTCAAATTTTGTTCTTTCTTATGTTTTTCGCTTTCAATCATCGACATAATATCATCAATCAATTGCATGCTATTGATATCCTCTTTATTTAACCTATCAATAAAAGGTTTATGTTTGTTTTCTCTATATACTTCATTATAAATATATCTTGATGTTAACCCTGTAGCCCCTACCGGAATAATGTTTTTGACTTCTTCTACTGCTATCTCATATTCAAGATATGTACCGTCTTTATCTAATTCATCCTTTTTACTATTATTATCCTCATATAATGTCTTTCCAAATAGAAAAATGACTGTTCCACAGTCCCGGATCAACTTTCTTCGTACTTCATCTTTTTTATCTCTATCCTGTTGTTCGACTGATATCAGCGGTTGAATTGTTAAATGCTTAGAAACATAATCAGATCCTCCTCTCTGACTTCCTCCCATATAGGCACCAGAAACAATATAGTTGCCTATGCCAATGCCAAAGCCATTCACAATATCATATCCATCATCTATAATTCTCTTAGCAAGCTGCATAATGAACCATTCTGCATTTTTGAAATTAGAATTACACGTTTTTTCATTAAAATAACTACTATAATAATTGCACGGACTATTTGGATCCAGGCCCCCTGATATGAACACTTTATTCAGAGTATACTTATCTCTTATATAGTTAAGCATTGCCGTAATCTGCGTGAAGTCATCAACCAGAATTGTGTGAATTCCATAACCTTTCATACTTCTAATTTTCAAATCCTGCAATTTTTTGTCCTGCTCAAACTCGATTCTTTTCTGCTCCGTAAGTTTTCTGTTCTCATCAAGATAATCTTTATAGCTTACACTTCTCATAAAGCAATAATGTGTTGGTGGTGAATACTTCTCGAATGTATGACGTACTATACTTATAAAACGATCCAAATTAGGATCGGCAAATCCAAATCCAATAAACAAAACTGTTTTCGTTATTAATTCCATAACCAGACCTTTTGAAAACACTGATCTATATACATCATACAATTCATAATCAGTTTTAGATATAACTGCTCTATCTGGAAAATTTTTATCACCGTGCATCTTATATACAACAGCATCTCTCCCTGGAGTATAATTTTTGTATTGAATCTGTTCATATATTACATCAACAGTCTTTCCTTTCTCACGAAGAGTATCCTCTATAATTGAATCATAATTTGTTGTCCAATATGTATCGATAGGCAGACTCGCCAAAATCTCCATATTGTCATTTTGGGTTGGAACTTTTGAAAACTCATTAAGTATAGCCCGATTCAATCCTTCTCTGGTACATTCATTCTCATAGTACTGTGCAATCATTGTAAGATCAGTATTTATATTCAAACCAAGATAATCACTCATAGGCTTTATCAACTGTTTCCAATTCACATAACCTGATGATGCAGATAAACCTGCTCCTGCAAAAATACTTAATCTACCATTTCTTAATGCCTGTACTATGTTATCTAAATTTTTTATTTTTTGATCAGCCTTAAATTCAAGACGATCTCGTTCCAATAATTCTTTAATATCAGACATATAACATGTTTCACTTTCCTTAAAAATAAACATAAAAAATATTCCTAATTATTTGTTCCGCTTAATTCATTATATGACAGTTGTGTCATAAATGCTATAAGCATACAATTCTCATATAATCTGTTACCTGTAACTTACACACTTTATATTACAATTTCACAGTTTTATTATTCACTCAAACTCCGCACATAAATTTTAGCTATGCACCTTGAAAATTCAATACCTGGCAGTTATTCAGTTGTCAATGTTCAAGCTTTATGCAGCTTGCAGTTTTGTTTTCAAAATGACCGGAAGTGTATTCATAAATGTGTCCACCAATTCGTTGATTTTTTCATCTGAAAGTTCGGTATTATCTGAAAGCATTGTCCTGAACATTTGAAGCAACATTTGAAAAGCCTGTATCCATGTGATATCGGACATTTCATCTGAAAAGTATAAAAAAGCTCGCCCAGAGAACGATTATCATTGGATTCCCTGCTTTCCAGCGACAACATCATGTATCGTGTAAAAAGCAACCGCAGTATGTGCGGTCATTGCATCATAGGAAAGAGAGTTGCATTCTCTGCTGAGATTAAGGTAACTTTTGCACACCTTGAAGAACACCTCTATGTCCCAGCGTTTTTCAGAGATCCGGACGATTTCGTTCTCATCCAGATTTACGTCCGTGGAAATAAGGCAGAGATATTCCTTGCGTTTGTAGCCAACAGTTCGTTTGTCTACTTCTGTTGCTTCATTGATACGGTTTTTCTTGTTTTCTGTGAAAAGCAGCACGCTGTTGACCGGAAAGAAAGTGCTTCCGTCCGACCAGCCTAACGTAAGCATTCGAAAACCAAAACGATATTTATGTTTTGCATGGTCATAGACTTTGGCAAGGAGTTCAACCTTTTTTTAGCGGTTACTCTCAAACATGGAATCGTCAATGATAAGAACATTTGCACGTTTCTCAGAATCTAAAGGCAGAATGGCATCCCTGATGATCCAGGCTGAAAGTGTTGTTGTGAAACGGTTCCAGTTAATCTGAATCATTTTCATAAAACGATATACAGTATCCTTCGCAAAATCAGGAGTGTTGCGTCCTGTGATCAGATTCATGTACATGCTTCTGTTAGAAAAGATCAGAAGGAACAGATACTGGAAAATTTCCATTACTGGAACCCCTTTCTTTTTGTAAGCATTGGATGCCTTCAAAGCTGAAGAAACATGAAATCTCGCAAAAAATCTTTTGATAGATTTTGAAATCTGCTTATCATTTTGAGTTGCTTGTGTTATACTTTTATTCATAGCATGAGCCTCCGGAAGTATGATTGTTTTTGGACAACTCAATTATACCAAAACTAGACGGTTTCATGCTATTTTTATGCCAGTTATTATTGAATTTTCAAGGTACATAGGCACTTATTCAAGTGCGAAGTTTGAGACAGTTATATATTACCATAAAATTTACATTTGACATTCCATAAAATCATGTTATAATATTCGTAGTCAACTTGTGACGGATTAAAGCTGGGTTCCCGAATGGGAGTAGGCATCTAAGCGCTTAGAATTCCTTTGCTCCTGGGGTTGACTATTTTTTTGCACATCTTTCTTTCAAATCATCTAGCAATGTATTTGGCGCTTTTCTTAACTCATCATAAATAAAATCAATTGCCTGTTGTGAATAGCTATACTGCGGTTGAGTCGACACCTGATACACATAACAAAATTTTTCATTCTCTTTAATTTTAAAATAATCATTCATCAGTCTAAAGTGATAATTATTGATTTTTACCTGATTACCATTAAAATATACCACAATACCATTTCTCGAAAGCCTCTTATTTACCTCATCTAAACAAGTCTTCAAGGAATATTTATGTGTTTCATTCGGATCCTTTAATTCTTTAATAATTCTTACGCCCTCTACTGCATCCTTATCAATGTGATACAATTCAGTTGCTTCACTTTTCTTTTTAGTTGCATAATGTAAATGCTCAACTCTGATTGCAAATGCATTATTATTATTTTCAATCATTGGTTCCAAATTTCGCTGTGCTGTCAATATCCTTTCAGCAACCTGTTCGGTATACTTCCCTTTGATTTCAGTTTCATTTAGCGATTTGAGGCGCACCGAAAGTGTAATAAAATTTTCCGGAATCACCTGTGTCATATCAACTTCATGAAACTCCATCATTTTGTCAACAAAATTAAAGACACATGCCTGAAGCAATGGCACATATACTGCTTCATACTCCTCAGTAATAAAATGTGTACTCGTATTTCTGAGTTCAATTATCTTCTCCAAATTTTTACGTAAAGGTGCTTTCTCATTACTAAATACCTTTTGAACACATCTATCCAAGCTAATTGTTCTGCCTGGATTATCATGATAATAAATCGATTCATCTCCAAACTTCTTTATCATATAAGCCTTAAGCATAAGTTCCCATGCATTACAAATAAAAAAACTAAAGCCCTCTAATCTATAACGAATTGATGGTTTATTGTAAATCTCAATTGACATAACAAAGGCTTCTTTTGCCTTGTCAATTAATCTTTCGTATGTATTCATTAGCTTTCCTTCTCCTTACTATCCCTACCATTATCTACGCCTAATTATTATTATACTATTAAACGATCAGAATGTATACTACAGCTTTTTCATTTCAGGACTCTCCTAAAATGAATTTCTAAATTCCACCGCCCATGGGGTGATGGAATTCACTCTCACACAGTAGATATTTACTCTTTCATACAATCATGTTATGGTTATGACTCCCATTAAAGACATTACAGCATTTCTATGTAAAGATCCAACAACTATATCTAAAGAAGTCCGTGCTCATCGACTTTCAGATCGGTATCACAAATGTACTTTTTATAACGCAAAGAACTTTTGCATTCATCGTTACCATTGTCAAAAGACCAATGCCTGTGGAAAAATCCTTCTCTGTGGCATTAAATGCGCCTCATGTCCTACCTGTAATCAGCCCTGCAAGGACTTTGAAAAAGAACAATGTAAACGATTGGACCAAGCGCCATATGTTTGCAATGGCTGCACGAAAAAGATAAATCACTGCACTATTGCACATAAATACTATTACAATGGCCGTGCTGCTGACAGAAAATATCGTGAACTGCTGATATCTTCTCGTTCTGGAATAAATATGACCAAGCACCAGCTCCATCAGAAAGACCAGATCATATCTCCATTGATTGAGCAGGGGCAATCCCCTTATCAAATCCTTACAAATCACCCGGAACTGGATATGTCTGTCCGCTCTATGTACACATACATTGACAAAGGACTCTTCACAGCAAGAAATATTGATTTGAAAAGACAGGCAAAATTCAAACCGCGAAAGTGCCATAAAACACAAATCATTGATTGTTCTGTTTTTACAGACAGAACCTACTCAGACTTTTGTTCATTAGACCTGTCGTCTTTTGTGGAAATGGATGCTTCGTATGGTTTTACCGAAAGGAACTTCTTTTGAATTCTTAACACAATGGGATGTGAATCTCATCGTAAACCACATCAACTCCACTCCGCGAGAAATCCTCAGTGGAAGGACACCATATGAAGTTGCATTAGAAACGCTTGGTGAAGATATCTTAAAAGCATTTCAGCTTAAGCCGATTGAACCGGATAAGGTTAATCTGACGCCTAAGCTGATACGCTTTAACCATTAATAAAACTAATCGAAATCTGCTGTCAGACTGGATGTAAACTTTTCACATTTTTAAGATGCGGCTGGTGGAATTTAGTCTAGCACACCGAATTCCAGCAACCTATTTATCATGTCTAGAAATCGAGAAAATTTCGATAAGTTACATTAATTATAGCAGAAAACGAGAGATTTAGTCCAAAAATTTCTTGTTAAACCAGCAAAATTTAAATCACGATGGAATTTACTCTTGCACTGGAATTTACTTTTTCAAGTCAGTATTATCCCTGCCATTGGATGGACACTTTATATTATCCCAAAATTTTCATTTAAATTCCGCATCATTAAGCAATCTTTTTCTCTTTCAATAAATATTTAGGAGTATTACGGAATGACGTCTTCGTAATCTTTAAGCCATCAGTACCCATTTTCACTACCGGTGGATAACCAGCTTCACTTTCAATTGCTGAGATTATGCTACCATACTCGCCCTTTGCCACACCACTATGTGGCATCGGGCCTACCAAAATGTAACTGTATTTTGATGACCATTGAGTCTTTCTGAAATCAAATGTTTTAGCATCCTTATAGTCCAAGAAAAACTCAAATCTATCTTTTGCTATTCCCATCTTCTTTGCAACTGCAGCAAGTTTGTCTTTTCCCACTTCTGACTGACAAATTACTATTATTTTACCGTCACGATTACATTTTTTCTCAGCTTCAGTAGCAAGATAGTCATAAATTCCAAGCAGACGGAGAAAAGTCTCAAGTTCTCCTGTTCTATTTAACTCTATGAGTATTCTTTCTAAATCATCATTGAGAACATCTCTGATAACCTCTTCCAATTCCAATAATTCATTAAGTTCAAGCATTATTTGCGCCCCCTTCCTCAATGATATGTGCCATTCTGTTCTTTGCTTTTTCAAGCTTTAGCTGAAGCATTGTAATTTCATCTTTTACAGTCTTATATTTGTCAGCAATCTCTTTCTGTTTTTCAATTGGCGGAATTGGAATAACAAGCTTCGTCAACTGCTCAACTCCGATATTTGGAATCGTTGCACCAACCGTTATACTCCTTAGTGCCGCTGTACCTTGCTCACTTCCAAAGAATGCTGCAAGATAATACGGATCTGCCTTTTCTTCATCGAGCTCTATAATATAAAGATTTCCGTTACCTAATATTCTTTGTCCTTCCTTTACTTCTGCAACAGCAATCTTGTAAGGATATCCATTCTTAGAGAGAATAAGGCAGTGATTTGATAAACAATACTTATCATTTTTCTTATCAATAGACTTCAAATAAGGTAATTCCTTATCAATAAGTCCATTTTTGATGTTAGCCAGCATCAAATACTGCATGTCTGTAGGCACAGTAGTAGTAATTTCATCTAATGCCCTAGCATTAAGCTGGGCTCCACGAGTAATTCTTTTAATCACTTCGCCAAATGCCATTCCATCTGCTACATCATGGACAATATATCGATTCATACTTAACACATAATCGTTATCTCGAAGCTGCTCTGCAATTACATACATGCTTATATCAGAGTCGTTCTTAGTTGCATTAATAATAAGAGAAATGTTTTCATAACTCAGTTCATTTACTCTTCTTCCTTCTACAAAGAGTTCGGAAGCATCAACCAAGCGCACTCCTTTATTATTACGACTAAAAACTATCATTGAAGTTGCAATAGCTGTTCCTGCAAATAACCTAGCCGGTAAAGCAATTACACATTCAATCAAACCAGTCTCTATGAAATAGCTTCTAATTGCTGAATCACTCTGATTCCATGTACTTCCATTAGTCATGATGCCTACAGCTTTTCCGTCCTCTGAAAGCATATCAACCATTAAGCTATTGAACAGCCAATCAGATGATGTGGCTTTTGAAACAGATGGTATTCTCTTTTCCAACTGCTCCAAATACTGATTTCCAAGACCTAATTCTTTAATCCTCATTCCAAACGGATAATTCGCAAAAATCTTATCAAAGCGTCTGCCATTATCTTCGTCTAATCCCAGTTCAAAGATGTCCTTTGCTTCAAAAGTAATCTTACCTTCTGATAAATCGTTGTAAATCTTTGCTATTGCAATAGAAGATACAAGTTTATCGAATCCATATGCTTCTACAGTTGGATGATTTTTGACAACATCAGCCACAACAGTTCCTGCTCCACAGCAGAAATCTGCGAATTTATCATTGGCTTTTATCTCAAGTAATTCTTCAGCCAATTTTCCTAAGCTTTCAGGTGTCATCATCGGATCAGATAAATCCCTTAAGAGTGAAACTAAATAGAAAATTTTCTGCTCATGAGCTTTTGTAAGTTCCATTAATTCCTTCCAGTTTTCAGAAATATAAAAGTCTTCTGCGACTTTCTTAATGTCAGCATCTATTCTTGCATCTTCTTCAAATGAATATGTGGCGTGTGCGCTACAATCAAATGACTTTGCCAAAAGGTAAGCAGCCACTGTAACATCTCCAAACACTCCAAAAAATCCTTTTCCTGCCATCGAAGTCTTGCTTCTTAAAATTAATTCAATTTCATTTTTGCAAACAAATATTTCATCCAAAACAGCTTTAAGTTCCGGTGTAAGCTGATCAGCTGTTTCATTGTCAATAAAGTTACCTTTTATTTCATTAATTTCGTTTAACATTGCAATCGCTCTCTTGGTTTTGAATAACCATCCTTACTTCTTGATTATAGATTACCAAGTTTCTTTCAGTTTGTCAATACCTTTTTGGTTTTTCAGAACCAATATTTTAGAATTGAAGTTGGGTTTGATTAAATGTAAACGTCAAACGCAAACTGCTGGGCGCATGCAAGGCGTGATTTTACGGATGCGGTTAAGGCTGCCGATAAAAAGGATCCGTCTTCTGTAAGGCAGTCTGTTGCCTATCAGGCATTGCAGAAGATAGCTGGGTTTTATAATGCTGACACTGAGTTAAAAGGGCTCTCATCAGAGGAACGGCTTCAAAAACGGCAGGAATTGATCCGGCCGCTGGTTGAGGAATTTTTTGCGTGGGTAAAACAACAGGTTAACGACTGTGCGGTACCTCCAAAATCCAAAACAGGCCAGGGGCTGAATTTCATAATCAATCAGGAAAAATATCTTAAGGTATTTCTTGAAGATGGAGATGTCCCTATCGATAATTCTGCCTCGGAGAGAGCCATACGCACCTTTTGCCTCGGCAAGAAAAACTGGATGTTCCACAATACAGCTAAAGGAGCATCTGCCAGTGCGATGGTATACAGTATTTCAAAAACAGCCAAGCTGAATAATCTGCGGCCGTATTATTATTTTAAATATATCCTCACAGAACTGCCAAAACTCTGTGAGGAAAAAGAAAATATAGATCCAGAAAAGCTGGACTATCTCATGCCATGGTCAGATAGTCTTTCGGACGAATGCAGGAAGCCACGTCGCCAATAATGGGCGGCGTTGATTTTAATGGCTGGCGCATGGTTTGACGTTTACTAATAATCCGTACCTTGAAATTTTAAAAATAGCCACCCTACTGGGCGGCTTTATCTATTTTATCATAGCGCATTGGCATTTTAATGTAATATTACTCTAAATCGACAAGATTTTCTTTACAATTTGAAGCTCAACTATTTTGTCATCTACTAAAGTAATCTTCAAAATATCATTGTAGCTCATAATTGATACTACTTCATTTCTGTTTATAACCTGCATGCTTCCAATTCTAATCACTGATTCCTCCACTGATATCTCCTGTGGAGAGCTGTAGAAGAGACGGATGGCACCATCATCATACATTAAAACACTATATTCTGATAAATCATTAATTGAAACTCGGTTTATTGACATTTCTTTCTCCATACTGTAAATAATACTTAATAATTTCACCACTAACTGAACAATGGTTCCATAACATCCTTTACTTCTCTATCTGATATATTATTAATAACCATTTTAATTATTTCATCTTCTAACACAGACTTCTCAGTTCCATATACGCTCCATAAATATTTAACAAATGCATAGAATTTACTCTTAGCTTTTTTCTCTCATTTAGTGAATTGCACTCTTTATATTTAGCATCATTTATTACATCTAAGCCTTTATATTTTCTATAAGCTGTTGATACAGTTCGATCAGAACTAATAGCCACAAGTTATCTAAATACTTCACCATATTTTGCTTGCCATTCTGGTTGTGTAACATAGTCAGAATCCCACTTTTTATGATCCAGTGAATTTAGTTCAATAACATTTATATATCCATCTACTGCAATAATATTAAGCATTCTACCTACTCAAGCATTCTTTTCACCAAAATCTATTCCAAATACATTATTTTGAATATTTTCTTTTTCTTCCGGCTTTCTTCAGCTTTTTGAGTATGAGCGCAGATCACAGAACAAGAAGCACACATTTGAGCAGAAAAAAGCCTATCGTCTTGAAAAAAACGATACTCGATGCGTTCTGGAATTGGCTTGACAAGCAAAAGACACGTAAGGGAAGCCGTTTCGAGACAGCGGTGAAGTATGCTCAAAACAAGAAAGACACGTTGATGACATATCTTAAGGATGGCCACTGCCAGTGCACTGCTCTACACAATGGTCGAGATGGCAAAGGCCAATAAGATTAACATTTATAAATACCTGACATATCTTTTGGAGCATCGTCCAAGTGAAGATATGTCAGATGAACAGCTTGAGGCATTGACTCCGTGGAGCAAAGAAGTTCAAAATGTTTGCAAAAATTAAAATGTAGTAAAACGCTTGCATCTAACAAAGATGATGCAAGCGTTAATTAAAATCTAGCGTTGGAATATTTAGTGCTTACTTTACACCATCTATACATATCGAATGCCATCAAACATCTAACTTAATGGCATTGATTCAGGAAGTTAAGATACACATGAAGCAATAACTTCCATATTTCCCTCCAACTTCACCTTTCCAAACTTAGCTGGAATTATAAAATGATCTCCCTTCTTAATCCTTTGTCCATTCACAACGCCTTCTCCATCAAGCACACTCATATTGAGAAAAGGATGGCTCTGTTTAAAATCCAATTTACCATGAAGTACAAGCTTATAAACCATATAATACCTACACTCAATTAACTTATTCCACTTATTGTATGGAAGATTGCTTGTATCCATAACACTATCCTCTGTGGACTTTGCAGGGACTGTAATAACATCAATACTTTTTTTCACATGCAACTCTCTCGGCTTGCCATTAACAAGTCTGTCATAATCATATACACGGTAAGTGATGTCACTGTTCTGCTGTGTTTCAAGAATCATGCAGCCACTTGTTATCGCATGCACTGTGCCTGGTTCAATCTGAATGAAATCTCCCTTTTTGATTGGAACATAACGAATGAACTCGTCCCATCTACCATCATGAATCATATCTGAAAGTGCCTCCCGAGTCTTTGCATTATGCCCCACCACAAGCTTTGCATTATCAGGACAATCTATGATATACCAACATTCAGTCTTGCCCAAAGAACCATTCTCATTCATAGATGCATACTTATCGTATGGATGCACTTGTATACTCAAATTATCCTTTGCATCAATAATCTTAATGAGCAATGGAAATCTATCACCATCAATATCACCAAACAGCTCTGGATGCTCATCCCAAAGTTGTGAAAGAGTCATATCTGCATAACAAACGTTTGCTATGCTGTCATCTCCGTTTGGATGAGCTGAAATCCCCCAACACTCACCGGTCTTATTGCTCGGAATATCATATCCAAAATCAGTTGCAAGCCGATTTCCCCCCCATATCATCTGTTTAAAAACTGGTTTCAAAAATATAATTGGTTTCATAATTCTCTCTTTCACAAACTTCATTAAAAAACTTTCACATATAATATGTTCTTACTTCTATACAGTAGCTATATACAAATAACTAACATTTAGACATCTTAAACTTGAAAATTCACACTAAATGAATTGTACCTATAATAATAAACTTAAGTCCATCATACTTGAGTTCATTGATTTTAGATACATACTTTGTTTATGTTTAAATTTTCCTAAAGCAATTATACACTTTACTGATTTCCTTTACAGATTGTACATTACAGTTAATGTAAGCATTAGTTTATATGTATTTGTTCAAATAGATTTACTGTTAATACTTTAATAAAAATTATATTTACCATTCTACGAATCCACTTATATACTATGGCAATTCAGAATCGTATTATGTTAATTGATTAATTTTATAATATTTCTTGGATTAAAGCCCAATAATTGAACTTTAAAAACAAACTTCGCATCTTTGAAAAATAAATTAGATATTAATAGCGAAATAATTTGCGCTATTACGGTTGCAATTGCAGCTCCATTCATTCCCAAATTTCTTATCAAGAAATAATTTAGAAGCACATTAACAACCACTGTAATTATTTGTGTTTTCATTAATATATCGCCTCTACCAATTATAGTAAAATGGCTACTTCTAAGTATAGCATTATACGTTAAAATTGAACCTAGTGACAATATTTTATATGATTCTAATGCAGGCAAATAATCTGGCTTCAAAAATTTAAATATAAAAGGTAATACTACAAATGACATTGCTACTCCAATTATAGAAAGCCATGTCGCTATCGATGTGATTTTAATATAATTATCTTCATATAATCTCGGTTTGTCTTTCCATTCTAACATTTTCACAAAAATAGTCGTTTGTA
>ULNH01051934.1_pt1 | contig 13725 bp, 10 predicted proteins | sample 1951871 | NCBI WGS metagenome assembly ULNH01 (sample SAMEA4835572, study PRJEB28245) | human gut metagenome | biome: gut microbiome; material: fecal sample | place: Denmark | collected 2008 | reverse complement strand
GGAGCGGCCAATGCCTCAACTGCCGCATGTTGCATCGGTTTGAACTGACCTGAATCAATGTTACTCTTCACTTTCAGTATCCACTGAACAAACTGTTTGTTGGATGCCAGCATAGCCATACGCCAGCCCGGCATATTATGCGCTTTACTCATTGAGTTCAGTTCAATACAAATATCCTTGGCTCCCGGAATACGAAGAATACTCAGCGGATGTTCGTTCAGGATAAAGCTATACGGATTGTCGTTACATATAATAATACCATGCTTTCTACCAAAGTCAACCAGCTTTTGATACAGTTCCATACTGGCATTTGCTCCGGTCGGCATATTCGGATAATTTGTCCACATCAGCTTCACGTTCGACAAGTCCATCTTTTCCAGTTCATCGAAATCCGGTTGCCAGCCTAACTCTTCCTTCAGTTCATACGGAATCAAATTCGCCTGTACCAATTTGCTGACCGAGCTATACGTCGGATAACCCGGATTCGGAACCAATACGCCATCACCCGGATTCAGGAAAGCCAGCGAAATATGCAGAATGCCTTCCTTTGAACCAATCAGCGGCTGTATTTCAGACTTCGGATCCAGCTCTACCTGATACCAGGTTTTATACCAGTCGGCAAATGCCTGGCGCAATTCAGGAATTCCCACATACGGCTGATAACCGTGTTCGTTGGCATTGCGGGCATGCTGGCATAAGGTTTCGATCGTTTGTTCGGAAGGAGGTAAATCCGGACTACCGATGCCTAAGTTGATCACCTTTTTCCCGGCAGCATTCATTTCTGCCACTTCCTTGAGTTTCTTGGAAAAATAGTATTCCTGTACGCTGTTCACCCGTTCGGCAGGAACGATTTTACAAACCTTGTCTTCCTTCTTCATATTCACCTAATATTTTAAAGTCCTTTGTCAATGGCCGGATCGCATCCAACGCCTGTCTGTATCGGGTATAATCCACAAAAGTCAGGTTGATATAGAACATATATTCCCATTCGCGGCCAATAATCGGTAATGATTGTATCTTCGTCAGATTCATGTCATAGAAAGAAAGAACAGACAAAACCTTGGAAAGGCTACCGGCTGTGTGAGGCAAGGCAAATACAAGAGATGCTTTATTCTTGATAGAATCTTTCATCATCTCGTCAGCCGTCCAACGATCGGCAATCGCCAGAAAACGGGTGAAGTTCCGTTTATTGGTCTCGATTCCTTCAGCCAATACTTCCATTCCATAAATTTCGGCGGCCAGTTTGCCGCAAATTGCAGCATGACCTTTCAACTGGTTCTCGGCAATCCAACGAGCACTCGAAGCCGTATCGTCTTTCTCTACAACTTTGGCATAAGGAATCGTATCCAGGAATTCCGTACATTGCATCAAAGCGATCGGATGCGAATTGACTTCCTTTATATCTTCAATCTTCGTTCCCGGCAATGCTACCAGTGAATGAGAGATGCGCAATTTGTATTCTCCGATAATGCTAAAGCCACTTTCGCGGATCAACTCATGATTCTGCAACAAACTTCCGGCGATGGTATTTTCAATCGCCATCAAGCCCAAGATAGAAGGATCACGTTTGATAGTCGTAATGACATCCCGAAAGGTATTACAGGGAATGGTTTCCACTTCATCCTTCTCAAAGTACCTGCGAGCTGCGATATCGTGATACGAACCGGCTATTCCTTGAATTGCTACTTTTCTTTCCATTGTTACGTTTTTTTTGTCTTTTATTGGATTTGAGTTTCAGGCTCGAATTGCCAGATAATAAAAAAGTCCCACCGGATTCCGGCAGGACTTTATATCTGATTATTGATACATACAAACTATCATCAACTCTTTACATACAAACTCCTGCCTTTACCTTGCTATAAAAGTAAAAGTAATAAAAGTAATATGTAAAGCTAAATCGAGTCATCTTTATTTGTTCGTTTTTAATTACGGGGCAAAAATAACGATTTTTCCGTAAAAACAAGAAAAAAGTAATATTTTTCTTCAGAAAATGATATTTTTCCGAATCCATACCGATCAGACAACCTTTTGTCCGGCTTTCAGACGAAGCATTTCTTTGGGAACGGCCTCTCGAATATGCTCTATCAAAATCTTTGATAAAGAATGCCGGATAAAATCCTTCCGGGTAACGAAATAGATTTCCCGCGTAGGCTTGGGTATGGCAAACGGACGTACCATTTCCTGCTGTTCTTGGTTGAGTTGCAACGTAGCCAACTCCGGTATGAACGTCATCCCATAACCACTTTCCACCATGTGCATGAATGTTTCCAGACTACCGAAACGATAAGCCGCCTGATTAACCCGGGCTTTCTCCCGCTGGCAGAAACGCATCAACTGATCGCGGAAGCAATGTCCTTCGTCAAGTAACCATAAACGTTCGTCGTTAATATCTGTTGTCCGGATTTTGTCCTTTTCGAAAATAGGTTCGTTGCGCGACACATAGCCAAAGAATTCTTCATAATAAAGAAAATGACCCTGAAGTTCGCTCTCTATCGGTTGATTGGCGATAACAGCAGCATCGATTTCCCCTTTCAGCAAAGCAGATAAAGTGGGAGCCGTCTGCATTTCCTGGATCCGTATATCCAAATCCTTGTGTTCTTCCGCCAGATGCTGCAGGAAACGCGGCAATAAGTAAGGAGCAATGGTTGGCAAGACAGCCAGCCGGAAAGAACCTCGGACCGATTCTTTCTCTTCCGTTACAATGTCTTTGATCAGTGAAGCCTGATACAAGACGCGCTGGGCCTGTTCCAATACTTTCATACCGGCCGATGTCGGACGAACCGGCTGTGAAGAACGGTCAAACAACTTCACACCCAACTCGTCTTCCAACTTCTGTACCATCATACTCAGCGTTGGTTGTGTTACCCGGCAGTATTCGGCAGCCTTGGCAAAATGGCGGAATTTATTAATCGCCAAGATATATTCCAGTTGTTGAATCGTCATAAATACATCTTTATTCTGTTTATTTTACAAATGTACATGATTCTGTTTGATTCTAGTAGGTGGATTCTATGAAATATTGTATATTTGTCAAAAGAAAAAAAACATAAATGTATGCAGCCATCTATATTGATTGTAGAAGATGATGTTACTTTTTCACTAATGCTAAAGACTTGGCTGGGCAGAAAAGGGTTTCTTGTAGAATCCCAGACGTCTGTTTCTGACGCCCAAAAGTGTTTGGATAGCCGGTCATTTCAGTTGGTCCTGTCAGATTTGAGATTACCTGACCGGGATGGAATCGAATTGCTGAAATGGCTGAAAGAAACACATCCGGATGTTGCCTTAATTATGATGACCAGCTATGCCGATATCCATACGGCCGTACAAGCGATCAAATTGGGAGCATCCGATTATATTTCCAAACCAGTCAACCCGGAAGAATTGCTGACGAAGATCAAAGAAACCATAAAAGTACCTGAATTATCAACCGGCAAAAGCACAAAGACTGCTGCCGGAAATGCTGTTTCGAACCCGTATATAGAAGGAGTAAGCCAAGCAGCCGTCTCGATGTATGAGCATGTCCGGCTGGTTGCACCTACGGATATGTCGGTATTGATCACAGGATCGAGCGGAACCGGCAAAGAATATGTTGCCCGCCGGATTCACGAGCAAAGTAATCGGGCCAACGCTCCTTTTGTGGCTGTCGATTGCGGTGCTATTCCCAAAGATCTGGCTGCTTCTGAATTCTTCGGTCATGTAAAAGGATCTTTCACCGGAGCCATCGACAATAAAGTCGGCGCCTTCGTAGCGGCACAAGGCGGAACTATCTTCCTCGACGAAATCGGTAACCTGACTTACGAAGTGCAAGTCCAGCTTTTGCGCGCCCTGCAGGAAAGGAAAGTCCGGCCGGTCGGCAGTAATCAGGAGATCACCATCAACGTTCGACTGGTGTCTGCCACGAACGAGAATCTGCGTCAAGCCATTGAAAAAGGAGACTTCCGAGAAGACTTGTACCATCGAATCAATGAATTCACCATCCGGATTCCAGACCTTTGCGAACGTCAGGAAGACTTGATGCTGTTTGCCAATAATTTTCTGGATCTGGCCAATGCCGAGCTGAAGAAAGATATCATCGGTTTTGATGCCGAAACCATCCGTCTCTTCCAGTCGTACAGCTGGCCCGGTAATCTGCGCCAGATGAAGAATGTAATCCGCTATGCTACCTTGCTGGCCAAAGGACGTTTCATCACTTGTACCGAATTGCCTGACGAACTCCGCGAAACGCCGCAAGCCAAACATTCCGTCTCCCAGTTGCGTGACGGAAACCATGAGATTGATCTTATCCGAAAGGCTTTGCAGGAATGCGGAAACAACAAGACGAAAGCAGCGCAAATGTTGGGTATTGACCGAAAGACTCTCTACAACAAACTGAAACTATATCAGATAGAATAAGGCTTTCAGTCCATCATCAACCGCATATAACCGGACGATTCCGGTTCATCCAGTAAGCATGTTGTCTGTTCCCGAACAGACCATGCTTGCCAGGCTTCGTCCGTCAATGGTTTGTCAGGATGTATCTCTTTCCAACGTGATAGGAATTGTTCAGGAGAGAGAATACGTGCCATCCCATATCGTACTGTCTTTCCCGGCAAACGATAGTCGATTTCCAGCCGTTGAAAGACTGCTGCTGCTGCCTGAAATAAGGCACCGCGTACTGATTCCGTATCGGCTTTCCATTCGGGCAGGAAGAGTTTTTCTCTGGAAAGTACAGCCATCAGTACACCTTGTATCTCATCTTCCTGCCGATACAGGAAACATTTTCCACCACTGGCTATGATATCTTGGTAAAGAAACTGGAAATCTTCCCACGAATGTAATATGGAAACCGGTTCTTCCCGCCACTTCCGATCCAGATAACGCCAGCCTGCATACAGATCAGAAGCCGTTAACTCTTCCACTCCGACAAGCGGATACGGAGGAATTGCCGGATAAGTTTGGGTCGCATGCCGGCAACCAAAGGCTTCGGTAAAACCGGATTTCCGGTAGCAATCGAACAGCCAGTCGTGGGCCGGAATCAAAAAAGCCAATCCACTCCCCTGCTCTTTCAAGCGTACAAAAGCTTGTTCCAACAACTGATGCATATAGCCTCGCCGACGATAATCCGGATGTGTACAGACACCATATATATAGGTAGCCGGAATCGACTGTCCATAATAATTAATGGTATAAGGAAGCAACTGCATGGCGCAGACGATTTGCCCGTCTTTCTCCAGCGTCCAGGCATTTTGATCCTGATAAACCTGACTGAAGAAACGGTGGATAAAGTCTTCGCTGTCTTCGAAGCAGCACCGCCAAAGCTGGATGATTTGATCTTTCCGCTCCATAGGCCTTATTCCGATTTAATCTTTTTGATAACGGCGGCTTTCGGAAGCAATATCGCCGGATTGTAGGATAACTTCGCCTGCCGCAAACCGGGAATACCCAGATCTTCCTCTCTATTTATATAAAGGTATTGCTCGGGAATGCGGGAAGCAAATTCCTGATTGATGATGCTGTAAGCTCCATCGTAATGGGTATCCGCCTTTTCGACATGCACGCCAAACGTATCCTGATTGATAGGCGAACCAAAGGTAAATGCCACCAACTGATTGTCTATCCGGATTGCTCCGCCCATCAGATCCAGTTCCTTGAAATGCTGAAGGGCAAAAATCATCGACTGCCGTTCTTCTCTCAACTCTTCCTGATCCGCATCCGTACGGTTTGCCTTGTACCATTTCGCTTCCAGTTCCAGACATTCGGGGATCAGTTCCGGCGTCAAAGGAACATATTCGTACGCATATTGCTTCTTGAACTTATTGACATGATTCCGCTTTGCCTGGAATTTCTTGCCTTTCAGTGTAGCCAGATCTTCGCGCAAGTAAATATAATCAAAGTAATCCCGCTCAGGAATGTAAGTAAACTCGCCCGGGAAAGCCTCTTCCAGCAAATCTTTCGATACAGGTGTCACACCCAGCATCAGCAACGGATGCCCGTGTTGCCAGGAATCTTCTTCCAACTGCAATAAAGCGTCCTTGAAGTCGCCACTTCCGATAGGACGCATATAAGCGATCCGGTTTTTATCTTCTATGCGGAAACGTATCAATAGAAAGTTCTTATAGACAGCGAACTCACTTTGATACAGGAAACGCCAGCTACACATATTGGAAAAAGCCAAATCGCAATTGCGCAACGGAGAAGACAACGTAAAAGAAGTGATCGTCTTTTTGTCATCGACGGTAATCGGATTGAAATCTAACTGCATATCCTTTTTTATTCTAATCATTAATCCATCTGGAATCTCTGAAACCAGCTTCATATACAAAACTGACAAAAATCCCCTTTTGTTTATCTTCCTTCAAAAAATATACCACTCTTGCGTATTCTTCCCGTTAAAGGCAAAAATTCTTTTCGTATTCCCGAACAATTCTTTAGTTCACGGCGTGAACTACTTAATCCACGACGTGAACTAAGTAATCCACGGCGTGAACTAAGTAAACCACGACGTGGATTAAAGAATTGGTCACTGGAATAACATCTTTGACAGACGACTCCGATAGGAATAGAAACCGGATAACAGGTTTTGGCAAAAGGATATTAAATGTGGCATAAAAACTTTATAGGGCAAACAGCCTTGTTGGGACATGTAAAATAAATGACTACTTTTGCGCCATAATAAAGAAAAACGATCGTATCCCGGCATGAACAGCCGGAATCGTTTGGACAGAAAACAAGACTAATATGGATGATTCCAATTCGCGAACGTGTAATTTGATTTATTAACTCCGGAAGAGACATTTCGAAGATGCCTCTTTTCGGACCAAAGAGAAAGGAGGCAATAAGATGAGAGGTTATCTTTATTGTGGAGAAGCCGGCTTGGTAGAAAAACAAGAATGGCTTCCAAACAGCTGGGTAAATGTAGAATGCCCTGACGCTGATGATTTTGATTTTCTGACAAAGACCTTAGGTGTTCCCGAATCATTTTTAGATGACATTGCGGATGTGGACGAACGTTCACGCACAGAAATAGAAGGAGACTGGTTGCTTACCATCTTACGTATTCCGGTACAGAGCGACGTGGCGGGTATTCCTTTCACGACGGTCCCACTCGGTGTAATTACCAACAACGACATTATTGTGTCGATCTGCTACTATCATTCGGAAATGCTGACAGATTTCATCGAGCATACCCGGAAGAAAAGTGTCTTGGTACGAAACAAGCTCGACTTAATATTCCGCCTGATTTATTCATCGGCCGTCTGGTTCCTGAAATACCTGAAACAAATCAATGTAGATGTAACGGCAGCTGAAAAAGAACTGGAGAAAAGCATCAAGAACGAAGATCTTCTGCGATTGATGAAACTACAGAAGACATTGGTTTACTTCAATACCTCTATTCGTGGCAATGAGGTACTGATCGGAAAACTGAAAACGATCTTCAGTGATACGGATTATCTGGATGCAGATCTGGTGGAAGATGTAGTGATCGAGCTGAAACAGGCCTACAACACCGTCAACATCTACAGTGATATTCTGACAGGAACCATGGATGCCTTCGCTTCCATCATCTCCAACAACGTCAACGTCATCATGAAACGTATGACCAGTCTTTCCATCACGCTGATGATTCCGACGTTAATAGCCAGTTTCTATGGTATGAACGTAGATATTCATCTGGAAGAGATGCCTCATGCCTTTGCTTGGATTGTCATTGCTTCCGTCGTTTTGTCAGGTTTATCATTCGTCCTTTTCAAGAAGATCAAATGGTTCTAAGGACCACAGCATACCGGTAGGGAAAATCAGGAACGATTATCCCTGCCGGCTCAATTCATGCTCCACTTCCTGCAAAAGCATCATCCGTTCGACAGAATAGGTCGAGTCGTGAATCTGAAGATAATAGAGAAGTTCCTGCGCCTTATTTAATAAAGGAAAAGGAAGGCTGGATACATAACTGTCTTCGATCAGGAGTTTGGCCGCCAATTCCAGGCGTTGTAACCCGCAGCCGTCGTCTTGGTTCAAGGCCTGTTCGATTTCTTCCGGCGAATGGCCCAGCAAAAAAGCCGAATCCGTCTTCAATGCCGTGAAAGCCTGTTCGATCAGGTCCGGATTCTTATCCAGATCTTTCCCGCTCTTCCGATTGAACACGAGCCGGGCAAGCGCCTTGCCCAACTCTTCAATCTGTACCATGATAAAATCTCTTTTCAGCATACTTATTCATTTTCTACTGTAATACTAACGATGCGGATATCTTTCAGCGGACGGTCATACTTATCTGTCTTCTGGGCAGCAATCTGATCCAATACTTCAAACCCTTCTGTCAGTTCGCCGAAAATCGTATAAATACCATCCAGATGATGACAGCCGCCTACTGTCGTATAGGCTTTTCTCTGTTCGTCGGTAAATACCAGATGACCGGGTGTTGCCAGAATCATCGAGTCGATTTTGGCATTGATCGCCGCAACCCGCTTATTATATTCGCGCGGATTATCCATCTTGAGCATCTGCAATTGTACTTTCACCGGACGATAGTACAGGTCGAGTGCCTTTTTCCGGATCTGATAATTCTTCACTTTTTCCAGTGTATCCAGTTCACCGCTCCGGTAAACCTTTCCTTCCACAATAAAGAACTGCGACATGTCCGACTTCTTTTCCGGATTCACATCGTCATTCTGGCGCGGAGCTGCCAACGCTCCTTTCTTATGAAAGTATTCCGGCCGAAGTTCCGGCAAGATTTCAGCACTCCGGTCGCCGAAACCGACCCGCACTCCCGGAGAAGCATTCCGCGAATCAGGCGCGCCGCCCTGAATCATGAAGTCTTTAATAACACGGGTAAAAAGCGTACCGTCGTACTCACCTTTTTTCGCCCGTTCGATAAAGGTTTTTACGTGGTTTGGAACATTGTCGTACAGCTTGGCTTTCATAACTCCGACGTTGGTCGTAATCGTAACGACCGGTTCATTGGCTCTCAACTGACAGGTAAAAGAGCCCATCAGACTAAAGATAAATAAAAAGATAAGGTGTTTCATTTTTATATGATTTTCGGGTGAAGTTAAGACATAATATTGTTGAAACAAAAAAAAGTTTTACCTTTGCACACTTATTAGAGGAAATTAAGTTTTTTAATGGTGTTAGTATGGATTGGATAAATGATTTGATTTGGGGCCAAGGTGTAGGGCATTCCATTCTATTATTATCTTTTGTAATCGCAGTAGGTATCCAATTAGGGAAGATAAAGATTTTTGGGGTATCTTTAGGTATTACGCTCGTTTTGTTTGTGGGTATTGTAATGGGGCATTTTGGAATAACCATTAATACGCACGTGATTCATTTCTTTAAGGAGTTTGGGTTAATCTTGTTTGTCTATTCTGTCGGAATGCAAGTAGGACCCGGTTTCTTTTCATCTTTTAAGGAAGGTGGCGTCACGCTGAATATGCTGGCTACCGGAATTGTTCTATTAGGTGTAATCATCGCCTTAGTGTTACATTTTATTACAGGAATACCCATTCCAACGATGGTAGGTATTTTGTCAGGAGCTGTTACCAATACGCCGGGTTTGGGTGCTGCCCAGCAGGCTTATTCTGACATGTATGGAGTGAGCGATAACTCTATTCCTTTAGGATATGCCGTTGCGTATCCGTTGGGTGTTGTCGGTATCATCCTCTCAATCATCGTCATCCGCTATATTTTCCGTATTTCCTTCCAGAAGGAGAACGAACAGCTGGAAAAGGCAGAAACTTCTCATTCCAACGAAGCTATTCCTATTTCTCTGGTAGTAAAGAATCCGGCTATCTTCAACAAGACCGTAGCCGAAATATCAACACTGCTCGAACATACCGACTTTGTCATCTCCCGTATCTGGAGAGACAGTGACAAGAAAATTGACATTGCTTCGGCAAATACGGTATTGCACGAAAACGATAAAATCTTCGTCATTACCACCGAACCGAATGCTGAAAAGATCAAGATTTTCATCGGCGAAGCCATCGACATGGAACGTAAGCAATGGATCCGTATGGAGAGCCAGTTTGTCAACCGCCGTATTCTGATTACCAAACCGGAACTGAACGGCAAACGCTTGGGCGATCTGAAACTGCGTAAGCTGTATGGTATCAATATTACGAGAATCAACCGTGCCGGTGTTGATCTGGTGGCAAAACCGAATCTGACCCTGCAGGTCGGCGACCGTGTGAATGTTGTCGGTACTGAAACAGCCGTATCGAATGTCGAGAAAGTATTGGGTAATTCGATGAAGCGCCTGAACGAACCGAACCTGATCACGATCTTCGTCGGTATCGCATTAGGTATTATCTTGGGAAGTATTCCGTTCTCATTCCCGGGTATTCCTCAACCGGTGAAGTTAGGTCTGGCCGGCGGTCCGCTGATTGTAGCTATCCTGATCAGCCGCTTCGGCTATCACTATAAGCTGATTACCTATACAACCCAAAGTGCCAACCTGATGCTGCGTGAAATAGGTATCGCGATGTTCCTGGCCTGCGTAGGACTGAGTGCCGGCGAAGGCTTTGTAGATACAATCGTCAACGACGGCGGTGTTGCCTGGATTGGCTATGGTTTCATCATAACGGTTGTGCCATTGCTGGTTATCGGCTGCGTAGCCCGTTACTTCTTCAAGATCAATTACTTCACATTAATGGGATTAATTGCCGGAAGTACAACTGACCCACCAGCATTGGCTTATTCAAATGCAACAGCCGGAAACGATGCTCCGTCAGTAGGTTATGCAACTGTTTATCCGTTAACCATGTTCTTACGTGTATTGACGGCTCAATTAATGATTCTGTTCTTCGCCTAATTTCTCATTATTTTAATTTATATGGCGGACATTTCGAAGGGAAACCAAACGGAATGTCCGCCTTTTTTATCATTGAGAGGCCTTTCCAAAGTCTTTGCAAGGCGTTCTTTTTTTCTCTCTGGACCTTTTCCGGAATATCGGAGCGCAATCTCAAAAAGACATATAAAAGAACTACTATCACTGTCTTAGATACTTCGCAGTGATAGTAGCCTGATAGGAGGATTTTAAATGATCGAATAGTTAGTAAGAAACAATTTCTTATTACTTGTCGTCTATCTTCTTCCGTAGGTAGAATAAAGGAATCATAGTATCTGCCATATTGATACTTTTATTTCGGGGATCCGATAGCCTAATTTGATCGGGTTGGAACCTTAAACTATCCATTTGCTCCACTAAGTTGGCCAAATGTATTTCCAGATCTTTCACGTGTTTGAAAGTTTCTTCGGCATCGGGTACATAAAAATAGTTATGTTGACAAGTTCCATCATGGAACATCCAAATATACCATCTAATACGTCTCAAGTAAGTATATTCCTCATCACTGATATTCGCGAATTCCTTTTGCAACAGTTGCTGGCAATCTCTAAACCATTTTAAAGTGCCTTCCCTTTCAAATCCCATAGGGACCATTTTGTCAGGTAATTTTTTTCGTAACTTTTCATCTTCTAGTGAATAAAGGCAAACCGATTCTTTCATTTGTTGCTTTTTAAATCTTACTATTTCTTGGCCAACCGAATTCAAAGGGAAAATGTAAGATAGCGATAATAAAATTAAAAGTATTCTCATCATAGGATATTTGATTTAATTAGTAATTAATATTCATTATTATTGGGTTTAATAGGAGGATCCGCTTTCCTGAAATAGAATTCTAAAAGCTTAGGAACCAAACCTTCCTTGTATTTTCCTGGATAGCCCTGCCATTGTTTGCAGAAGCTGTTATAGGTAGCAAATTCAGAACTTGGCATACAGCCTTTTTCTGCACATTTATCAAGCCATTCTCTATAATCAGTTGCAAAAGTTGGATCTGGATAAGTCATTGTTGCCAATAGGTGAAAACCAACATTCAAGTTGTCATAAAGTATGGCTTTATTATAAGCAAAGTCATGAAAAACTTTGGCTTCAAATTCAAAATTCTTATACTTCGGATCAAATCTAAAAAAGAAATCAGCACGATGCAATACTTTGGTTCGTATCGAATATCTTTTAACAGATATAGGAAGATTTAAAAAGTGGGGGATCAGGGAGTAAAATTTCTCAGTAGGGCTATCTGAAAGTCCCGAAAGCACGAGAAACTTTCAGCGGGGTCTTTCCCGACTTCCGGCAAGCCGTTCTTTTTTCTCTCGGAGACTTTCCAAAGGTTTTGCAAGCCGTTCTTTTTTCTCTCTGGACCTTTCCCGGAATATCGGGGCACAATCTCAATAAGGTATATAAAAAACTACTATCACTGTCTTTGATACTTCGCAGTGATAGTAGCCTGATTGAATGATAGAATATTTAGTAAATAGGAGGAATCCGATTATTCCCACTCTATTGTTGCTGGTGGTTTTGAGCTGATGTCATACACTACGCGGTTGACACCTTTTACTTTATTGATGATCTCGTTTGAAACCTTGGCCAGGAATTCGTAAGGCAGATGAGCCCAGTCGGCTGTCATTGCGTCCGAAGAAGTAACGGCACGCAGGGCAACTGTATTTTCATAGGTGCGTTCATCACCCATTACTCCTACCGAACGGATCGGAAGCAGAATAGCTCCAGCCTGCCAGATCTTGTCATACAAACCCCATTCACGCATCAGCGACATGTAAATATCATCGGCATCCTGCAGAATACGTACTTTCTCAGGAGTGATATCACCTAAAATACGAATACCTAAACCTGGACCTGGGAACGGATGACGCTTGATCAGATGTTCCTGCATACCCAGTTCGATACCTACCCGGCGAACTTCGTCCTTAAACAGCAGACGCAATGGCTCTACCAATTTCAGGTCCATGTTCTTAGGCAGACCACCTACATTGTGATGGCTCTTGATTGTCGTTCCGGTGATAGACAAGGACTCGATCACATCCGGATAGATGGTTCCCTGTCCTAACCATTTGATATCTTTCAGCTTGCGTGCTTCTTCATTGAAGACATCGATGAAGCCCTTACCAATGATCTTACGTTTCTTTTCCGGCTCAGTAACGCCTGCCAGCTCACGATAGAATTTATCTTTCGCATTGACTCCGATTACGTTCAGACCTAAATGTTCATAATCACGCAATACGTTTTCGAACTCATTCTTGCGAAGCAGACCATGATCGACAAAGATACAGGTCAGATTCTTACCGATTGCCTTATTCAGCAACACCGCTGTAACAGAAGAATCAACACCACCCGACAAAGCCAGGATGACTTTATCATTGCCCAACTTCTCCTTCAGCTCGGCAACAGTCGATTCAATGAAGGAAGCCGGAGTCCAGTCCTTGGCACAACCACAAATATTCAGGAAGTTGTCCAATAACTTCGTACCATCAGTCGTATGGAATACTTCCGGATGGAACTGTACGCCCCAGGTCTGTTCACCTTCAATATGATAAGCTGCGTTTTGTACATCATTTGTACTGGCAATAATCTTGAAGTTGTCGGGCAACTGGGTAATTGTATCGCCGTGCGACATCCAAATTTGTGAACCCGGCTCAATACCTTTGAACAAAGGATCTTGCGGATCAATAGAAGTCAGGTTGGCCCGACCATATTCACGAGAATTGGCTGGTTCCACTTTTCCGCCAGACGAATAGGCAATAAATTGCGCGCCATAACAAATACCCAATACCGGATATTTGCCACGTATTTGGCTGAGGTCAATTTTAAAGGCACTTTCATCGTAAACAGAATAAGGACTTCCTGAGAGGATCACACCTTTTACATCTGTCGCATCATGCGGAAACTTGTTGTAC
>ULNH01031887.1_pt1 | contig 13794 bp, 15 predicted proteins | sample 1951871 | NCBI WGS metagenome assembly ULNH01 (sample SAMEA4835572, study PRJEB28245) | human gut metagenome | biome: gut microbiome; material: fecal sample | place: Denmark | collected 2008 | reverse complement strand
TTCCAGCTACTGGGGCTTCTATTTGGGTGTGCCATGACACTCTTTAGCATTTCAATCTAGAACATCTTATATTTATGTTCTAAAAATTTTTTAATATATCTCTACTTAAATATCCTAATTTCGGTTTTGTAATTGATTTATTATGGTTTTTCTTTCATCCCCTTGAATTCCCAAAGCATTTAGTGCCTGATCCACTGTAAGTTTCATATTCTCCATAAGATTTTTCACAGAAATCATCTTTTCCTTTACCGCATATTCTTTTGCATATTCCTTTGCATATTCCTTTGCATATTTTTCAACTGCTTCACACATTTGCTCACGCCCCTTTTCAGTATCCTTAAAATGCTTTACACCTTTTGCTAATGCAGCATAATGAATCTTATCTGAATCTGTCTGACGAAAATCATTCATTAGCTGTCCAATTTCATCATTACCTTTATAGTTACCATTTACATATATAATATGGGAACCATCATCAAATAATTCTTCTGTTTCCCTTATATATCGGTCTATGTGATATACTGGTAAACCCTTTCTAAATTTATCATGTTTATATATAAATATGATATACGAATCCTTAAGTTGCCTGAACTCCTGTCCTTCGTCTAACATTTTAGAATCTACCATACTGCTATGATATCTTGCTCGTCTGATATGTGCCCCTGCCGAATTTCCTTGTACTTCAATATCAATTTCATCACCGTTCACATCAATCGCATGAACATCCAATGTTATATTTCTTCCACCTACTTCATGACTTTTTATCTCATCTTGTCCAATAACACTAATTACATTAATGTTCCTTCCCAATATGATTCTAAGCATAAGCTCTGTTGCTTCGATATTATTGTCGAAAACTCTACTCATTAAATCATCATCAAATAGAGTAAGTTTATCCACCAGTTCATTAACATTTTCCTTAACCATTATATCCTCTCTTTCAAATTCATATTACCACGTATCGGTATTTCAATCAAATAAAATAATCATAAAAAATGAATTATTCTTTTTGCATCTGGACAACCATACCCAGTACTCTTCATTTGAATATATAATCTTCATCCTCTCTTGTGAGAATTTTTTGGTTTTTACGTATCATGTGGTACAAAATTACATTTTTTCTAGTTGTTCATCTTCAAAGCATCCATATAGCCCAAAAGTCTCTTTTGCTGCTTATAATCCAACTGCTGATACGTCTCAACTACCATTCCAAGTTCAGTATCTTTTGCAAAAACATATGTCTGATTATCCCTGCTTCTGGTTCCAATATGCTCTGCTCCTGACAATAACTCATATGGCGAAATATCCAGCACCTCGCATATAATCAATATCTTGTCACTTACCGGATTAGTATGTTTTTTCTTCCAGTCACTAATTGAACTTTCTGCAATGCCAGTCTTCTGTGAAAACTCCTTCTGACTCATACCTTTTTCTTTTAATTTTTCAAATATTCTGTCACTTATTGTTTTCATATTCAAATCCTAATAGTTTAATAATTCACAAATTTTAAGCCATTATTAAACGTTCCTTAACCTCAAGTTGTTTTTTATGTTAACACACTTAATATACAATCTCAATAGTTCGTATATCCAAATTTATTATTTTATAAAAATTTAATGGTGACTGACCCCACTGTGGTCAACTTAAGCCCGAAAGCCTTTAAAATCAAGGTTTCCTGGCTTTTTTATTCCGTAAAAAAATACCACAATTTTTAAAAATCACTTGACATATTTCCTAAAAAGTGAGGTCGCTTCGCGACCTATTGATTAAGGAATTGTTCGTTTAGCCGCGAACCTTAATCACACTTTTAGGAGGTATGTCTTATGAATCGAATAGACATCTGTAAAAACATCATTCAATCTATTAAGGAGTATATCACAAAATTCTGACAAACTGGAACCGCATCGTGCTCAAAAATCATTTTGTCCGTAATCGAAAATTATCTCTTTTACAAGTTATTATGTATCTTTTGTATTCTTCTAAAGCTTCAATGTTTCAAAATATATCTCGTATACATGATGACCTTCCAGCAATTGATTTTCCTACTGTATCAAAGCAAGCTGTATCAAAGGCCAGACAGTTTATAAGCCCAGATTTATTTAAAGAACTTTATTATCTTTCGGTTGATTCTTTTTACAGTCAAATTAAAAATCGAAAACTTTGGAATGGTTATCATCTTTATGCTATTGATGGTTCCAAATTCGAACTTCCAAATTCAAAATCCAATTTTGAATTTTTTGGTGAAATATTCGGATACCCTGATCATTCCAGACGATTTACCATGGTACTTGCTTCTGTTGTATACGATGTACTTGATGATTACATTATTCATGCTTCATTTCATCACTAATTAGCTTCCGAACGCATGGCGATTTATAAATTACAAGAATGCTCATGTAATACACCTATTTATATTTTTTCAATCAAAGATTCTCGTGACATCCTAATATCGGTTAATCACACGATAAATCTCTTTTACCGTCTCCACAGCATATTCCTCGTTATCTTCTGCAATGTAATCCCGGATATTCTTCAAATCCCTTGCAACAATCGGATTAATCTGCAATTTTAACATCTTATCCCCCACAAGTGCTTTCAAAGCTTTTTTCTCTGCACGATCATGCTCATAGTCTTCAATATCCATAACTACAAAACGTCCTCTGCCATTCTTGGTCAGATATACTGGTGAATAATCTTGGGGGGGTGAATGAGCCACCTGTCCGGCAGGAAAAGCCTTCAATCACCTCTTATCATTTACTCACGATATCACCTAACATTAAAAATATATCTTTCAACTCCATCTCTTCAAACTCGTCTTGTTCATCTAATGGTAACACCACTAATGCAAAATACTCAAATAATGTATTTAAAAGAGAATTTTTCATTTTCGTCAAAAAAGCGTAATATAATTTCTTTAACAATTGTTCTTGTACACAAAACCTTCCAAACATTATTTTATATGTATTGGGATTGTCTATCTCAAATTAATACATACTTTGTGCTCCTCCAGACATCTTTCATCCGGTATCATATCTTCATTGCTAAAAATAATAATCTCACTTGCCTTTCTTTTTTGAGCTACACTATAATTTAAATCGAATCTTCTCAATTTATGATTCACATATATATTCGCTATCTCCGGCACATCATCATACGTAATAACCCAGTCACAGTTCACAAATTCCCTAATCATTTCTTCAATCCGTACATGATCCTGTTCATTAAAAAAATTCAAGTATAACTGCTTTCCTTTCTTAAAATATGGTGGGTCAAAATATACAAATGCATTCTTTTCGTATTTCGGTAAATATTTTTTTGTCAACGAAACAACATCCTTATTATATAAATGTATAGATTCTTTCTTTTTAGCAATCTTTAATATTCGATTTATAAGATTGTCTTTATTAAATCTCGCATCTAGTTTCCAACCCCCATTCTGTTCCAGTCCGCCAATCATTCCTCCATTAATGATTCCTGATCTATTTGTTCTGTTAAGATAAAATGTAGAAAATCCTAATTCAAAGCTATACTTATTATCTGCATGTAGTAAAATCTCCCTTTGCCTTTTCCACTCTTCAACAGATACCGGTACTTCATGAACAGCTTCAACAAATCTATCAGTTTCACTTAGAATTGCACGCCAAAATGAATAGATTCCTTTATCTAAATCATTAATCACAATCTGACTTACTATGTCATTTTCCAGCAAATCTAATGCAATCCCAGCTCCACCTGCAAAAGGTTCAATATATGTTCCGCCTTTATGACCTGTTTTTTCGATTAGTACTTTCATAAATGGTGCAAGTTTCCCTTTTCCACCAGGGTATCTTAATGGTGAATAAATCATTTATTAGTCCTTTCCTACAATTTTCTGTCTTATATAAATTTAATCAATATTCGTATACGTTACAGAAGTGCCAACTCAAGTTCTCATTTTACGCTTTAACAATCCCAATCCAGCTCAAGCTGTTTATATCCTTCTTTAATCACACAAATTGCTAAAGTAACGGTTGTATGCTCTACAGCTATTTGTATCTTAACTTTTCCTCCCAAAAAATTTAAAATTCTTTCCTGTGGCAAAGACATCTCGGACTGTCCAATAAAAACAGGTACTTTCAACCGAATTAACATTCGATTATCCCTCAATTCATCAATGTCGGTTTTTATTGGATGCGACAATCCATATATATCAATTGGATCTCCAACAAAATCTACTATTTCAAGTCCTTCTTCTTGTTGATGTTGTCCTGTACTCGTTTTCAATAGAACATACCCTTTTTCAAACGCCCCCTTCTTCGCCTTCTTTCTTTCTTTTATAGTTGCAAAGTCTGATTTTTCACACCGTATTTTTTTTAAAAGTTCATTCGATTTTTCTTTTATGTTCCCTAATAATTTCTGATTATTTTTTCTGTTATTTGTATTTAGAAGCTCAAATGCGTATTCTAGTATTTTCTGTTTTTCTTTATCAGATGCTATTTTTTCCTCCTGTATCTCTTTTTCTTTTTTATCTCCTACTATAATATCAATCTGAAAAATACTTTTTTTTCGTTCAAACGTAATGGTCCAGTTTTTTCCTTCTATTACTTTCATTTTTTGTTGTTTATACTGTTCTCTCACATCTGTGTGGAATTTAAATATACTTCCGTCCATATTAATGTCTATAATCTTTTTATTCTCGTTTAATAAAAACAGTCTGTTTTCCAACGCTTCGCTTACTTCAGCCAAATCCGCCAGTTCTTCAATGATATCCTCATTTTCATTTGCTTCAAATACTTCATAAGCCTCTTCGACTATTTTATTTTTTAATTCGCAGATTAGTCCTTCTTTTTGTATACAAACATATCTAACATTCTCTCCGCTATCTCTGATTATCTGTGGAATACGGTCTCTAACAAGCTTATTATATTCTATCTTTTCTTGCTTTTCTTTTATTTCACGTGCACATATAACATTCGCTCCTGTGTTAAGCAATTGATAATAAGGATGTGTAAGAACTGAGCCTTCCAAAAAAATATTAATATTATTTTCTTCACAAAAATTCCCTACATTTTTGATAAATTCCTTACTTCTTAATGTTTTGTCATCGTTTGGCTGTATCCTCACAATCCCAATCTCTGTAAGATCCATATTTTCAAGTTTTTTTAAATCTTCTTCACTTTGAATTACATATGGTTTTTGATAAAAATACTTTTTTCGATATCGTCCCGCAGTTTTCGCATCATAAAAACTATTTCTATCACATTTTTCATGATACCACGGCATATTTGATGTTTTGTAGAAATTCTCATCTATGCCGATAAACCACATGATACTTAATTCTGTTCCCACCTGCTCAGTAATCTTTCTGGCTCTGTATGCAATGTCTTTTATCACGTCAACATCCGTAACTGTACTTCTCCAGTCATATGGAGGTTTTAACTTTTTAGCAACCCACTTTCCACTTTCATCTGGTGCTATAAATACTTCTTTAAAATTTGGTTCTATACTGATTTCAAATTTATCCTTATTCATTCTATCTACATTACACGTTTTAGTAAATACTGTAATTCTGTCATATGCATTATAATACAATCCTTCTGGCAGTCCCCACAATGCTTGTATCTCCACCGTCTGTTCCATAGGTTTCGCATTTACAAATGCTGCTATTTTAGCTGGGATAAAATTATGCAATATAAATATGTAATCATCGATATTCTCTTTTTTAAATTTTTTGCTGGTATCAATCAGAAATTTTTTTGCTTCCCTATAAGTTCTTAACTCATTACTACGCAAAGAAAGCTGAATCTGTCTTTTTTCACTTGAAATAATATTAGTACGAATTACAACAGAGCTATTCAGCATTCCTTTTATATCATTCCTTAATTCCATAGTAATTCGTCCTTCTTTTAATTCATTCAATGTATCTTCATCATCTAATATATAAAGCGGCGGTGTCTGCTCTCCTATATCTCGATATATAAATACATTATCTATCTTTTTATATTTTCCCCTGTCAGATTCTGATATACCCCTCAAAATCTGTGGCGTAAAATTAACAATTGACTCCATAGATATATCATATTCTTCAGGATTTACACCACTTTTATCCTCCACTTCATGATCACATTGCACCAGATACATTCGATGTCTATCTGCTACAAATTCTAAATGTACTCTTCTCTGATCATAATAATAATACGCACATACCAGCTTTAAAATATCCTTAATTTCTCCATTGTAAATCAATTTTTCTTTTACTGCGTTCTGTGTGTCATAAGTTTTTCTCCAATTACGCAAAGAAACTTTTCCTGGTATAACCCCCTTCGTTTCGCAATCTACGTATTCATAAATAAAATCTCTATTATCCTTTGAAAACCTTCTCTCATTCGATAAATGTCCTAAAATTTTTCTTTCCGCACATGTCTGCACAACAAACGGAATTCCTGTTTCCTTCAATTCCCCATATTCTTTTAATTGTTCTACAAGCTGAAATAATTTCTTAACTACATCTTCTTTTTCTACAATGACAGACTCGTATCGGCCTCTCTCATCCATTCCCTCAAATTCCCCTGAAGAACGAATGATAACCTTTTCATGCATATCAGCATTTTCAAGAACTTTTGCAATATTTTCAAGATATTTATTCACCGTATTAGTATCTTCTTTACACACACTTAGATAAAAGTTCTTATCGATAATAAAAAAAGGAAGTGTCCACAACGTCGGCATTTTGCACAACCCATACGCTTTCTGTCCCGCTTCCTTTATTGTAATGTCTTCTCTCTTCTTTTTTGCTATTCCGTCTTTTTCAACTACCCAAATCATAGTTTCTCCACCTGTCCACTATCTTCCGCTTGCTCGCCATTAATCTTATCATCCGCTTTATCCACATGATTATTTCCCTGTAAAAATAAGACACATGCTACATCATACATCTTACTAACTGCCTCATCTGAAAAATACCCCGTCAGATAACCAATCGTTATTGCCATAGAACTGGATGACGAAACATCCTTTATCATAATTGCAGACATGACAACAGATAAAGATACCGCAATTAGCGGAGAAAACAATCTCCAAAACACCCGATCCTTATTCCACAAACCTCTTGCAACTACACGGTAAAAGTACTTCATTCCAAATGTTGTTCCACCTAACAGTCCTGCCAGCACACAATATAATGCTTTATGAAAAATAATTGCTCTATCACCCGTTAATTGAAAATATTGCTCGAACTTTCCAAGGAAATTAAAAAACAGACCAACAAGTGCCATAACTAATAGAATCGTGATATACGCTGCTTCTGCTCTGATTCTCCACTTAACACTCTTATTCAAATATCGTGATTCATAGTCACCACATCTACGACCATCAGTTGCTATCTGTTCTTTCTTCGTCATATTTCTTTACCAAAGAAGCATACGTTGCCTCTCCCTTATCTAAAAATAAATTGCACTTATAATCATACTCTTTTGTGTATCCTTCTTTTTCCGCCAGTAATCTTCGAAAGTACTGAGATTCCGTTTTCTCAATTATATGTATATATCCCTTTGCATCTTCAATATCAACAACATTTTCTGCATAAAACCAATACTCTTTTTTTTGTACAATCCTCTCAACGTCCGTTATTTTGCACTCTATCCACTGCACACTATCATCATGAAACATCTGCTCCAACAAACTTTTTTCATATGGAATAATATGCAAATGCGCATGATTTGTTCCACATGCGGTTATTGAGCCTTCATGATTTGCGCCATGCTCAAATATAACGCTCTTTTTCCTGTATACATCATGAATCCGCTTCAACATCTTATTAGCAATATCAACAAATGCTGAATCCTTAAAAAACTTTCTCATAGAATAGGTATGTTCTTTCGGTATAACAAGAGACCATCCATCTATGAATCCCCCAATGCTTGCCAATGTAAAAAATTCGTCATTCTCCAAAATAGGATTATCTATTATCCCCATCTTCCTGCTTCCTTCCAGGATATCGCAAAAACGGCACTTTTCGCTGCATATTATTTGGCCTTTCTCATTTTCTTTTCTTATTTCATTCATATTCTCCACCTGTCCTTATACTCCAAAATATGCAGTATTGTATCATAATATAATTGACTATATTTATAACAACTATTTACTGGTTAATTTCTATTATTACTTTCATTGTAATGTTTTTGTTAGTATAATTCAAGTTTTTCTTCATAATAATTATAAATTATATTCTTGCCTAAAATGAAATTTTAAATTCCACTGCCCCGCAGGGCGGTAGAATTCAGTCCTGCACAGTAGATATTTACTCTTTCATGGCTAGACAATCAAGATGTCAAGTAATGGACAAGATAATGTATCATAAACTATCTGTCTCAACTGATGCAATTTTATTTGGAGAAATAACCTACGACAAAGAACCATATTATAAAGAATTTACAGACATAATACCGGACTGCTCAGACAAAGAGAAAAAACATATCATGCAGGCTGCCCGCTATGCAAAGCAGCTCATACATGATATCAAATCTTAATCCGGCTATAAAGTGTTTACCGATTAAAACTATATATTACACCCCCGAAGCAATAACTTCCATCGCTCCCTCCAGCTTCACTTTACCAAATCCAGCCGGAAGTATGAAATGGTCGCCCTTCTTGATTCTTTGTTCATTCACAGTGCCCTCTCCGTCAAGCACACTCATATTAAGGAATGGATGACTCTGTTCAAACTCCAGTTCACCATCAAGCACAAGCTTATAAACCTTATAATACTCACACTCAATAAGCTTGTTCCACTTATTCTGTGGGAGATTGTTTGTGTCCATGACACTGTCCTCTGTGGACTTTGCCGGAACTGTGATGACATCAATACTCTTCTCAACATGAAGCTCTCTCGGCTTGCCGTTTGTGAGTCTGTCATAATCGTATACACGGTATGTGATGTCACTGTTCTGCTGGGGTTCGAGAATAATACAGCCACTTGTGATAGCGTGCACAGTGCCCGGGTCTATCTGGATGAAATCGCCTTTTTTTATTGGAACGTAGCGGATGAACTCGTCCCATCGGCACTAATGAATCATGTCTGAAAGCTCATCTTGGGTCTTTGCGTTATGCCACACCACAAGCTTTGCGTCATCAGGACAATCTATAATGTACCAGCACTCTGTCTTGCCTAAAGAGCCATTCTCATTCTTTGCAGCATACTCGTCGTATGGGTGTACCTGTATGCTCAGATTGTCCTTAGCATCAATTATTTTAATAAGCAAAGGGAATCTGTCTCCTTCAATATTGCCGAAAAGCTCCGGATAAAACTACGAATCTCATCCATATGCTTGTCAGACCTTATTTAACATAATAATGTCTTTTCATCCAAGCCGATACCCCATCCAATCCAGGGAATAGAATTCTCTCATTAATATTCATTTGATCTAACATATCCCTAATTCTCCATCGTAAAGTCTTATCAACTATATACTTAGTTGTATTACTAGTTTTTTCCGCCAAAAACTTTTCAATATCTGATATTCCTCTAGGTACAATCGAAAAATATGAATATTGACTTATGATTCTTTGATCAATTGATGGCGGTTCCATCAAGAGCATCGCCGTATCTCCCATCTTCTCATCATAGTCGCTAATCTCCGATACAATTTTTTCAAGCATATCAATAGTAAATAAATATGCATTTTCTTTTTTTAATACCTGTTTAAACTCTCTTGGTAATAAACAATTCATCTCCTCCAAATCAATCTCCCATAATACACAATCATGTTGATCCATCTGATTCAAATCCTGTTCAGCGGTTGCAAAATGCAAACCTATCAATGGGGAATAAGTCCAATCCATTAATCTTGTTGGCAATCCGTGATGTTGTCCAATTACCATTTGTCTCCATATCGAACTCGATAATAAAGGATCTTCATTAATTGCATATTTTGAAAAATTCCTCAAGATAGATGATTCTATCGAAAATTGTTTATCATTACAATTTCTATACAGACTAGTCTGTAAATTATATGTACTATTTGGTAATCCCCTATACATATATGATGACCTATTTCTTTCTATGTTATCATTATACTGTTGTCTTATAAATAAATCCAAAATCTCGTCTATTTTTTTTATATATTGTATATTATACATATTTTCTCCAATATTGATCTGTGTGTATACTAAGCCATTGCATTCATATTATTGTGCACTTAAATAAACTAAATACTTTAAAAATTACTCGCATTTCTATTACATATGGATAATTATTCTTCGCATAGAATATTCTATTTTAGATTTTTCTTTGCCTAACTTTTCCTCATAGGCTAATTTATCTAATGATTCCTGCATTGGAATAACAAAATAATATTTCGAAAAATCCAATCCCATACATCCTTGCTGTATTCCTACAACGTTATTGATTTGTATTTCAATCAGTTCATTAGTATCATATTTTTCTAATGTAAGTGTAAAATTATAAAGACATTTAAAATAATCAACTGGACTATCTTGAATAGAATAGTTGATATTTTTATAATGATAGTATTCTTCACATACTGGGTCACATACTTTTGATATAATAATATGCTTTGAACCAATCAAATCCTCCATCATACTTAAATAATTGCCAGTTTCCAAAAACACTTTTTCAATGTGCTTTTCTAGTTCTTTACAAAATTGTTTGTTTTCCTCTTGTGATACTAAATAAGTATCACAAATCCATGTCAAAAATTCCTGATAATGTTCTTTAATTATTCTTAATTTTTCTTTGTCATAATTAGGCAGTTCTTCTTTTTCATAATCATTCCAATGTTTTGATACCGTCTTCCTGAATTCTTGAGTGATAACTGTTTGTTCAATAAGCCGAATAATTGTCATATTTTTCCGATTTAACATTGCTGTAATACCCTCATACATACAATTAATACTGAAAAAATATTCATTGCATAATATTATAACAATGCCATGACAATTATTTATACTATCCATATAAGACATTATACTATTTCCAGGTTTTACTTTATATATATCCCTAATAGGGTTTATTTGAAACATATTCAATTGATTACAAATATTATCTGCTTCTTTTTTACTTATTTCATTCCACTTATATGAAATAAAAAAATTCAATTGCAAATCTGTTACTAATGGTTCAAATCTTTCTTCCATAAATCACTACCTCCTAATTTTAATTATTTAAAATATATTATATTCTATAAACTCTCGTTAACTTCACGAATCAGAAATTCCGATAATTTCCCATATTTCAGAAACAATTCCTATTTTCAATTGATCCGTAGATAATAAAATATAGACCTCGCTTGATATCCACAACCAGTACACTCTGTATATTTATTATTATCTAGCACCTAGTCAAATCTCTTCATATCCTTTTCTTTTTTCTGAATACTTACAGTATACCCGGCTCCTGCTAGTGACCATTCTGGTAAACGTATACTACACTCCCCAAAATTCTTGACTTCATTGGCTTCAAAGGAATCCGCATGATTTTTACTAAACACAGAATTGGTTGACGCTATAATATCAAACTCTTCTTCCAAATTATCCAGAAGGAATATATCCACCATAAATGCTTTACAAGGATATGGTAACCCATATGATTGAAAAAATTCTTCTGGAGCACACTCATAGCTACTCCATAAATAAACATTAATAGGATATTGCTCATCAACCATTATTGAATATTCGCTCTGAACGCAATAATTCATTTTTCCTCTATTTGAATTAGCGAATCTTTTAAATTTAAAATCAGAAGTATAATCCTTATTATTTATTAGCAATTTATGTAATCTATATGTTTCTGCCTGTCTAGGAGTTGCATAAAATTGTTTTCCTATACCTCTATGTTCATGATCTAAATACCTATATTCTATCTGATCACTAATCTCTATTCTAAGAAGACCATTCATTCCTTTACGAATTTTTGTTGTTCTATGAAATAAATTCATTATTCCTTTTGCATTCAATACTGACAAAAAATTTGAGCTTAAACTGTTTGAAAAATCTTTTACATCAGTGTCTTCGTATGTTCTAGATATAAATGTATCAAAAATATTCCTAATTGTCTCTTTTAAACTAATATCTGATAATTCATTCCAATCAGTAATTATAGAATCGGCTCTAACCCATCCAACAAGATTATATTTATCATTATTTAATACATTTGTAATATGTGATTGAACGGCCCCAGATATTTCAGAAATATTAGAAATCATTTTACATATTCCTTTAGAACACACATATTTTTTAAAGTTTTCATATTTATCTTTATTTTTTTCTTCAAAAATAACAGTTTCCTTACTACGAACTGATGCATTAAAATGTAACATGGAATCGCTTAATGCAATTACACATATAGGTTTATTAATAGACCGAGCATATCTATACTCCCATTCAGTAAAGCTAATTTTGTCTTTGTCTTCTTCATAAATCGAACCATAAGTTCCTCCCAACAAAAGAAAATAAATATCGGATTCATCTATCCATTTCTTTATTGTTTCAATTACAGTTCCAGCACCACCAAATAATTCCATACCTGCTGGAATATGTCCAGCATCAAGGATTGCCTCTACCATTTTTTGACGTTCATCCCGCAAATCTTCATAAGTGGATGATACAAAAATTTGCATTTTCTTCATATTATGCCCCAATTTTTATCCATTATATTTAAAACTTAAATTGATTTGTTCTTATGTTCTGTACATTCATTAATGCATATTTATCTTCACTGTTAATGCTTCCTCATCTTGCCTATCACCTGACCTATTGTTTGTCCAACCATAGACGGCTCGGATGGAGGCTATGCTAAAAATATGCTCTTACTCAGAAAGTTTATTCTCTTTTTATCAAGTTTTCTAACCCAATATCGCCATTGTTGTGACAAGAATCTGATGCACATAGCGCCATGCCTTTCATGCCTGCTGATTTCTTTAAATTCATTAACACAATCAATATTTGCTGTTTGTCGTTATTCATAAAAAAGTTTCTCTTATTTGATAGGGAAAAGTGTATCAAAAAAAATAATGTTGAATAGACAGTTACCAATTATTACCAGCAACTCATCCTTAAATAAGCAACGACCTAACTACAAAATTGCGGTTAAACCTCATCAATCATCATAGAAAATCTAAATTTACAGAAAATTTTTCCGTCAAATTAAAATTTATCTACAATATGAGAATTATATCATAAGGAATCAAATTATTAGCATTTATCATTTTCCATACCATTAAATTGATTTTACAAGATTCATAAACTTCTCATCTTTAGCCTTTTTTTGTGAAACCTCATATAAATATGACATAACACTATATTCTATCTGAGCCTGCTTACCCTCATACGAAATAATCAATATATATTTGTTTGTAATATCCTTTGTAGAAATATCACCTATATCTACATAGCACACATTATCCTTAGATAATAATTGAACAGTTTTATGTGCTCCATTGCTATCAACAACAGAAATTTCGAATAAATTTCTATCTATATTTTCCGGCAACATAAAATAATGTCGAATATGCTTTATTATATCCACTTAATTCAGCGTTAACATTTTTTGCCATAAGTGCTAGCTCTGCGGCCGATGAAATTAAATATGGATCATTTTTGTTACTTTTCCTGATGCAAATTTTGTGGATGCATAATTAGTCCACAAATCAACATTTTGTTCATTTGATGCATATAAAGCTAGTTGATTAGATTGGTTCAACAAATTTTCATCTAGAACATTTTCAACCATTCCAGATGTATATTGATATACTCCAACTTGCTGTACTTTTGGAGTTTGACATGCTTTTACACTTACCG
>ULNH01017786.1_pt1 | contig 13816 bp, 12 predicted proteins | sample 1951871 | NCBI WGS metagenome assembly ULNH01 (sample SAMEA4835572, study PRJEB28245) | human gut metagenome | biome: gut microbiome; material: fecal sample | place: Denmark | collected 2008 | reverse complement strand
CCAAGTGCAAATATAATAGTAAGGGCAAAAGCTTTATCATTGCCACGTTTTAAAGCTTTTGCCCTTACAGGGCGCATTGCTAAAATCTTGCTAAACCCCAGGGTGTTACCCTGGGCTAGGAGCTTTTGGGCCTTCAGCCCGTACTTGAACCACATGCGAATGTTCTGATTTTTACAGCTCTATCACTTCCAAATCATTCGGAACGAAGATTCTACCCTTGAAGTTCTCAGCAGCTTCACGGGTATAATTTTCCTTACGATTAGCCAGCGTCTTCTCCTCCGTATGATAAAGAATGAGATTCTTCACCCCCAGTTCCTCCGCCAGTTTTCCGGCATCAAGCGCCGTACTGTGGCATTTCTCGTAAGGCTTGAATGTATCCCGGTCGGCATAGAGGCAGAACGCCTCGCACATCATCCAGTCCGCCCCCTCTATGTAGCAACGGTTCTGCTCGTTATAAGGCTCATCGCCCAGACACGCCAAAACCAAAGGTTTAGCATGATTATCAGATGCAGCTTTATCGGATGCAGCCTTATCTTCTGAAGCATAATCGGATGCAGTCTTATCTTCTGAAACATTATCTTCTGAAGTTCCTGGCAATTCCGCCCGGAATCCGAACTGCTTCTCCTTAGTAGATTGAATATCAAAGCATTCCAGCTTCATATCCCCCACTTCGAAACACTCCCTATCTTCCAGCTGATGGAACACCACCCTTTCAGCCACCTTAGCCAGTTGCTTCTTGGCAAGAATCATATCGATAATGGTCTTGATCACCTTCATCACCTTGTCGTTTCCATACACATGCAGCAATCCCTCGTAACCCTTGCATTGTGCCACCATACGGATTACCCAGATCACGCCCAGCACGTGGTCGGTATGGGCATGGGTAACGAAGAGATGATGAATATCAGAAATCTGAACATTCACCTTCTTCAGCTGCGAGAGGATTCCATTTCCTCCGCCCGCATCCACCAGCATCAGAGTGCTGGAAGTCTGGAGCACAAAACAGGTATTATAAATCTGGGAAACCGTAGCATTTCCCGTTCCGAGCATCGTAATTTGATTCGTAATCTTATCCATTATCTTATCCATCATTTCGTTATAATTCGTTTTTTCATTCACACTCATCTCCTCATTTCCTCAAAAATTAATTCCTTTATTGATAGAGAAGATTTGCCAGCGCAAAACTACTCATTTTTAGATAAACCACCAAGAAAAAGCTACAAAAACTTTGCTTCATTATCTTCTGGAACTACTCCAAAAGCTGCTTCAACTGCTCTTCATTCAATCCTGTAGCCTTCACTATCTGAGGCAAAGACATACCCATTGCCAATAGGTTACGGGCTATTGTCAAACTTTTAGACAGTTCACCTTCTGCTCTACCTTTAGCTATTCCCTTTTCCTCGCCTTCAACATAAGAGCCATAAAGACCCGAGTAGTAATCGTCAACAGCCTTAATACTTTCATCGTATTTTTCCTGCTCCTCACTACTCAAGCAACGAACATCCGCCAATTTAGCTAGATGATTGAATATCTTCTTCTGTGCCGTAAAAGGCAATCTTTCCAATACTTCCATATACTTCAACACATAAATCCATTTTTCAAAACCAGTCTCGCATTCTTCCTCACTCTTATCAAAGAAAGGAAGAGAAAGATAGATGAAACGAAGCTTGTCAGAAAAAATAGTGTCACTAGACTTCTCCCTCAAAGCAACGTCTGTCCTAAACTTTGTCACCTCATGCTCCTTTGGCATAAAATATCAGCAAGTCCTTGCTGAACTCTTGACCAAAGAGACGCTTGAAGCCCCAATCGGTAAAAGGGTTGATGTATTTACCCATAATTGATTATTTTAGATTCTATAAATCTGCTGCGAAGATACGCTATTGAAACTGCCAAGAAATTATAGGATTTTCTTTCGGACTCCGACCTTGACTCTCGTGCTTACAGCGTATAGCTGCTTAGCACATTATTGAATTATTAACGAACTATTGTAATAAGAAAACATTACCTTAATTTAATAAGGAAACAGCAGCGGCAGGACGAAGGTCATCACCACGCCGATGATGATCTGCAACGGCAAACCTACCTTTACATAATCCATAAACGTGTAGCCACCCGCCTTCATCACCAGCGCATTAGGCGGAGTGGAGAACGGAGAGGCGAAGCACATGCTGGCTCCCAGCGTTACCGCGAAGAGGAAGGAATAAGGACTCACCCCCACCTGCTGGGCTGCCACCAGGGCAATAGGTGCCATGAGAACCGCCGTGGCGGTATTGCTGATAAACATCGTCATGAACGAAGTGGTGAAGTAGATTCCTGCCAGGAGAGCCGTAGGGCCCATCGCTCCCAGGCTATCCACCAGCCCCTGAGATACCAATGCCGAAGCACCCGTCTTCTCCAGCGCCGTTGACATCGGCATCATGGCGGCTATCAGCACGATGCTCTCCCAGTTGATGGTCTTGTAGGCAGCCTCCACGTTGCGGAAACATCCGGCAAAGACGGTGAGCAGTCCGGCGATGATGACCGCCGTAACCGGAGCCACCGGGATGAAATCGAACACCATCATGGCTATCATCAGCAGCATGATGGCTGCAGCCACAGGCGCCTTATAATCCAGCAGAACCTTGTCGGCAGCCTTCTCCGGCTGATCCAGCACCACCCAGTTGGTAGTATCGGCAGTAAGATGCGTCAGGTTGGTCCATTCGCCCTGCACCAGCAGCATGTCGCCCACGTGCAGCTTGGCGGCTATCAGATTGTCCGTGATGTATTCGTTGCCGCCTCTGCCACCCTCAGAAGAAGAAGAGCCTCCGCCTCGCTTCACACCCAGCACGTTGATGCCGAATCGCTTGCGCAGGTTGGCCTCGCCGATGCGCAGACCGGCGAAGTTGGAGGTAGGCATCACAACGATCTCGGTCAGTCCCAGGTCGTAGAAATCAATCTTCACGTCCTTCATCCTCCTCAGTCCGTAATCCTGGGCAAAGCGCTGCATCTTCTGCTCGTCACCTATTATATATAGTATGTCGTGCTCCTGGATGGTACTGCTGCTCTTCGCCATGTTCTGGTTTACGTCCTGCACCAGTCCGAGTCTCGATTTCTTCTCGTTTCTAATCTCGATGATACTCACCCCGTATTTCTTCTGGATGCTGAGTTCCTTCAGGGTCTTACCCACGATGTTCATCGGCTCGCCGTTTTCATCCTTGGCGGCAGCGACAGAACGCCTGCCCGGCACGATGTAGCGATGCAGATTGTCGAGCAGGCGGTATTCATCCACCAGGTCGTCGAGCGACTTGGTTTTCTTCTTCTTTCCGCTCTGTTTCCTGCTGAGGAAGATTTTGCTGAGCGGCATGAGCACGATGATGCCGATGGCGATGACGATGATGCCCACTGGGAAGAAGCTGAAGAAGGCGAGCGGCTTGAATCCCGCCTCGGTAAGCACCTCGTCGATGACCAGGTTGGGCGGTGTACCGATGAGAGTGAGCATTCCGCCCAGGCTTCCGGCGAAGGCGAGCGGCATGAGGAAGCGCGACGACTGCATGCCCGAACCTGCTGCCAGGCTCATGATGATAGGCATCATGAGGGCCACCGTTCCGGTATTGCTCACGAAGGCTCCAATAAAGGAGGTTACGAGCATCACCAGCAGGAAGGTGATGGTTTCGTTGCCGCGCGAAAGTGCCATCAGTTTATTGCCCGTCAGCTTGGCGAGGCCGGTCTGCATGATGGCTCCCCCCACCACGAAGAGTCCGACCATCATGACGACAATGGGCGAAGAGAAACCAGCCAGAGCTTCGGCTGGCGTAAGAATTCCGAAAACCAGGAGTGCTGCCAGGGCTGTGAGCGCCACGATATCGGCTCTCACCTTGCCCCAAATAAACATGGCAACCGTAATGATCAAGATAATAAGCGTTATTGTCATGCTATAAAAACTTTGAATTTTTAAAATATGATGCAAAGATACTTACTTTATTTCGCTTTTTTTGCCTTCGTAATGCTAATTTTTCTAAAATTATAGCAGATTGTAGGGGATAAGATTTCGGGAGAATATTTTTCCATATCATTTTTTGGAAGGATATTTCTCCCGATTATTTTTTTCTGAAGAAAATCAAAAAGAAAGGAAAACCCTTGCATAATACAGATATTTATACTAACTTTGCAAAAAATAAACTAGCAGGATTCAAATCCAAAGCTAAAAATAAGAATCATAAATATCAGAAGAATGACAAAGAAAGGTAAACATACCGTATTATTCATTTGCCTGGGCAACATCTGCCGCTCGCCTGCCGGAGAGGGCATCATGAAGAGCCTGGTAGAAAAAGCAGGGTTGCAGAATGAGTTTGAAATCGATTCTGCAGGAATCGGAAACTGGCACGTAGGTCAGCTGCCCGACAGCCGCATGAGAAAATGCGGAGCCGAGCATGGCTACAATTTCAACAGTCACGCCCGCCAGTTCCAGAAATCCGATTTCCAGAGATTCGAAACCATCGTAGTAATGGACAATGAGAACTACCGCGCCATCACCTCCATGGCTTCCTGCCAGGCTGACAAGGACAAGGTGGTGCGCATGGTAGATTTTCTGACCCACCATCGTGAATACACCACCGTGCCCGATCCATACTACGGCGACTACAGCGACTTCGAGCTGGTAATCACGCTCCTGGAAGATGCCTGCCAGGGATTGCTGAACAATCTCGTAGAAGGATAACAAAAAAAGAGGATGTGCCATAAGTCCATGACACATCCTCTTTTCGTTCCTTCATAGATTTTATTCATCGGATTACGCTGAATAACAATTCCACCTTATTATATTTATACAGTAATCTCACCCGAACCATAGCAGCGATGATGATTCTCATCATACACCACGCAGAACTGGCCGGGAGCCACGCCGTGGATCGCCTCTTCTGAATGTATCATCCAGCGGCCATCTTCGAGTTTTTCGATAGTGGCTGGATGATACTCCGGCGTATGGCGAATCTTGAACGTTACCTTCTGCATCGCCACCTCGCGGGTGAGGAAATGGAAATCCTGAAGCGGGAAATCCTTCTTGTACGCCGTCTGAGGATCGTAGCCATGACTCACGTAGAGAATGTTCTTCTCCACATCCTTCTTGATTACGAACCAAGGTCCGCCGCCGAAGCCCAGCCCCTTGCGCTGGCCGATGGTATGGAACCACAAGCCCTTGTGGGTGCCGATTCGCTTGCCCGTCTCCATCTCTATCACGTCACCCGGTTTCTCGCCCAGGTACCGGCGGATGTAATCGTTATAGTTGATCTGTCCCAGGAAGCAAATTCCTTGACTATCCTTACGCTTGGCATTAATGAGATGCTCCTCTTCTGCTATCTCACGAATTTCATTCTTGATGTGATGACCGATAGGGAAAATCGCTTTTCGTAATTGCCAACTTTCTATCTGAGCCAGAAAATCGGTCTGATCCTTCACGGGGTCAGGACTCGTAACGAGCCATTTATCGCCGTTTTCATCCGTTTCGGTCTGCGCATAATGACCTGTAGCGATGAGGTCGTAGTTGTGGCCCATCTTCTCATCGAAGGCACCAAACTTGATGAGCCTGTTGCACATCACATCAGGGTTCGGGGTGAATCCAGCCTTCACCTTATCCATGGTGTAGCGAGTCACCTCGTTCCAGTATTCCTGATGGCAGTCAATTACCTGCAGCTTGCAGCCATACTTGCGTGCCACGGCAGTAGCCATCTCCAGGTCTTCCTCTGAAGAACAGTCCCATTCCTCCTTTTCTTCCGGTCCTATCTTGATATAGAAGCAGTCAGGGTGCAGGCCCAGTCGGGCAAACTCCCACACCACTACCGAACTATCCACGCCGCCCGAAAGCAGCACGGCCACTCGCTTGTCCTTTACCTCGGCAAGGAAGAGCTCGTCTCTGGTCTCCAGTTCCTTCTCTCTTGGAGTATCCGTTATCATCTTATTGTTATTATCCATTGTCTATTCGCTATTATTCATTTGTGAAGGCAAAGTTACAACAAATTCTGCGAAAAGCCGCCATCTTATGCCGAAAAATCTCATATTTCGCCTAAATGTTTTCTCTTGCGCTGCATTCTCCCCTTTATCCGCTCCTTCTTCTATCGAAATTCACGATAGCAGAAATCGGCTTATTCCAACATCAATTCTTTTTTGCTTTCGATTTTATCCATACCTTTGCAATCGAAATTCAGCGAAATGCGGTTATAGTAAAAATCAATAACATAGTTTAATATAAGAACATGGATATCTTAAAAAATCTGTTTTATGGCTTCCCTGACCTATGGGGAGGCGGAGTGGCCCACTCCGTGCTGATCCTGGCGTTGGTCATCACCCTGGGTTTGAGTTTAGGAAAGTTGAGAGTAAAGGGAGTTTCCCTGGGATTGGCTTGGATTCTCTTCATCGGCCTCATCTTCGGTCACTTCTCTCTCAATCTCGATGAGCATCTGCTCCACTTCCTCAAGGAGTTCGGACTGATTCTCTTCGTCTATTCCATCGGTCTGGAGGTAGGACCAGGTTTCTTCGCTTCTTTCAAGAATGGCGGCAAGAGCCTCAACCTGCTCAGCATCATCGTGATAGCGTTGAGTATCATCACCACCCTCGCCATCTTCTCGTTCTCGGGAACATCCATCACTTCTATGGCAGGTATCCTCTCGGGGGCCGTTACCAACACTCCGGGACTCGGTGCTGCACAGCAGGCATTCAGCGACCTGCGCCACATCGATGCTCCATCCATCGCAGCCGGCTACGCCATCGCCTACCCTATGGGTGTGCTCGGCGTTATCCTCTCCTTTATTATATTAAGGTATGCGTTACGTATTAATAAGGGTGAGGAGGAAGCTGCTGCCAAGCGCGGTATGGGACACCTGGAGGCGATGACCCTGAACACCTTCTCTGTAAAGGTGACCAACCAGATGGTATTCGGCGACACCATCAAGCAGATGAGAGAAATCTTGAAGCGCGACTTCATGGTTTCCAAGATTATCCGCAAAGATAGCGACAAGCACGATGAGGTGGTAAACGGACAGACCAAGATCAACGAGGGCGATATCCTGCAGATTGTAGCCAACCCTACCGTAGAAGAGCCAGTCATCGCCCTGCTCGGCGAGAAGGTTCAGGTGAGCGAGGAGAAATTCGGCGAAGACCTGATTACCCGCCGCATCCGCATCACCAAGCCAGGCATCAACGGCAAGAGCATCAGCCAGCTGCAGATCCGTACAAACCTCGGCGCCAATATTACCCGCGTTAACCGCAACGGTGTAGATTTGATTGCTACCCCACATCTGAAACTTCAGCTGGGCGACCGCGTTACCGTGGTGGGTACCGAACTTGCCATCGCCCATACCGAGAAGGTTTTGGGTAACCAGATGAAGCGCCTCAACTACCCTAACCTGATTCCTATCTTCCTGGGCATCATGCTGGGTTGCATCGTGGCAAACATCCCATTCTTCATCCCAGGCATCAACGAGAGCCTGCGTCTCGGATTGACCGGTGGCCCTCTGGTAGTAGCCATCCTGATAGGTTACTTCGGTCCGAAGTACAACCTCGTGACCTACAACACCATCTCGGCCAACCTGATGCTCCGTGAAATAGGCATCTGTATCTTCCTGGCTTGCGTGGGACTGGGCACCGGCGAACAGTTTATCCAGACCGTGGCATCAGAAAGCGGAATGACCTGGATTCTCTACGGCGTTGCCATCACCATGATTCCAATCATCATAGGCGGCATCATCGGAAGATACGTGTTCCACATCAACTATTATACATTGCTCGGAGTGCTGGCAGGCGCCAACACCAACCCATCTGCCCTGGCTTACGTACGTGAGCAGACATCAGCAGATGCACCATCTGTGGGCTATGCGAATGTTTATCCATTTGCCATGTTCCTCAGAATCGTAACCATTCAGATTATCATTTTCGTATTCGGATAAATAAAATATATGGAAGAAAAAAACATGAAAACCTGCGACTGCGCAGAGAAAGGCATTGACAACTGCAACTGCAAGGAAATAGCAGAAACAGAACTGAGAAGAAAACTCGACTTGTTGTTACGCACCGGCAGCATCCTTATGGAGAGTGCTGCCGACACATCGCGCATCATGCGAACGATGAAGCGTGCAGCAGCTTTCCTCGGACTCGACGAACGCTACATGCACCTCTACATCAACTGGAATGTGCTGATGGTGAACTATAGCGACGAGGCGCATTCCTTCTCCAAATTCCAGCGTTGCGAGAAGCACGGCATCAACCTTACCTCCATTTCGATGGTAAGTAAGCTCACCTGGACAGCCATCAAGGAAAACTATTCGCTCGAACAGTATGAGCAGGCCCTGAACGACATCAAGGCTACCCCACGCAGCTTCACCCCATGGCAGGTGGCTATAGGCGGCGGATTTGCCTGCGGCGGATTCTGCATCCAGTTCGGTTGCGACTGGCCAGCGTTCTTTTTCTGCTCCCTGGCAGCCATCCTGGGCTTCCGCCTGAGAATGTTCCTGCCTACCAAGGGCTGCAACAACTATGTAGCCATCGGTATTTCGGCATTCGTGGCAACGCTGATTGCGTGGCTCACCTCGTTCCTTTCGCTCAACCCATCCATTGCAGCCGCCCTTCCGGGCTTCCTGCATTCAGATACCCCTTGGCACCCATTGATGGCGTGCGCCCTCTTCATCGTGCCGGGAGTTCCGCTGATCAACTTCGTGAGCGACATGCTCGACGGCTACATCGAGGTGGGAATGGTTCGTGCCCTGAACACCCTGCTGATGATCTTTGCCATGGCATTCGGCATTGCCTTCGCCATCCAGGTTTGCCACATCGACAACTTCGTGAAGGATCTTACGATGACTCCTCACCACGAATACTGGGAGTTCGCCATTGCGGCAGCCGTATCGGCGATGGGCTTCTCTACCATCTTCAGCATTCCTAGACGCCTGTTGCCAGCTGTGGCTGTGGGCGGCATCATCGCCGTTTGCTTCCGCAACTTCGTCAACCTGGGTCCATCCAATGGCAACATCGGTCTCGACATGGGCTTGAGCATCGGTTCGCTTGCCGGTTCTGCGCTCATCAGCGTCATCGTCATCAAGGCCCGCCACTGGTTCCACACCCCTCACCAGTGCATCACCATTCCTAGCGTCATCCCGATGGTACCTGGAGTCTTGATGTATCGTGCCCTGTTTGCCTTCATCGACATGCACGGCGTGGTAGGCGAGGTAACCGTGGGAATGAACAACCTAATCAAGGCTTCGCTCGCCATTATCTGCATCGCCCTGGGTGTTGCCATTCCTAATGTATTCTTCCGCCGCTTCATCGCCGACAACCGCAAGCGCCGACTCCTCAATATGCTGGTGGAGAGAAAGAAGAAGAATGGCGAATTCGTGGATCTGCACGAAGTGGAAATCAAGTAAGATTGTTTTTCATCTCTCACAGATTACAGGATTTATCGGATTATTTTGCCCGAAAGCAGGGCTAATTAAAATAAAAGTTTTATCTTTGCACGCGTAATTATAAGACTAGTGAAAAAAGGAAAATGGAAATACGACAACTCAAATATTTTCTGAAGGTAGCCGAGACGCTCAATTTTTCGGAGGCATCGCGCAAGCTCTACATCACGCAGAGTACCCTCTCGCAGCAGATTTCGCATCTGGAACAGGAAATAGGCTTGCCGCTCTTCGAACGTAACTCGCACGAGGTTTATCTCACCGAGGCAGGAAAGGAGCTTCTTCCCTATGCCCAGAATGCCGTAAACTGCACCATGGCATGCGTTGACCACATGAACGACCTGAAGGAGATGCTCACCGGCGAACTGAACATCGGCGTCACCTACTCCTTCAGCAACATCATGGCAGAAACGCTCATCGCCTTCCTCCATGCTTATCCTCACGTGAAGCTGAACATCCAGTACCGTTCGATGCAGGAGCTGATGGATGGATTGAAGAAGCGTGAGCTCGACCTTGTGCTTGCCTTCAAGCCAATCAAGACAGACAAGGCGATTGACAGCCGTGCCATCTTCAGCAACCGTCTGGCGGCGATCGTGAACGAGAACCATCCCCTGGCACGACTTTCATCCATCAGGCTCTCAGAGCTGGAGCGCTACGACCTCATCCTTCCATGCAAGGGGCTGCAGGCCCGCAACGCCTTCGATTACTTGATAGAGGGCAAGGATCTCGATTTCAAAATCATGGTAGAGGTGAACAATGTGAACATCATCTTCGACCTCTTGCATCGCAGCAACCTGGTAACGGTTCTTTCAGAATCCACCACCATCCTGGAGAAAGGCATGAGAGCGATTCCGATTGATGCGGCAGACAACGAGATGGATGGCTGCATCCACATCCTGAAGGATGCCTACATGAAGAACTCGGCGCAGGAGTTCATCCGCATGCTGAGCCAGAGCACCAGCATCCTCGCCAACTTCGCGCTCAAGGATATTCTGAGATAGAATCGGGAAAGGATAGAAAGCTTTTGCCTTTTCAGGGCGTACCGAGCTAAAAAACAAAGGCATGCTGAGCACAAGAATAAAATGAAATAAAGGGAAGATTGTAATTCAATCTAAAAAGGCTGTCTCCGACTTGATTGCGGAGGCAGCCTTCATTTTTTTCTAATAAAAGTTCTTGCTCTTTAAAATTGAGAATGCATTATTTTTTTGTTTAAGAGAATGCATTATTTCTTTCGGGCGATAATGATGGTTACACCAGCCAGGATAGCAAGGATGCCGATGGCAAGCTGGAAGGAGAAACTCTCGCCGAAGATACAGACGCCGATGATAACTGCCGTTACAGGCTCCAACGCTCCCATGATGGCAGCAGGAGTACTGCCGATGAGATTGATGGAAATCGTCATGAAGAAGAGCGACAGTACCGTTGGCAACAACGCCAGCTGGGCAGCATAGAGCCAATGCATAGGAGTCTGCAGCATCAGAATCTTCTCGCCTGCAATAAACGAATAGATGAACATCGTGATGAGTCCGAACAACAGGATGTAAAAGGTGAACTTGATGTTCGACATTCCCGGATTCTTCCACTGGTTCACCGAGATGATGTAGAGCGAATAAAGCAGCGACGAACACATCACCAGCGCAAAACCAGCCGTGCTCAACTTATCGTTTCCATCGCCCTGATAGAGCAAGCCCACACCCGATACAGCCAGGAGGATAGCCAGGGTGGTGGACCACGTCACCTTCTCATGGAAGAATACCGTCATCAGTATCGCCGTCATGATCGGATAGACAAAGAGGATGGTACTGGCAATACCTGCCGCCATGTAGTGGAAGCTCACATAGAGCGTGGCAGAAGAAAGAGAGAACATGCAACCCAGCGTAGCGAGTCGGATCAAGTGTCCCCACTTTACCTTGAAACTCTCCTTGCGGAACAGCATCACCACGGCAAACATCGCCACAGCCAGGAGATAGCGGTAGATGAGTACCGAACTGGAATTGAATCCATCCCCATAAAGTTCCAACGTACCCAAAGGATTGGTACCATAACACACAGCGGCTATAATACCCGCCGCAAAGCCCTTAACTTTATTACTGCTTGTCATTGAACTAAAAATGCTTTTTTATTTTACTAAGTTTTTTCTTATACCTTATTATATAATATCATTTATTTCGAGCTGCAAAAGTACGGCATTTTTTCGAGATAAACTAACAAAATCGTATAAATCTCTTGCCATCTTTGAGAAAATCAGCCCGATTCTTGCTCTTTATCAAAATAAATCGTATCTTTGCAAAGATTATGTAGCAAAGCAGAAATCAATATGATACTAAACAATAAACATTTGTAACTATGGAACAAATTAAAAACGATCAGCTCACCGTTGAAATTTCAGCGCACGGAGCAGAACTCAAGAGCATCAAGGATGCCAATGGTAACGAGTATCTCTGGGATGGCGACAAGGAATTCTGGGGCGGACAGTCTCCTCTCCTCTTCCCTATCGTTGGCGGATTGTGGAAAGGCGTTTACCGCATCGGCGACAAGGAATACACCCTGCCACGCCACGGCTTCGGTAAGCTCGTAGATTTCAAGCTCGTCGGCAAGACCGGCGACCGTCTTACCTTCGCCCTCATCGACAACGAGGAGACCTTCGAGAACTATCCATTCCACTTCAACCTCGCCGTTTCCTATCGCCTTGCCGGCAACGAACTCCACGTTATCTGGCACGTTGAGAATACCGACGACAAGGTAATCTACTTCCAGATTGGCGGTCACCCTGCATTCAAGGTACCAGGCTGCAAGAAGGGAGAGAAGCTGAAGGCATTCCTCAAGCTCGACAACGAGGCTCCTACCCGTCTCTTCGCTACCATCGGAGGCTGCATCGACCCTAACGCACGCGAGACTGTTCAGACCGACAACGGAATCCTGGAGGTAACCGACGAATCATTCGCAGACGATGCCTACATCTTCGACAAGAGTCAGGTAAAGCAGATTTCCCTGCTCAACGAAAAGGGCGAGCCACACGTAACCGTAGAGTTCAAGACTCCAGCCGTAGGTGTCTGGAATCCGGGCAACCACGCTCCATTCGTCTGCATCGAACCTTGGTTCGGTACCTGCGACTGGGCTGAATACACCGGCGAGTTCAAGGATAAATACATGATGAACAGCCTGCAGCCAGGTGCCAGCTTCATGAGTGAATACATCATCAGAATTGAAAAATAATCCATCGTTCATAGCAATAAATAATGGAAGAAAAAGATAATTTGCAGCTCCCCGAGAACGCATTCCGCGAACTCAAGGACGGGGAGGAATATAAGCCGCTGATGTCGCCTGACAAGGTTTATCCTGAGGTAAACGGATGGTCGGTGACCTGGGGCATCGTGATGGCCGTCATCTTCTCTGCCGCCGCAGCCTATCTGGGCTTGAAGGTAGGTCAGGTATTTGAGGCAGCCATCCCTATCGCCATCATCGCCGTGGGCGTAAGTACCGCCACCAAGCGAAGCAAGGCACTCGGCGAGAATGTCATCATCCAGAGCATCGGAGCCTGCTCGGGTGCCGTAGTGGCAGGAGCCATCTTTACCCTGCCAGCCATCTACATCCTGCAGGCAAAATACCCGGAAATGACGACTTCGTTTATGAAGATTTTCATGGCTTCTGCCCTGGGAGGCGTGTTGGGAATTCTGTTCCTCATTCCTTTCCGCAAGTACTTCGTAAGCGACATGCACGGAAAATATCCGTTCCCTGAGGCTACTGCCACCACGCAGGTGCTGGTGAGCGGAGCTAAGGGCGGCGACCAGGCTAAACCTCTGCTCATCGCCGGACTGGTGGGTGGTCTTTACGATTTCATCGTAGCCAGTCTGGGATGGTGGAACGAGAACTTCACTTCCCGTGTGGTAAGTCTGGGATGCGACCTTGCCAACAAGGCGAAGCTCGTGTTCAAGGTGAACACAGGTGCAGCCGTATTGGGATTGGGTTACATCATCGGATTGAAATACGCCTTCTTCACCTGCCTGGGTTCGCTCGTGGTATGGTGGCTGATTGTGCCAGGCATGAGCGTCATCTTCCACGACAGCGTGCTCAGCGCCTGGGATCCTAGCATCGTGAAGACCGTGGGTGCGATGAGTCCGGAGGAAATCTTCCGTGCCTACGCGCGCAGTATCGGTATCGGCGGTATCGCCATGGCAGGTATCATCGGCATCATCAAGAGCTGGGGCATCATCAAGAGCGCCGTAGGACTTGCCGCCAAGGAGCTGAAGGGCAAGAGCGATGTAGATGAGAACGTGAAGCGTACCCAGCGCGACATCTCTTTCAAGATTATCGCCATCGGATCGCTCGTCACCATCCTCATCACCTTCCTCTTCTTCTGGTTTGGTGTGATGGATGGCAATCTGCTCTTCGCCGTC
>ULNH01029017.1_pt1 | contig 14005 bp, 12 predicted proteins | sample 1951871 | NCBI WGS metagenome assembly ULNH01 (sample SAMEA4835572, study PRJEB28245) | human gut metagenome | biome: gut microbiome; material: fecal sample | place: Denmark | collected 2008 | reverse complement strand
CCAGCCTCTACGTAGGCCACATGACCATACTGTGGTGACGACTTATTCCACCAGCAAACAATAGAGTTTGCTCTTGGCTCACTGCCATATTCAAACCATCCATTTTTTTTGTTTTTGTCATACCATTCTCCGCCATTTCCAACTCGTCCATCTGATTGTTTAGGATATGGTTTTCCCAAATATTCGCTAGCCCTTGAATATACCCACCAAGTACATTGTTTATATTCTAAGCCATTATTCATATATTTTCCGCTTCTTGTTGTTACTCTTGTTGTTAATTCTTGATTTAATTTAGCTATTTCAGATTCATTTACACTTCCATCCGTATTGTATAAATTTATTCCTTCAATCGAATATCTATTTGCTTCTACATAATATTCACCAAGACTATCAAAATATCCTGTTTTAAACAATATCCATTCCGATTTTCTTCTATTTTCTAGTCCTAGCATATATTTTCCATCAGAAGTTTGTGGATCTTTCATATATTGTGTATAAAGCAAATGGTTATACATTCCGTCATTAGGTGTTACCCCATATTCATCATCAGTTTCTTTCCAATATGATTTATATGCACTTATAAAATCTTTTCCATTTCTTTCTCTAAAAGCTCCTGTTGCTCCGCAATTGTATATTCTTGATACTAATGCATATTTTTGATATTCTTTTAAGTTTAATCCATTCGTTCTTGATTCGACTGTTTTTATAGCATTTTGTATTTCTTCCTCTTCAATCTGATCTACAAATTCTACATCTATATATGCCCCCATACTTATATCATATCCAGCTGCTTTAAATCTCTCCGCATACCCACCATTATATATGTCTACGCCATATCCAACAGTTGGGTGTCCGGCGCCATCATCACCTACTTTATATTTTGTACCATCTGAACTTAATCCTGTATGTCCTTCTTTTGATCTTAGCCATTTCTTAAATTGATTGAATCCCGCTGCAGCACCTGATGTGCCACTGAATTGTCTAAATTCGTCTAATCCATATACATCTAGCACATTTTGAATGTCATACTCACTAGTATCCCTTCCATAGTATGTATCTATTAAATACATTATTATAGTTGTAAAGTTCGGATCATATTCATTCAGCATATCTTCTAACCAGCCTTGTGAACTTGACACATTTCCTCTTGCCTTGTCGCTTTCATCATAAGCTTTTAAAAATTTTTCACTTTTATCATCATATAAGTCTTGAGTTGGAGTTCCTTCAATAAGCTCATATTTTGTTTTTGTGCTTCCACTTTGCATTGAACTTTGGGTGTCTGTTCTTTTATATTTTATTGTTTTTTGTTCATAATCCACTGTAACATCTGGAGTAAATGAATTATAAACCCATTCTCCCTTATCGTTCTTAGAATATTCAAATGTATTATTATCCACATCTACAATTTTTAAACTATCGCCTGCTGCTCCTGAAATAGTTGTAACTATTAGCCTTGTTGAATTATCTATATTAGTTTCTCCACTTCGGTTTATTCCATTGCCATCAATAATTTGTTTTATTTGCTTATGGTATTCAATTTTTATTTGACTCATACCATTAACCACATTTGATACTATTGGTGGAACTAATGTACTTTCTTGTTGTGCAGCAATTTGTTGTTCTACATTTTCTTGTACCCTTTGTTTATTCTTGCCATAATAATCTTCAAGGTAGTCTTTTTTTATAGTTGCTGGTATTTTTGCTCTCTTACTTTCTTCTGTTTTATCATATTTGTATGTGTCTTCTATCATACTTCCTTGTTCTTGCAAATCCTCTGTTGTTGTCTTTTGGCTTATATCTTTTGTTGCTTTTATAAACCAAGTATCTGCATACGTTATTCCATATTTGTATGTATTATCTTTAATTTCTATATTTTGTTTAACTGTATAACTTGATTTGTCATTTGTAAAATTTATATCCTTGTATGTACAATTATGTATATCTGCCGGTGGGGTCACTCCTGAAAATCCGCTTAGCCCCTCATCTTCTATTACATCATTAGCATTGTCACAAGCAGAATCTCCATCTAAAAATTTATATTCCTCTACCACATTTTCATTAGCTAGCATACGGATATATTGGTAGTTTCTTATTGTTTCATAATAATTAGTTATATATGTTTTATTTGTTTCTGTCATTTCTTCTGCAATTGTAATTTCTATATTAGCACTAAACGCTAAATTGGCTACTTCTTCCACAAAATTAACATCTTCTGAATTTATTAGTAACGCAGTTAATACTTCAAATGGAAGTGTGTATTTATTTACTAATGGTTTATAGTCTATAGTCATTTCAGATAGTATATAATTCTCTGAATTCTGGAATGTACTAGTTCCATTATATGGATTTGATATATATCCGTCATCTAATGTATATGTTACTTTATTATAGTTCCAGGTTGCTATTACCGCATTGCCTTCGTCATTAATAGAAAAATATCCTTTTATATTGTTGTAGTCATCTTGTGTTGGGTTTTCTTTTTCCATAGTTTGCTTAAAAGTTTCATAATCAATGTATTCTAGTAATATTGGATTACTTAAATCTGATGTGTTTACTCTTTTAAAATGTATTGTTCCAAGTATTTGATTGTTTTTTGTTGTTTTTTCTATCTCAGAATCTGACAATATTTTATACTTTTGGGCAGATGAATCATACATTTCATCTCTTTTTCTCAAATCCACATATTGAGTTGCTAGTTCTGCTTTTAATAAATATGGTAATAGTTCTAATTCCTTATCTGAAAAATCATTTTCATCGAGTCCATATAGTTTAAGTAATTGTATCATTAGCTCATCTTGTGACATTCCATCAACATTTATTCCCTCATCTGTTAGTTTTTTCTTTAGATTATCACTTAAGTTTATGTCCCATGTTCCGGTTTTCTTATTTAGAGATACAAGGTCCGAAGATGTTGTTCCTGAGCCAAACAAGTCTGTCGTTATCTCTCTTATATGGTCAAAAAGTATTTCGTCTATTGCGTTTCTAAATGCCGCAAGTAATAAAATAATTAATGGTACTAATATAATAATAAGCAAAATTACTTTTATAGTTGTAGGTAGCTTCATGAAAATTTCTATTGCTTTTCTAGTTTTTTCTGATTTTTCTTTTTTCTTTTGAAAATCCCTAGTTGCTTTTTTCATAAAGCCTTCTCTTTTTTGTTGTTCTTCCTCTTCTGGTTCCATTGTATCACCTCGCTTTGCTTATATTTCAATTTTAATTTGCATAGTACTACTATTAATACTATCCTCATATTTTAATACTATATTTGTAAAATTTATAGACTCTGCTACATTCTGTGTGTTATATGCTTTATTAAATTTAATTCTTATGGTTTGTGTCATTCCACTTTTTATTGTAATATCATCTATGGAAAGTTCGTTTAAAAATGCAATATAAGTTTGATTCTTTATATCTTTTAAATACACTGTCCTTGTGTTTTTTTTGCTGTCTAATAATATATCATTTTTTGTATTATTTTTTATCCTCAAAACATATATTTCGTAATCAATGTAATTTTCTGCTTTTGCCACATAAAAATCTATTCCGTTTTCTGTTTTTGATTTACCTATCTCTTTTTTTCCTATGTAGCTATTTATATTTAGTTTATATTCTCCGTTTTCTTTTACTAATGTGTAATAGTCCTGAATATTCATATCGTCTTTATTTCCGCCTGTTGATAATAGATCTTCTGTAATTTTCACACTATATGTATAAGTGTCATCTGTATTTGCCCATGCTCTTTTGTCATATAATCTATATGTAGTAAATATCTTTTCCACATAATTTGTTTTAAATTCTTCAACTGTTGGATATAGTGTTTCCTTGCAATCATTTGAAAGCAAATTATATGCTGATTCTATATCATTTTCATTGCAAAATTTCATAAAACTATCTATGATTTCTGTTGATTCATTTGCAACTTCTTTTGGCACATCTGTCCCAGACATTATTGAACGGTTTTTATTATTATAAGTAGTAGTACTATCGTTAGTACTACTACTTATATCTTTTGTGCTATCTTTAAAAGAACTATTTAATGTTTTTATTACTCCAAATATTAATATTATAACAGCAATTGTTATCCATATAGCATGTCTATTTTTGTTATAAAATCCAACTATACTCTTCATAATTCTCTCCATATTTTTTGTTATTTATCTAATAGGCCCTTCATATCACCTATCATTTTTATTTGTCTTGCGGCTTCTTTATTTACGTCTCCTTGATATCCTTGATTTCTTAAACTTGTAGCTATATCTTGTTCAAATTTTTTTCTTCTTGTTGGATCTCCATACGAACTGTTGGAAATTTTTTTATTTAGTTGTGCTATTGTAACTGCATCTGTATTTGTTATTCCATTCTTATTCTTCATTTTCAGTGCTGCTGTAACTTCATCTCCGCCTTTTATTCCGCCTTCATAAAATTCTCTTATGTCTTCTTTGAATTGGTCTTTATTTTCTCTTCCTCCATATTGCTCATATATTTCGTCATCTTCCCATATTTGTTTCATTAGTTCTTGTGTTTTATATTCATCTTCTCCCCACATTCCTTCTCTAAATGCTTCTCTGTTCTCTTTTTCTATTTTTGCCGCTTTATCTCCTATACTCATTCCTGTATATCCTCCTGCTGCTAATCCTGCTGTTGCATATTTTCCTACATTGCTCACATCTCCTGATGCTATTCCTGCTGCTAGTCCAAATGTTCCCAATAATGCTGCTCCTGCAGCTCCTGTTATTCCTCTTCTGGCCAATTTTCCTATCTTTTTAGGCGTTTTTCTATTTATATACTTCTTTCTTAAACCAGTAACGCCATTTGCTATTGATCTTTTTGGTTTAGCAGTATTACTATTTCTCGTTGGTGGTGTTCCTCCTGTTAAACCGCTTCCACTTAGAGGCGTTGTCAATGGTGGATTCGTTCCTGCTGTTGGATCCGGTGAATTTCCTCCACCACTACCATTGCCATTTCCATATCCATTGTTTCCTCCAGTTGCATTGTTTCCAGAATATCCTCCTCCTGCAGAATATCCTCCGCTACTTGTTGTTCTTACTTTTCTTTCTTTCTCTTTTTCTTCTTTTGGTGGTTTGTGCGTCATTTTGTTTATTGCATTCATTACCATTGCTCCACCTGTTGCTGCTCCTAATTGTCCTACGCTTGTTGCTTTTTCAAATCCAAACATTTTTCTAAAGAATTTTTCAGCTGGTATTATAAATCCTACTGCCACTATTGCATATAACCAATTTCCTCCATTTATTATAAAATCTATTGCTGATCCTACCAACATATAATATATAATTATATGTATAACTGGTAGCAATGCATTAAATATATATTCTCTCATCCACATTGTAAATGCTTGTGCTTGTCCATCTTTTATTTTATCTAACGGATACGTTAATGCTATTAACGGTGCAACCATCGTCAGAAATGCTAACATTACTACCCTCTTTAGGTATTGCCATACGAAGACACAAGTATATATTACTAATACCAAATATATTATTAGCCAAGAAAACATTTCCATAAAGCTTGCATTTTCATATCCGTTATTTGGATCTGCTTTCATCTGGTGTCTTACTGTTGAAATTAATTTATCTGATCCGTCACTGTTAAATAAGCCTGTACCATTTGATTCTGAAAATATTCCTGTTATGCTCTGTGTTATTTCCATTGTAAATACCATTACATATTGTAATAAGAATAGTATACACATTGCTGCAACCCAATCCGTTAACATCTTTTTATATTTTGCTTTGTCTTGTCCGGTACTACTTATTAATATACGTATTCCTACATATACCAATACTGATAGTAACCCTACTATTGCTATCATTCTTAACGTTTTATACCATGTTGATATTGAGCTTTGTAGTTGTGCTGCTGTTGACTTTAATTCTTTTGTTCCGGATGTAACTCCAGTTCCTACTTTGCTCAATGTATCTTCTAAACTTTCTTTGTTAATAAAACTATATAATTCTATATTCTTCTTTGTCATGCTAGAACCATCTGCGCTTGAGCTAGCGCTAGTTTCTCTATCAATAATTACATACACTGTTTTCAAGTCTTCTCCCAACCAAGCACAAAGAATCTCGTCTTCTTCTGTCAATGATGCATTTCCAGAACTTGCAATAGTTGCATTTACTATTTGTTTTGATATTGAAGTAGTTATATCACCTTTTCCTGGATATTTTGTATAACTCAAATCTGCTGATTCACCTATATTTAAACTATATTTTTCTGCATTTTTAAATGCATCTGTTGCACCATTTTTTGTAGCTGGTTGTAGCATATTGTACGTACAGCTTCTAATTTTTTGCCCCGACTGTAAAGCAAGCGTTGCACTAGATAAATCCGATTCATAATTTCCACTTGGTTTATTTACATTTACTGTTAATCCACTTCCTGGTTTTATAAAATTGGCATCCAAGCCGAGGAATTTTACCTGTAAATATTGCTGCTGGACCGTATGAATATTTTTCCTTCACTTCCTACATTACTTCCATCCCATAAAAACTCTTGTAACAAATTTATCACCAAGTCTGGCAAAAAGGCTATAAAATTTGCTATTGGTCTAAAGAGCTTTCCTCCCCATTTTTCATCAGATGTTTTTGCTATTGAATAATTTGGTAGCATAAAAGTAAAAACGATCACAAATACTGCTATTAACATTAAAATTTTTGTTAGTTTTTTATTAGTAATTAAGTTCATATTCTTAATCCTTTCTATATATTTGTCTAACTTTTGTTTGCCAATTTGTTTAAGTTTGTTTCAACAAACTCAAATTCTTTTTTCGTTGGTGTTATTTGGATTATTGCTGTATCTGAGCCTACTTTTAAAAGTCCTTCTCCTATCAAACAAGTTACTAAAAATCCCGCTTCTCCTTCGCTTAATTTAAATACTTCTTTTAAGTAATTTATTTCTGATTTATCTTGTGCTAAAAATAGTTTTGTGTCTGAAGATGTAAGTACCGCTTGTGCTTCTGGGTTTTCATAGAAATCTTGGAATCTTTGTGAAATTATTGCAAGTGATACATTTCTTTTTCTTGCACGTCTTGCCATTTTATTTAAGAACTCTACTGCTTCTGGATATGGAAGAAGCATCCAAGCTTCATCAACTAAAACTCTTTTTTTAGTTGCTTTTGTTCTATCTTCACTGTTCTTTTTTACATATTTTTCCCAAATCCAAGAAAGTAATATTTGTTGTGCAAGAGGTCTTGCAAATCTTTCCTCTAGCTGAGATATGTCTAGATTTATAAATGGTGCTCCATCTAATAATTCAAATGTTGATTGTCCATCAAAATATGCCATTTGCCCATTTAATTCTCTTACATATTGTTTCATAACCTTTAATAAATAGCTATAATGGAATTGATAATTAGAATCAGTATTTTCCTTAGCTTTTTTCACTAATGTTTTATACCATGATCCAATTGTAGGCATTTGTTTTTTTGCTTTAAATAAATTATCCCTTCTTATTCCTCCATTAGAAGCTTCATATAAACTATTAGGATCTGATGTTATTCCCGCTTTTGAATATTCTTCTGCAACCGCTTCTGCTATTATTTGCTTTGTTAGTTCGTTTACTTCTTCACTTCTTGTACTTCCTCTTGCCATTGTTAAAAGGGCTTGTGTAACGTCCTCTATTTTATTTTCTACATTTAGAATAGGTCTTTCTCTTCCTGTTATTTCATCTTTTGTCCTTTCTATTTCTATGTCAAATAAATTTATAATTGTTTTAGAGGTTGGGCTTATTACAACATTTATTCCTCCAAGTGCTTCTGCAACTGCTGAGTACTCGCCCTCTGCATCTAGTGCCAAGCTTTCTATTCCCATAAGGACAGAAGATCTTGAAATTAATGTTTTCATTGTAACAGATTTACCAGCACCAGATTTGGCAAATATAACCATGTTATAATTTGTTAGGCTTTGATGAAAATTATCAAATAAAATCGGTACTCCTGTTTGTTTATTAAATCCAAGTGGTATTCCTGTTAAATGACCAACTTCTGATGTAGTAAATGGAAATACTGTTGCCATTGATGCACGATCAAAAGTATGTGTTCTTTTTATTTTATCACTCATAAGTGGCAAATTAGATTTAAAAGCATCTTCTTGCATTGCCCATGCTGATTTTATTCCTACTAAATTTTTAGACATTTCTGTTGCTAATAGTTTTGTATATGCATCTAAACTTTGCAAATTGTATGCAAAAAGTGTTGCAACAACAGATGCTTCGAATAATTTATTAAATCCTGATGCAATATTGTCTCTTAGTTCTTCTGCCTCTAGCCTTTTTTGTGTTAGTATGCTTTCTCTATTTATATTCCCTCTATCAGATGCTACAATTCTTTCTGTTTCTAATTGGTTAATTACCTTATTTAATTCATTTTGAGATCTTGATTCTGGAACAGGGTTTATATATACAGATGTGTTTATATCTCCAAATAGATACATATCTCTAAGCAAATCTGGAAATGTACACATTCTTGGGAGTGCTGATACAAAAAAGCTTCTTGCATATCTTGTAGTATTAGAGATTATCTCTAAGTGGTCTATATTTGAGGCATCTATTCCAGATGGTGCTATTAATTCTTTTATTGTCTTTTTTCTTAAAATTTCATATTCCGGTTCTTGTTTAAGCATTTGCATTTGCTTTTGTCTTTGTTGTTCTTCTAGTTCTCTTTTTTTCTTCTTTGTCATTTGCTTTTCCTCCTTCTTTTGTACTTTTAGCTTTTCCATCCACTCTTTCTATTGCTTCTTTAGTTACTTCCTTGCCAATATATTGCTCGTTTTCTTTTAACACTATTTTTGTCATATCTTTAACTAATTCATCAAATGTTTTTTCTTTTTTTTCAACTGCCTTTTCTTTTTCTGACCTTATTTCATCGACATATCCTTTTGCCATTTCTAAAGCTTTTGCTTCTATTTCTTTATTTAGTGCTTCCATTTTTTTGTCTAATACATCTGGGGCAGTAGAATACAATTCTGTATACCCTGCTTTTAAAGCCTTTTCTATTCCATATACCTCAGATTCATCCCTATTATATGCTACATACAATAGTTCAGCTAATTCGTATGAATCCATAACTTTGCATTTCATACTACAAGCAAATAATGTTCTAATTAATGCTTGTGCTCTAGTATATAGTTCTGAAAACACCATTTGCTTTTTCTCATCATCACTTAGCATGTCATTTCCTAAGTCCGATGTATTATATGGAATTACAATATAATAATGTTTTTTTAGAACATTTTTATTTAAACTCATCTTTTCTATATTTTGAGTAACATCTTTTCCATAATCATATAAATTTTGTAATCTTGCTATTTCAACTCTTATTTCTTTCATTGTTTCTGAGCTGTATGAACCAGCTTGGAGCATTTTATTATATTCCATTTGCTTTTTGTCTAATTCTTGCTTTATTTCAGCAATCCTCTTTGAATATTTTTCTATACTACTGCTTATGTTAATTGTTCTTGTTTGAGTATATAATTGTATCGGATGTCTTAAAGTATTTAAGAATTGAACAAATCCTGCTTCTACTGAAGTTTTTTCTACTTCTGACATTAAGTCATAGTTTATTCCCTCACATGAAATTACCATTAAATATCTTTTTCCACCATTTTGTACAATCATATTGTCTTCTATTTTGTCAAATTCCATGAAATCAAATACAGATAGTTTTGTATATTGTGAACTCTGTTTAGAAGTTTCTTTTGTTTTTGATTTAGGATTTTCAACATTACTTAATTTTTCTTTTTCTTGTTTGGTTGAATTCTCTTCTTTTCTTTTCATGTACCAATATACCATAATTAGTACTACAACAACCATAAATAAAATTACCGCTACTATAGTTAGCATGTCTACAGCATTATCCATTGTTTTTTTCCTCCTTAGTATATACATATATTCTTCTCTTTTGTGCTTTAAATTTTATAGCTCTCATTATAACATCATCTATTCTTTCTCCCCCCGCTTTTCTTGTTATTTCAAATCTAGGAGAATCTGGAATTTTTAATGTTGCTATTCCATAACCTATTGCAGCAAAAATCAAGCAAATAATAAGTTTTACATAGAATTGTGAAAATATTACCCCTATTAAGGAACTTACTAGCAAACCTACAACTAATCCTGCTGCAGCAAATATTAGTGAGCGTGTGGTAAATATAAATAATATTCTGCCTTCCCCTTTAACATCTCTTGGTATATTATGTGTAGCCAAATTTGTCTCCTCCTTTGTTTTGTACCATTTTATCTGATACAATTATACTTATATATATTATAACAGATATTATCACTAATTGTAATATATTAGTAAAAAAAACAGAAAATTCACACAAATGTAATACTTTTGTAATAAAATAAAAAACTTGTTAGATTTCTAACAAGTTCTTTATTTTATTACAATACTATTTAAGTGCACCAAAAATCATCGTTGCAATTTGTGCTGCTGCTACAACAACTACTATACCTATAATTAATGGCATAAATGATTTTTTATATTCTGCTCTTTCTTCTGTACTTCCAATCATGTATTTAATACCTAGTATAGAAATAATTACAACAGCTGCTATTGCTGCTAATGTTCTTATCCATTTAACTACATTCCCTGCTATTGTAATAACACCTTCTGATCCTTCTGCTCTTCCTTTTCCTTTTGTGTCAATGTCTGTTATTATACCAGTATCAACTGTTGCTAAAGCACATGGCGCAATAGCAATTACTAGCATAACTGCTACTAATAATGCAGAAATTATTTTTACAGATTTTCTCATAGTATTCTCCTCCATTTCTTTATTATTTATATATTAAACTTCCTTAAATCTCTTTAAGAAAACTTTAAAGACTAATTAAAATTCTCCTCCACTACCACCGTGTACTTCTCCCGAAGATGATTCATGTACAGTAGAGTCACCTTTTTTCCATTCTGTAGCGTCTTGAGTATCTCCTTCCAAGTCATTTCCAATATTTACTAATGTTTTCCAAATAAAGAATGCTCCAAAGACTACTATACAACCTATTATATATGGAACTAGAGCCTCTTTTATTTTTGCTTTTCCTTCTATACTTCCTGTTATAAACTGTACTCCTATTATGGCCCCTATTATAACTGCAACACATATAGCTACAATCATTAGCCATTTATATATTGTACCTGACGTAGACTTTAATTTTGTTTCATCTATTACAGTTGTCGGAGGTCTCCCTTTTGATAAAAAATCATCTGCTGATTTAAACATATCCGATACTGCATTAACTTTTAATGGAATAAGTGAGCTTATTATTAATAAAACTAATAGTGATATTAATATTTTACTAAACATCCTTATATTCATTTTTATCACCCACTTTTTAATTATATATTTTATTTTTGCATTATATTGTATATTATACTAGGTATTGTTGTACAGGTAGCTAATAATGCACATCCCACTATGTATGGAATCATATTTTCTTTATAGTTTGCCTTTTCGTCCAATGACGCTAGCATGTATTTAAGTCCTATGATTGACATTACTACAATTGATGCTATAGCTCCACAATTTCTAATAATCCTAAGTATCTTTCCTGCCATAGTAGTTACTCTTCCGCCTTCTTGTACTGTTGGCATCCCTGGGTTATAGTCGTTTGGCTTTATGTCGATATCAGCTTGTACATATGTTGTTGTACTAAATATTAATAATATTAGAAGAAATAATATACTAATTATTTTTATTGTTTTTTTCATATATTACTCCCTCCTTTTATGTAATCTAAATAAATTATACCATACATTTCCTTTTATTTCAACATTTTTCATTTTCTTATGCTATTTTATGTTATTTTAGCATACAAAATATTAATTTGTAAATATAATTTTTAAAAAAAATCCTGTTTAAATATTTTGTATTTAAACAGGATTTTTAGTTTTGTAGTTATCTTCTGTCCTTAGTATATATTCTTCTTTTTATTTCTTTATTATAGTATCTGGCTATTAGTTCGTCTAGTTCTAGGCTTATGGTATATATATATGTGTAGTCTTTTTCCTTTGTTATGCTTTCATTTAATTTTCGTCTTAATTCTAGGATTTCTTCATCTACCATAGACTTTTCACTCCTTTTACTAATTTTTTCTTTTGTATATTAATAAAATACCATATTTTTACAATTAGGTCAATAAAAAAACAGCAAAATTACTGTTTTTAAGCTAACTTTCGTATGCCATATTTCTCTATTTTTTAACATCTGTTTAGATTTTAATATATTTTGTTTTTCATTTTGTCAAGAAATAAAAAAAAACGACAAATTGTAATTTGTTCAGTAAATTACAATTTGTCTGATTTTATTCTTTTCATATACGCTATCATTGACATTATGAATATAATTATTGACAAAACTTGCGATATTCTTATTGGTCCTAGCATTAGACTGTCTGTTCTTAGTCCTTCTATTATTGCTCTTGCAAATGAATACATTATTAAATATAGATATGTTATTTGTCCTTTGAATTTTCTGTTTTTAGATACTACTGTAAGTATTATAAATATTGTAAGTGTTGCTATTGATTCATACAAAAAAGTTGGATGTACTTCTATATATTTTCCTGCTTCATATATTCCCATTCTCCATGGTAAATTTGTTTGTGTACCGTATGCTTCTACATTTACGAAGTTTCCCCATCTTCCTATTGCTTGTCCGAAGTGCTAAACATGGTGCTATAAAGTCTAATAAGTCCAGTATATTTATTTTTTTCTTTTTGCAATATATATAACAGGTAACTGCCCCTCCTATTATTCCACCATATATTGCAAGTCCGCCATTTCTTAAATTGAAAATTTGCAATGGTTCTTTTATGTAATAGTCTATCTCAAATAATACATAGTACAGCCTTGCACATATTATTGAAATTGGTATTAAAAATATGCATAAGTCTATTATATCTGCGAATTTTATTCCATATTTTCCGATTATTTATTTTAAATATTATTATTCCAATAATAATGGCTAAAACTATTAGAATAGCATACCAATAAATGTGTATGCTATTTATTGAGAATGCTATTCTAGATATATTAAATATTAAGTTTAGTCCTGGAAATGTAATAGTGTTCATTTTTACCTCTATTCTTTTATAAATTAGTTTGCTTTATCTTTTGGTTCTACTACTGATATTATAGTGTTTTCCTCTTTAAACACATTATCTAAAATTTGTTTTGCATATTCTTTTGTAATTTGTTTATATGTTTCTAAATAGTCAAAACTGTTTATTCCTTTAAAGTAATCTGAAATAAACATTCTTACTATATCTGAAACATTGTTAAATTCTTTTACAGCTGTTCCATAAAGCATACTTTTTATTCTGTTAAAGTGCTCTTCATCTAATCCATTTTGTTTTAAATTTTTTATTTCTTTTTGCACTTCTTGCAATACTAATTCAGGATTTTTTGATTGTCCTGTTATTGCTATATGTGCAAAATTATCTCCAAATTCATATTCTACAAATGGTTCTGATATTAATAGTTGCTCTTCATATAATTTTTTGTATGTTCTAGAACTCTTTCCTATAATCATGTTTAATAATATTTCTATTGCTAAATGTTTTTTTACTATTTCTTCTTTAGCATTTGAAGTATCATCTTTTATTCCTATTACAAAAATTGGCATACTTACTTCCATTTGAGTTTTTTTGATTTTGCTAACAATTCCATCTTCTTTTGGATCGTAAATTCTTTTTATTTCTCCCTGATTTGGTTTTTCTATTAACCTTTTCTTTATTTCCTTCATTAGCTCTTCTGGTTCAAAATCTCCGCAAAATCCCATTACCATATTTGAAGGATTATAAAATGTATTGTAGCATTTATATAATACATCTTTGTCTATTTTTGCTATTGAATCTATTGAACCTGCTATATCTATTGTTATTGCATTATTTTTATACATGCATTTTAAAGCATTCATGTATACAGCCCAATCTGGATAGTCGTCATACATCATTATTTCTTGACCTATAATGCCTTTTTCTTTTTCCA
>ULNH01024595.1_pt1 | contig 14050 bp, 10 predicted proteins | sample 1951871 | NCBI WGS metagenome assembly ULNH01 (sample SAMEA4835572, study PRJEB28245) | human gut metagenome | biome: gut microbiome; material: fecal sample | place: Denmark | collected 2008 | reverse complement strand
CGGCGGTTATGGCTGCCATTGGCAACGCGGCGCGCCACGGATTTTTGGTGCGCGAAGGCGATGTGCTTGAACGCTTGGCGCAGGTTAAACGTGTTGCGTTTGATAAAACAGGTACTTTAACTTATGGCAGGCCGCTGGTGGCAGCAGTAAAAAGTTTTAATAACGCTTTAACTGACGATGATTTATATTTATATACCGCAAGCGTAGAAAAACTTTCGGAACATCCTTTGGCGCAGGCCGTAGTTACAAGCTTTGGCAAAACCGTTTTGCCTGCCGACGCTTTTAAAATGTTTGCCGGCCGCGGGGTGGAGGGCAAAGTAAACGGCTTTAAAATTACCGCCGGTAACGAAAAATTATTTGGCTCTGAGGGCATTATTATTGCCCGGGAAATTACAGCCGCTGCGCAGCAATACGCCCAAAGCGGATGCAGTATAATTTATGTTGCCGTAAACGGCGAAGCCGCCGGATTTATTGCCCTTGCCGATACCGTAAGGCCGGAAGCGGCAGATATGCTTGCCGGAGTAAAACGTGCCGGTAAAACAACCATGCTGCTGACCGGCGACCATTTTAACGCGGCAGAAAGTGTGGCTGCCATGGTTGGCGTGGACGAAGTTCATGCTGATTGCCTGCCGGAAGATAAATTAAACATTATTGCCGGGTACGAAGATAAGGGCGAGCATATTTGTATGCTTGGCGACGGCATTAATGATGCACCGGCGCTGAAAAAAGCCTGCACCGGCATTGCCATGGGCGGCGTAGGCAGCGATATTGCTGTTGATGCCGCGGATATAGTGCTTATTAATGATGATTTCAGGGAGTTTGGGCATTTGCTGGAATTATCCGGGCAAATGATGCAGACTATCAGGAAAAATATTATTTTTTCGCTGGTGCTTAATTTTGCGGCTATTGTGCTTGCCGTAACGGGGCTTTTAAGCCCGGTGGCAGGTGCGCTGGTGCATAACGCAGGCTCGGTGGCTGTTATTATAAGTTCGGCACTGCTTTTAAAATGGCGCTGCCATAATGCCTGCTGCCGCAAACAGAATAAAAAACTTGTGCATTGTGCCTTACAATAAGTACGCGAGGCAAAATAAAAACGCTGAACATTTTTGTTCAGCGTTTTGCTGTTATTTGTTCTGTAAAATTTTTATAAGTTCTTTTTCCGTAATGGTTTCTTCGGTATAAACTTTAATGCCATGCTGCATTAAAAGTTCTGCTGTCACGCCGTTGCCGCATTTTCTGCCGCCGCTGAAAGTGCCGTCGTAAATTTCGCCGCAGCCGCAGGATGGGCTGCGTGCCTTTAAAATGGCGTAATTGGCGCCCTTATTTTTGGCTATCTGTAAGGCTTTTTGCGCGCCGCTTAAAAATTCCCTTGTAACGTCAAGCCCGGTTTTATCTTTAACGCAGGCTTTGCCGTTTAAAACATCTTCGCCGCTGCCGTTTTGTATTTCTACCGGCGGGCGTGGTATGGGCAGCATTGCCAGGCATTCCGGGCAAAACGCCGTAAAATCTTCCGTGTTATAATATTTTGCCAGCCACGGGCACAAATTGTTGCCGCCGCTGTATTTTACGTTGCGCCCCAAAAGGCACGCGCTGATTAAAATCATTTTGCAGTCCCCCTCTTAAAAATACTGCCGCTGTTTAAAATAACAATGGCTGCCAGTATAAAAAAGAATCCTGCCGCCTTGGCGGAAGTAAAAGTTTCTCCTAAAAGCAAAAGACCGGTTAAGCAGCCAACAACGGGCTCCAGCATTGCCAGTATGGAAGCGTATCCGGCTTCAACGTATTTAAGCCCGTAGGTATAAAGCAAATAAGGCAGTACCGTGCATAAAATGCTTATGCCTGCCGCTGCGCCTGCCGTTTCGGGTATGAGCGCAAAGGCAGTTAACATAACATCCGGCTGGCAAAACGGCAGCAAAGGCAAAGACGCCATATAAAAAGTCCAGACGGAAATGGTTGCCGAATTATATTTAACAAGCGCATATTTGCTGAAAATGCTGTACAAAGCATAGCCAAAACCGGAAAGTATGCCTGTAAAAAAGGCTTCCGGCGGGCACTGCCAGCTGCCGGTAAGCATGCCCGATAAAAACAGGCAGCCTGAAATAGTGGAACACAAAGCCAGTATTTTGCAAAAAGTGAGCCGTTCTTTAAATAAAAGCAGCGAAAGCAGCATTACAAATACCGGCGCGGTGTAAAGCAGCATAACGGTAACCGAAAGGCTGCTGAGCGTAAAAGTTGTAAGGTAAAAAAGGTTAAAAAGCACTACGCTGATAATGCCTGTGCCAATAAACATCCAGATATCGCGCAGGTTTATTTTTAGCAAGGCAGGCGAACGCATGAGCAGAAAAGCCGTCATAAATAAAGCGCCGGCAATGGTGCGCACGGCTATAACCTGCACCGGGCTGAAACCGTAAAACATTAAAATGTACGAGAACAACCCGATAAAGCCCCACAAACTGGCTGCTGCCATAATGGCAAGCACCGGGCGTGTTTTGCCGTTCAAATTATTTTCCTTCTTCCTCGTAGTGGTTAATCAGGGCAAAAATCTTTTTCTGTTTATGCTTGCCGCTGGGGGCGGAAGTAAAGCCCCTGCCGAAAACGTCGCTGGCTTCGGTGATAATCATAAAAGCACCGGGGTCTTTTTTGCGTACAATCTGGCGGATGCGCGCCACCTGTGTAAGCTTGGCAACAACAAACAGCACTTTGCGCTGCTGATGGGTGTAAGCGCCTTCGCCGTATAAATAGGTTACGCCGCGGCCTACTATTTTAATAATGCCGCTGGCAATTTCCTCATAATGCTCGCTGATGATGATAATGTTTTTCTTGTAATCAAAACCGGATGCAAAAGAGTTTGTTACTTTAAATACAATAAAGAAGGTCAGCATTGTGTAAAGCACGGCTTCAATGCCGAAGGCAATGGTACCGCAAAACATAATGAAAATGTTAAAAATAAAATTGGTTGTGCCCTGGCTGATGCTGTAATATTTGTTAATAATGCCGCCGACGATATCCATGCCGCCGGTGCCGCCGCCCACGCGGTAAACAATGCCCATGCCGATGCCGTACATAACGCCGCCGGTAATGCAGCTGAGCATTTTTTCCGGTACGTCAGGCGTATAAGCTGTTAAAAAATGCAGTGCGTCAATGGCAAGCGAAAGGAAGGTCATGCTGGCAAGCGAACCGAAAAAGTATTCCTTGTCCATATACTTCCACGCCAGGTAAAACAGCGGTATGTTCAGCACAATGTTCATCATGCCTATGGGCAGGCCCGTAAGGTAGTAAATTAAAAAGCCCAGGCCCGTAATGCCGCCGCTGAGCAGCATGTTGGGAATGTAAAAGAGGTTAATGGCGGAGGCTGTAATAAGGCAGCCGATAACCACCATGGTATAACGGTAAATATGGTAGCTCATTGATACGCTCCTTTAAAATTTGTTTAACTGTTATAATCTTATCATTTTTTGAAGAAAAAAGAAATTGGCACAGGCTAATTTACCCAAAAAGCATAAAAAATTTAAAAGAGATTTAAAAATTTTTATAACTTTTTAAACTGTTATAAAGCCAAGATGTTTAAAATATGTTAAAATATATTGTATACAGAATTTTGAGTTGACAGGGATGTTTATGGAAAAAATTACAGAAACAGCTTATGCCAAAATAAACCTTGGGCTTGATGTGCTCGGCAAACGTGCCGATGGCTACCACGAGGTTTCTATGGTAATGCAGAGCATCAGCCTTGCCGATACGGTAACGCTTGAAAAGCACAGCGGGCTGGTTGTGCAAACCGGCCGCAGCGATTTGCCGGGCGACAACAGCAACCTTGCGTATAAGGCGGCAGTGCTGATGGCAGAACGCTTTAATAAAACGCCGGATGTAAAAATAACGCTTGATAAGCATATTTTTATGGCAGCAGGCCTTGCCGGAGGCAGCAGCGACGCTGCGGCAGTGCTGCGCGGGCTGAACCGTTTGTGGCAGCTTGGCCTTGATGCGGCGCAGCTTGAAGAACTTGCCGCTGAAATAGGCAGCGACGTGCCGTTCTGCATCTGCGGCGGCACAGCCCTTGCAGAAGGGCGCGGTGAAATATTAACTCCTCTGCCGGAGCCGCAGGAGGCAGTTATTGTGCTTGCCAAACCGCAGCAGGCAGTATCCACCGCCTGGGTGTATGAGGAATTTGATTCTTTAAAGGAGCCGCAGCATCCTGATATTGGCGCGCTGAAAGCAGCGCTTTTAAAAGGAAATGCCGTGCTGCCGCTGCCGGGCATGGGCAACGCGCTGGAGGGTGTAACCTGCGCCAGATACCCTGAAATTAACAGAATAAAAAAAGAAATGCTTGCCGCAGGAGCGCAGTACGCGCTTATGAGCGGCAGCGGGCCGACTGTGTTTGCCGTTGCGGGCAGCACACAGGAAGCACAGAAAATTATAGAAGCATTGCAGGCATGGAAACTGGAAACAGCGATTGCCACAACTGTGAAAAGGAGTGTAATATAAATGAGCGGACATTTAAGCCCTATTCAGCTTGACAGCTACCGCCCGCTGCGCGAACTGGTATGCGAAACCATCCGCCAGGCGATTGTTGACGGCGTTTTCAGCCCGGGCGAAAGGCTTATGGAAATTCAGCTGGCTGATGAAATGGGCGTCAGCCGTACGCCGGTGCGTGAAGCAATCCGCAAGCTGGAACTGGAAGGCTTTGTGGTAATGATACCGCGCCGCGGCACCTATGTGGCCGATATTTCCATTAAAGACATTAACGAAGTTTACGAAATACGCACCAGCCTTGAAGTGCTGGCCGCAGGGCTTGCCGCCGAACGCATCAGCGACGAGGAGCTGGAAACCATGCAGCGCCTGCTGGTAGAAATAGGCCAGCATATTGAAGACGGCAATATCGAAAAAATCGTAGAAATTGATACCGCGTTCCATGATGTTTTGTATAAAGCCAGCCGCAACAAACGCCTGGCAGGCATTATTAACAATCTGCGCGAGCAGATTACCGTAATACGCCGCCGTTCCATGATGTATCCGGGGCGTTTGCAGAATACTATGGAAGAACACCGCATTCTGGTGGACAGCATTGCGGCCCATGATGTTGACAGAGCGCAGAACGCCGCCCGCCTGCACATGGAAAACGCTGAGCATACTTTGCTGAAAGATATGCTTGAAAGCGCTGAACGCAAGAAAAAATAAGAAATGGGGTATAAAAATTGTCAGAACTTGTTGCTGTAATTTTAGCTGCCGGTATGGGCACCCGCATGAAATCCAAACTGCCGAAGGTTTTGCATAAAGTTGGCGGCAAAGCCATGCTGCAAAGAGTGCTTAATGCCGCAGACGGAGCCGGTGCCGCTAAAAAAGTAGTAATTACCGGCCACTGCGCAGAACTTGTAAACGAACTTATCGGCACTCAGGCCGTAAGCGTATACCAAAAAGAGCAGCTCGGCACAGGCCATGCCGTAATGCAGGCTGAAGCCGAACTGAAAGATTTTAAAGGAACCGTTATGGTTCTTTGCGGCGACACTCCGCTTTTGGATGCCGGCGAACTGCGTAAATTTTATGACGAGCATGTACAAAGCGGCGCTGCTGCCACCGTGCTTACCGCAATTATGCCCAACCCTTACGGTTACGGGCGCATTATCCGTAATGCGGAAGGCAATGTGGCAGGCATTGTTGAAGAAAAAGACGCTGCGCCGGAACAGAAGGCCATTACCGAAATCAATACCGGTATTTTCTGCTTTGAAGCACCGCTTCTGTTTGAAGTTCTGCATACCTTAACCAACGATAACGCGCAGGGCGAATATTATTTAACCGACGTACTTGCCAAATTAAACGGCATGGGCAAAAAGGTTGGCGCTGCCATTACGGCCGATAACGCCATGGTAATGGGCGTAAACAGCCGCCGCCAGCTGGCGGAAGCAGAAGCCGAACTGCGCAGCCGCGTGCTCGGCGCGCTGATGGACAGCGGCGTAACCGTTATGGACCCTGCAAGCACCTTTATCGGCGAAGATGTTAAAGTTGGCAACGATACCGTTATTTACCCGTACACCTGGCTGGAAGGCAATACGGAAATCGGCACTGACTGCGTAATCGGGCCTTCCGTACGCCTTACCAATGTTAAAGTTGGCAGCGAAGTGGAAATGCAGTTTACCTATGGGCACGACTGCACCGTTAAAAATAAAGTTGTAATGGGGCCCTATGTACATCTGCGCCCGGATACCGTGCTGGAAGACAAGGTTAAAATCGGCAACTTTATCGAAGTTAAAAATTCTCATGTCGGCTATGGCACCAAACTGCCGCATCTTTCCTACATTGGCGATACCGATATCGGCAGCGGTGTAAATATTGGCTGCGGCTGCATTATGGTTAACTATGACGGCAAGAAAAAACACCGCACCACTATTGGCGACAATGCTTTTATCGGCTGCAACAGCAACCTTGTTGCGCCTGTTACCATCGGCGAAGGCGCTTATGTAGGCGCAGGCTCCACCATTACCAAAGAGGTGCCTGAGGACGCACTTGGCATTGCCCGCGCCAAACAGAAGAACATTGAAGGCTGGGCAGCCAAACAACGCGAAGACTGATAAATTTTGCTATACTACTTGTTAAACCTGTGTAAAAAGTTGTATACTATATTTATAAGGTTACGGAAATTTAATACCTATACAACTCAATCATACTTGGAGGGATATGACCATGTTGTCAGATGAGAGCAGAATGAGGATTTTTACCGGTAACGCAAACCCTGATTTGGCACGCGAGATTGCTGAAAATCTCGGTACAACCGTTGGTGATGCCGTTATCAACCGTTTTAACAATGGCGAAGTACAGGTTATGATTAACGAAAGCGTACGCGGCAAGGACATTTTTATTGTACAGCCTACCTGCGGCCCTATCGTTAACGATAACGTAATGGAACTTTTAATTATGGCAGATGCGTTTAAACGCGCTTCCGCTTCCCACATTACCGCAGTTATTCCGTATTACGGTTATGCCCGTCAGGACCGCAAAGCACGCGGCCGCGAACCTATTACCGCAAAGCTGATGGCAGACCTTCTGGAATGTGCAGGCATTACCCGCGTTGTAACAATCGACCTGCATGCAGCCCAGATTCAGGGCTTCTTTAACGTACCGTTTGACCATATGCCCGGCCAGCCGATTCTGGCAGAGTATATTAAAAGCAAAAATCTTGAGGACCTCATCGTTGTATCACCTGACCTTGGCGGCGTAAGCCGTGCCCGCACCATGGCAGAACGCCTCGGCTGCGGCATGGCCATTATCGACAAACGCCGTCCGGAACCCGGCGTAGCCGAAGTTATGAACCTTATCGGCAACGTTGAAGGCAAAACCGCAATTCTTGTCGACGACATGATTGATACCGCCGGTTCTTTGGTAGAAGCAGCCAAAGCTGTTAAAAAATTTGGCGCAAAAGAAATTTACGCATGCTGCACGCATCCGATTTTGACGGACCCGGCTGTAAGCCGCATTGCCCAGTCGGATATTACGGAAGTTGTTGTTACCAACACCATTCCGCTGCCGCCGTCCAAAAAGCACCCTAAAATTAAAGTGCTTTCCATTGCGCCGATTCTGGCAGAAACCATTCTGCGCATTTACAATAACTGGTCTGTAAGCCAGCTGTTTGAAAAACACAAATAATAAACATTAAGGGCCTGCCGCAGGCGCGGCGGGCCTTATTTTTGCATTAAGGAGTAAACATGAAACTGATAGTTGGGCTTGGCAACATTGGCAAAGAATATGAAGGCACGCGCCATAATATCGGCTTTATGGTGGCCGATGAACTTGCAAAGCGCTGGGGCATTACCACTTGGAAAAATGAACGCAGCGCCATGTGCGCCGAACACCGTATTCCCGAAAAGGTATTTTTAATAAAACCTACCACCTATATGAATTTAAGCGGCGAAGCCGTGGGTGCTTTTGCCAATTTTTACAATATCGACCCGGAAGATATTGCGGTTATTCAGGATGACCTCGATTTACCCTGCGGCAAACTGCGCATCCGCCGTAAAGGCAGCGCGGGCGGGCATAACGGCATTAAGTCCATTCAGCAGCATCTTGGCACGGGCGATTTTCCGCGCTTTAAAATCGGCATCGGCCACCCGGAGCGCAATGCGTCGGCAGTTATCGGGCATGTGCTGCACCGTTTCGGCAAAGAAGAACAGCCATTAATTGAAGAAGCTGTTAAGCAGATGGCTGACGCTGTTGAGTTATGGCTGAAAGGCGATATGGACGCCGTAATGCAGGAATACAATACCAAAAAGGAAAAGAAAAAAGGCGAACCTGCCAAAGAGAATAATTGATTTTGTGTACATTGCCCAAAAACTAAAACACATTAAGATTTTAGTTTGTAACGCATGTTACAATTTTGCATTAAAAACAAACCTTTAAAATAAAAATGTAAAAAAATCAGCGCAAAAGTGTTGACAAGGTGTTGTATGCCTATTATAATAACATCATCAAATAACAAATTGCGTTGATTGGGAAAAGTAGTAAAGCCGCCCAGATTCCAGAGAACTTATCATTTAGCTGAGAGATAAGATCAAAGCACTTTATGAAAATCCCCCATGAGCTGCCAGCTGAAGGGCAAACGCCTGTGTAAGTGTGGCCGGAGGACGACCGTTACAGCGTCAGGCATTGAACGTCAGTTGTGAAACTTTCGGTGATGCCGGTAAAGTGGCCGTATTATTACGGCAATAAGAGTGGTACCGCAGAGCTATTCGGCTTTGTCTCTTACAAAAGAGGCAAAGCCTTTTTTGTTGGTAAAAAAAGCTTTACAATCGCCGGTTTGTTATTAAACAAATTATTTTATTCAAAGGAGAAATGAAAAATGAGTGTATTGAACAAATTGGCAGAATTCGTAGGCAAATATCTTACTTACATCGTATTTGCAGTTGTTGTGGCAGCGTTCTTCTTCCCGCAGGGCTTTACCTGGGCGGCTTCGCAGACTGTACTGCTTCTTTCCGTTATCATGTTCGGCATGGGCATGACGCTGCGTGCCAGCGACTTTGCACTGGTGCTCAGCCGTCCTAAAGAAGTGTTCTTCGGCTGCGTAGGGCAGTTTACCATCATGCCTTTCCTTGCATACGTTTTAACCGTTGGGTTTGAACTTCCTCCCGAACTTGCAATCGGCATGATTCTCCTCGGCACCACCCCGGGCGGTACGGCTTCCAACGTAATGACGTATCTTGCCAAAGGCGACGTTACCTTGTCTGTTTGCCTTACTACCGCAACTACCCTGCTTGCACCGCTGCTTACCCCGTTTTTAACATGGATGCTGGCAGGCCAGTGGGTTGAAGTTTCCTTCCTCGCAATGCTTAAATCCGTATCTCAGGTAATCCTTTTGCCAATCGTTCTTGGCATCCTCGTTCATAAAGCAGTCGGCGACAAACTCGTCGTTAAATACTCCAAACTTTTGGTTCTCGTATCCGCATTCAGCGTACTTTCCATCATGGGCGCTATGGTTGCTTTAAACGGCGAAACCATCTTAAGGCTCGGCTGGGTTATGGTTCTGGTTGTAGTGCTGCAAAACTTCGGCGGTTACGCCCTTGGCTGGATGCTCGCCAGAAAAGCCGGCATGGGCAGAGCGCAGTGCACAACAGTTATGCTGGAAGTTGGCATGCAGAACGCAGCACTTGCCTGCTCGCTTGGTACTCTGCACTTCACTCCGATGGCAGCAGTGCCCGGCGCAATCGGCGGCGTAGTACATCAAATCACCGGTTCGCTTCTGGCTTCCATTTTTGCCGCACGCAACGGCAAACAGGAATCCGCACAGGCTGTTATGCCTGAAGCAGAACCTGCCAAATAATTAACCACGCAGCGCGGAAGGCTGAACGGAAATAAGCCGCACCGCGCCTGATAAAACAAATTTGCAGTCTAAAATAAGGGATTTTGTTCGGAACAATAAAACATATAAAGTTGCATTAAAGCAGCTACTTTCCCCCGGCCCCGGTGCTCCGCCGCCGGGGTTTTAATTTGCCCTGTTGACAGCAGTGCGCCGCTGTGGTATATTTTTAGAGAACTAAATACTAAAATTCGCTGTGGATTTTTCTGGCATAGCCACTTTTCGCCACACAGTTGCCTTAGCGGGCGCTGTGTGGTTTTTTAATGCAGCGGAAGGAGAGGGAATATGAACGAAAATTTTATGAAGGAAGAACCGGTGCTGCCGCTGATAACTTCAATGGCGCTGCCCATGGTTATCAGCATGATGGTGAACTCGCTGTACAACATTGTGGATAGTTTTTTTGTGGCGCAAATCAGCGAGGACGCCATGACGGCGCTGTCGCTGGTGTTCCCGGTGCAGAATTTTATCAACGCCGTCAGCATTGGCTTTGGCGTGGGCATTAACGCGCTGATTGCCTATTACCTTGGCGCGGGCGAAGGCGAAACTGCTAACCGCGCGGCGGTGCACGGCATGGCGCTTTCCGCCCTGCACGGTGTGGTGCTGATGGCAGCCTGCATTGCCATTATGCCGCAGTTTTTAAGCGCTTTTACAAATAATGCGCAGGTTATAGATATGGGCGTGCGTTATTCCAATATTGCTTTCAGCTTTTCGCTGATAATCATGCTGGGGCTGGCGTTTGAAAAAATCTTTCAGGCAGTCGGCAACATGAAAGTTACCATGATTGCGTTAATGGCAGGCTGCATAACCAACATTATTTTAGACCCGCTTTTGATTTTCGGCATCGGGCCGTTTCCCGAATGGGGAATAGAAGGGGCGGCTGTGGCAACAGGCATAGGGCAGATAGTAACGCTTTTAATATACTTGTTTGTTTATAAAAATTATCCGCTGCGCATCAGGTTAAGCCGCAGGTATTTAACACGTGATTTTGCGCTTGATTTTAAACTTTACGCCATCGGCATACCGGCAACACTGAATCTGGCGCTGCCTTCGCTGCTTGTGTCTTCGCTTAACACCATACTGGCGGCTTTTTCGCAAAGCTATATTGTGGTGCTTGGCATTTATTACAAGCTGCAAACTTTTTTGTACCTGCCTGCCAACGGCATTATTCAGGGCATGCGCCCGCTGATTGGGTTTAACTACGGTGCGGGTGAGCACGAGCGCGTGAAGAAAATTTACAACACAACACTGGTGCTTAACGCAGGCATTATGCTGGGTGGAACAATAATTTGCCTGACGGTGCCGGATGTTTTAATGGCCTTTTTTACCGATAATGCCGTAACGGTAGAAGCCGGAGCGCAGGCGCTGCGCATAATCTGTGCCGGGTTTATCGTATCGGCAGTGAGCGTAACTGCCTGCGGCGCACTGGAAGGGCTTGGCAATGGCATGCCGTCGCTTGTAATTTCACTTTTGCGCTATGTGGTAATAATTATACCGGCGGCATGGCTGTTAAGCCGCAGTTTCGGTGCGCAGGGCGTTTGGCACGCCTTTTGGCTGGCAGAACTTGTAACCGCCGCAGTGGCGTATATTGTGTATAAAAGGTTTAGTAAATGAAAAGCAAAATACTGCTAAACTACGTTAGTACAAAATATTGAAAGTGTTTTTGCTGTTGGTATGAAAGCAGGAAACCCCTTGTCAGTTTTTTATTCTACCTCTGTAATCTGTAACATAACACGCCGGGAGTGGTAGCGGCGCTGAAGCAACAAAATAGAATATGGTTCGACAGCTTAAAAAAAGCATGGCACATCAGCTGCCATGCTTTTTTGCGTAAATGTGAAGGGCTGACGCAAAAATTTTTTAGAAATAAATTCATAACGTCTTGTTGGGGGGAGTAAAGGTATGATAAAATAACAATATCTATTAATGTTGAATAATTTTATCTAAAGCGTATATAAAAATATTACGCTTTAGATAAAACAGTAAAAATTTGATGAGGTGGTTTTTATGGGAAGGAAGAAAAATTTAGAAAGGGCAATCGTGCTGGGGTTAATTTTAAGTACCGGCGTTTATGGTAGTGCGTGGGCGGCGGAAGTAACAACAGGAAATTTTGAAAATGCCGCAAAAGTGACTATTGAAGGCATAAGTGTTGATGGAAATAATTATACAGTAAGTAAGGATACAACTATTAATGGTAATACCACAGGTAGTGCATTAAATTGGTCGTGGTTAGGTAATAAAGTAATTACTGTTGAAAATAATGCAAATTTAACTTTTAATGGTATTCAGTTAAATAATTCGACTATAAAAGGTAACGGTAATGTAACGGTAGAAAATGATAATGGTGGGTTAGCAGTTTTTGTTGGTAGCAACATTCAGGCTAATACATTAACATTAAATACAACTAATGGTAATGGTATTTATCTTTATGAACATGATCTTACGCTTGATGTAGAGCATTTGGTTATTAATTGTACTCAAAATGGGATAATACAAGAAGTTAGCGAAGGAGATATACCACTTACTAAGCCAGTAACAGTTACTATAGATGATACACAATCCATAAATATTAATTCTTCGGGTTATTGGGCATTACGTAATAATGCACAATCAGGAGTAATAAATAATGTATATATGCGTAGTGACAAAGAGGGAAGTATTATTAATTTAATGGCAGCTAATGGCGTTAGTCTTACTTCGGCTGGAGAAACGATTTTGAAAGCAGATAGTATTAATATTGGTGCTTTTGAGTATTATGGTGTTTATGCAGGTAGTGGAGGAACGCTTGACATTACTGCTAAAAATGATGTATTTATTGGTGATAAAATAAATGATGAGAATACGAAGGGAGATTATGCGCGAGATGCTGCAAGAGCGCAAAATGGTACATTAGTTATTACTGCGCAAAATGGTAATATAAAATTAATTGGTGAGTCTGGTGTACATACAGTTGGTTCGGGTACTGCAACAATTACGGCGGCACAATTTAATAGAATTTTAGCAGCTGATAATACGTTACATGCAACGGGCGGTGATATATTAATAACTGGTCAAAATAATACTATTGGTGCAGATGCTGATGTATTAAGCAGCAGATTTGATTTTGAATATGGTGACGGAAAAGCAATTTCACCGGAAAACACATCTACCACTACCGTAACAGCTACTGGCGAGAATGGATATAATGATGTAAGAGGCGCTGTTGTTGTAGAAAAAGGAGCTTCTAAAGTTAATATTACTGGTGCAAATAACTATGTTTCGTCAGAATATAAACAGGTAACAGCCGCTGATGAAGATGAAAGAAATATAGTTTCTGCCGTTTATACAAAGGGAGAAGGAGCGCTTGTAACTATTGGCAGTACCGGTGATGGTATAAATGTTATTCAAAGTACCGCTAAAGATACTGATAGTGAGCATACAATTTGGGCACAACAGGGCGGCAATATTGAAATTAACGGCAGAACCATTGTTAATGCGCATAATGCCGGTGTAAATACTGACGGTGAGGCTAATGCTGGTAATGCTTATGGTGTTGCCGTTGCAGCTGGTACAGGAGATATTTCTGGACTGACTAAAATTCCTGATGTTAAAAATAGAAGTACAGTAAATTTAAATTATAGCGGTGAAAGCCAAATTACAGGCGATATTGTTTCCGGTTACGGCGGTTTAATTAATATCGGGGATAATGGCCTTACTCGCAGCAATAGCAATAGCAATATTGTTTTGCAGGGCAATGCGCTTGCCGGTAATGGCGGTATTTTAAATCTTAACCTTGGTGATGGCGGCGTGTGGTACGGGCGTGCTGACGATTACGGCGATGCAGGAAGTGAAAATTCTAATGGTTCGCACCAAAGCTTTTATAACCCGGCTTTCAGCAACGAGATTTTGGAAGGCGGCAGTGTAAACCTTACTATGGGCGATGGTGCTAAATGGTATGTACAGGGACAAAGCTGGATTACAAGCATTAATACAACACAACTGGTAACGCTTTAATAGATTTAACTAATGTTGGAGATGGATACGAAAATTATGATTCTCACGCATTGACGGTTTATAATTTAAATGGTGGCGCTGATATTAAGATGAGCCTTGACGGTGATAGGCAGTTTAGCGATATGTTATATATCGGTAATGGTACCGGTACTTATAATATTGAACTTGATAAGATTGTAACTGTTGAAGATATGTATGCCGAGTTTGGTGAAGGTAATAAGTTCA
>ULNH01052569.1_pt1 | contig 14060 bp, 12 predicted proteins | sample 1951871 | NCBI WGS metagenome assembly ULNH01 (sample SAMEA4835572, study PRJEB28245) | human gut metagenome | biome: gut microbiome; material: fecal sample | place: Denmark | collected 2008 | reverse complement strand
CTGCACCCGATAGGCTGTTACAAACCCGAAATCTCGATCTCCTTGCCGCCAAACAGGTGATATTTGCCCGCGTCGAGCAATTTGATATACTTTCCGTTTTTGAAGAGAAAACCCTTTTGATTTTCATTGATAATCATCTTTTTCATAGTATGTAACCCTTTCTTCAGAATTGAATAGATTTTTGTCCGGTCTTATTATAACCAAAGCACTCACCATATAGTTTTTTGCCGATGTACTCTTTATATCTGTAATAATCGTATCGGTAATATTCATTCCAATAGCTGATCATACGGCAATGTCCTAATTTGAAATAAGCAAAATTGCGCTGGCAAAGTGCTTTATACGTTTCACAATTTCTTCCTTGCAATTTTTGATAAACAATATCCAAAATTTCTTTTACATATTCGTCGCAAATCTTTATGATATACGGCATTGCCCATTCCAGCATATCGGAATCAAGCAGAGCTTCTATGTGCTTTTGGCGAACATATCCATCATAGCTTCTTGAAAAAATGCAATGATAGATCACTTGTTGCTGCGCCGTAAGTTTGTTTTGAAAAATCAATTTGTCACTTAAATAAACACGATATGGAATCTCTATTTTCTCACCCGAGAGTAAGCTCCATTCAGTTGTTTCATCACTATACAATGCGCCGCTGTATGCTTTGCTTGTCACTGTCAAAGAATTGCAAACAGCTTCGACATCTGCGGTATATTCTTTTGGAAATGCTTTTATAAGCTTTGATAAAAGTTTATTTCTTTTTGTGGGAAAGAAGAAAAGCATTATATAATCACTCCAATCATAATTTCGTTTGATTCCGTTATCATTCATGCAAAAGCAGCGGCTGAAAATTTGAGTGCCTCCTGCACAGTGCGGAAAGAAATCTTTTGGCACTGTTTGGGATAACACGGTATCCATTCTCAGGCAAGGCTTGCTTTTGCATTGCTCTGCGAGATGTACCGAAGCACTTCTCGCTCTGCCGAATGATAACGAATGTCAGAATAAAAACGTTCTCGCACACGATTTCGTGTACCGTTCTTTTTGCGTCCCGAAGGACAAAACCAATCCACTGGCGATACGTTTTGCAACGCACGGCGGGATTCGAACCCGCGAATAGAGAGCTTGACAGGCTCAAGGAGCAAGTGTTCTTCGGCATACACTTTGGAATATCCTCGTGCACCGCTGTGAAGGATTGACTCAAACACCGGCTTGAAGTAACCTTGCAAGCATATTTTACCATTCTATTCACCGCTTTTCACGGAAAAAAAGCTGCGAAAATAACAAAAAAGCCCTCGAATGAGAGCTTTTTCGCTATTTTAATCCACAATTTAACTGTTTTTTCAGTTTTTCGATGATCAATTGCTTGAAGGATTCCGATCCGATAACCTCTACCATCGGTCCGAAAGAAAGGATCCTGATCACCATTTCTGGTTCATCATCGTGAGCATATTTGATTTTTACGAGGTAATACTTTTTGTCAAGCTTTTCGGCTTGCTTTTCAAAATGGGCAAAGTGAAGCATAAATCGCTCCATCGCATTTCGCTCGTCGCGAATCTTCACGGTGATGGTATCGTAAATCACCGCCTTTTCCTCGCCAACGGACTGTCTTTCTCCTGTGTAATGAGTGCAGGATCTGATCTTGACAAGGTTAACGGTTGAAACGGCGCGCCATCCCGCTGTGATCAATCGGAACTTGTCATCTTTTTCGGAATATTCAAGTCTTACAGGGCGACATCGGACAAACATGGTGTTGCCCTTGCGGTTGACCATTTCAAATTTGATCTGCGATTCATTGCGAATTGCCTCTAAAATGACTTGGAACTGTCTTATGTATTCCTCATCCTCAAAGGGATCTCCGTCACCGTACTTATCGTAGACATGATAATCCGCAGGAGTGAAAAGTGGCTCCACATCCTCAAGGTCGGGAAATTCCACACCGAACAATTTTACACGCGGGTCAAGCGAAATGGCTTTCAACCATTGCTTTTGAAGCGTGGTCAGTGGCATTGTTGGCTTGTGCTCAAGTGAGGTGGTCATATCGGAATGCACAAGCTGCCATTTCTCGGTTTTGAGGGAGGGCATGATCGTCAGCGCACTCTCACCGAATGCACGCTCGGCTACGATCTTTTGCAATTCCTTTTCGGAATGCTCGCCATCAATGATGCCGGATATAATGGCGGCAACCGTATTGTAATATGCAGAGTAAAGCTCACTGAATATCATTCGCTCACCTCCTCTTTGACATCATACATCCAATACATAGCTTCCAAATCCTTTTTGAATTGGTTTTCAACGCTACGATTGGAGAAGTTCATTTTTACGATACGGCAGATAAAGGTTCTGATCCAAGGGATCATCTCGCTGGAATCATAAACGTCAGCAGAAAAACGGTAGGTATTTTCATCGAGTTTTTCCACAGTTCCGACTCGCTTTTCGCGTTCAAGACGCTTGATAATATATTCCTCATTATCTTCTACCTTGACCGTAAATTCTACGTGCTCAAGGTGCTCCACGCCCCATTTATTCCGCTTCACGCTGACACCCCACATTTTGCTTTGCATTCTGTCAAGCTCCGCTCGAAGCTCATCGAAGCGAGGCGTAGGATCTTCAAGCTTTACGTTTGATAAATAGTCCACACGGTAGGAATGAAACGAATTGTATTCGGGCAGATATGCGAGTAGATGCTGTCTGCCGTTTTGTACGCTGATGAACACACGAAGCGGAACGATGCGATTGCGCCTCGGCATATCTCTGCGGCGGCTCATATTCGATATCGTCACAGCTCTTTTCTCTCTCATTGCCGTGAAAAGGGAGGCAAGAACACCGCTGTCGATGGCACCGGTTATGTAGTGATGCTTGAAGGTAAAGGCATCGGTGCCGGATTCCTCTTTGTCGAGGAAAAACGATCCGATCACTCCGCAGGGAGCAACCTCCGAGAAGTAATGCAAGACCTCGTCAAGGTCAGCAATATCGGTGCTATCAGCTCTGCGATAATATGCCTTTCGACCTTCTTTTTCTGCCACGATAATTCCGGCTTCGCAATATTCCTTGAGCTTTTTGCGAACAGTGGATTCGTCAAACATCATAGGGCTTTGAAAGCCGGACAGATATTTCTCATCGATCTTAGCAAGCAATTCGGAAATAGTGCGCTTAACAGACGGATCGTGTAAAATGTCAAAAATGATGAAATGCAACGTGATGTCGCCATCGGTAAAGCTCTTTGCCTTCCAAGCATTGTAAAGCGGATTGTGCCTGAGCGTTCGGCTATCGATGGAAATAAAAACATTTTTACCTTCAGAAGTGCGAACAAAGCTCATATGATCACCAAGCCAGCTTTCAAGACGGCGACGCTCGTCATCATAGGAACGCGCACTCTTGCTCTGATAATCGTCGCGGCTCTTGAAACCGTAAACGTAGAAATCACGCATATATGCTCTGATTTTTTCAAAGTTTTTGATAAGCTCACTGTATGAGGACATAGTTCACGCTCCTTTCTGTTGGTTTAAGTTGTTATTATGCTTTTCTGTGTTTTCTCTTGTCCTTCGTTGCCTCAAAGCTCACGTTCACAAGGAACCGAACTACATCCTCGGGCGCGTCGGGCAGAAGCACCGAGATCCAATGGAACTTGTTCATGTGGTACGCCGGGTAGACACCGTCCGCCGCTCCAAAGGAGCCGAACATCTCGGTCGGCAGCTTCAAATTGACAACGTCGATGACCTCGTTGCTGTCAAACCCAAACTTGCGTCGTGATACCCGCATCACGAGCGCATACCACTTGCGATTGTCACCGTGCCGGAGCACCGCCGTTTCAAAATCCTCATCAAACGGATAGTCTGGCGTTGTGCCGTATGTATTGAGGCAGTATTCAAAAAGTTGTTGTTTTGTCATCGCCGGGGCCCCCATAATTACGCCGCCGCATTTGCATTAATCTTTTCAATTACGTTTCTGATGCCCAGCCAAACGGAAATATCAGTAAAAACTTCGACAATGCTCCCCCTATCGCTGAAGGGCGCCTCCTGAAGCACCGACATATCCTTCATCACTCCATTGCGCACGATATACTCAATGATTTGATTGACAAAATAAATTTGGTCTGCGTCAAGATTAACATCGTTCAAATACTCTGCAAACGCCGCCTTGGCTGCTGTCATATCAAGTCCAACGATCTCACGAACAAACTCGCCAAGCGGTTTTTCACCATATTCTGCTTCGTAGTCTTTTTTGCTACCTACCTCACTCCACAGAATGCGTTCAAGTGACTTAACGTCTTCGGCACTCAAAGGAACGTTGCTCTTTAATTTGGCAATAGCCGCTTCATCCTGATGCTGACGAATATAGAACTCTGCCTTTGCTTTATAGTTCTTAAGATCGTCGCTTTCAAGGTCGGATTCATTCCATTCAACAGAAAGTATTTCATCATCAAAATTGGTGATATATTTTACTCCTGTTCTTGGGATATACTTCATCAAATCGCGAAGATTTTCGCGGATATGCTCAAATTCGTTGATTCCGGCGGTATCCAAATAATCTGTGTGTAGAATTTTGTTGATAAGCTCGGACTGAACCATAATTTCGGGGATGTTTGCTACGCTTGCAATTCCGCTAACCTTCTTATAAAGATCGGTACGGGCGCGAGAATACTTCTTTCCGGCAAGGTATGCAAGCTCAATGCCGTACATCAAAGCATCAAAGCGAACGGCGGACGCCTCGTCCTCGTCGGGAGTAATCAGCGGAGCAAGCTCTTCTGCCATAAGTAGCGTATCCTCATAAGTGAGAGAATTGTAATTGTCGGGATTTGCATATTGCTCCACGTAACGCAAATGCTGACGCACAGCAAAGTTCTCCTTGTTCAGTTCACGCACCTTACGCACCATATCGTCAACCAATGATTTGCGGAACGCAATCAAGTCAGTGGTCTGATACGCAAGATCCTGCAATTTAAACGCGATCTGTGCCTTGAGCTTAAAGATAGCTCCTTGCAACGCAATCTGATTTGCCGTAGGACGTCCCTGATTCATACGGAAGAACTCAAAATTTCCGCAGAAATCGAAGATATAGAACTTGTCCTTATCCTTGCCATCCATAAGCCCATCGCAACGGCGAGTACCACGGCCTATCATCTGCCAGAACTTTGCTTTACTCATCACTTTCTTGAAGAAAACAAGGTTCAGCACCTCGGGTACGTCAATACCCGTGTCAAGCATATCGACAGAAATAGCAATCTGAGGCAATTTCTTTGGATCGGAAAACTCATCAATAGCACTCTGCGCATAGGTCATATAATTGTCGATGACCTTTGTGTATCCTGGCAGATTGGGATATTCCTTGCCGAATATCTCGTGAATTTTCTCGGCGTGCTCATGGTTTTTGGCAAAGATAATTGTCTTCCCGAGCTTTTCGCCGTAGTCGATGCGCAAACCGTCGTTCATCAAGATATGAAGCACCTGACGAATGGTATCCTCGTTAAACACCCACTCGTTGATAGCAGAGGAAGCAATACTTTCGGGCAGCTCACCGTTTTCGTCCTCAAAGGTGTCCTCATACGCTTGTCTATCTTCTTCGGAGAGGTCATCGTATACGATTCCTTGCTCGATGAATTTCAATTTACTTTCAACGGACATAAAATCAACAAGAAAGCCATCGGTAACGGCTTGTCCAAGCTCGTAACCGTATGTGGGAACACCGTTCTCAAGCTCAAAAATCTCGTAGGTATTCTTGTCGATTTCGTCTTTAGGCGTAGCAGTAAGACCAACCAAAGGAGCATCAAAATAATTAAAAATATCCTTGTATTTGTTGTAGATGGAGCGGTGTGCCTCGTCCACGATGACAAGATCAAAGTGGCCGACGGTAAACAGCTTTTTATCGTTATCATCCTTAACCGTATCAATGCAATTCATCATCGTCTGATAAGTCGAGAATACACAACGAGAATCAAAGTTCTCCTTGTCCTCGCAGAGATTGGTTACCGACAGATCGGGTAACATATTCACAAAGGCTCGCTTTGCCTGCGTGACAAGAGAGTTGCGGTCGGCAAGGAACAGAATATTCTTCACCCAGCCGTGATCTAAGAGCACCTTGCAAAGAGCGATGACCGTTCTCGTTTTGCCTGAACCCGTTGCCATCACGAGAAGTGCCTTGCGGCGATTCTTCTTGTCAAATGCCTCGCACACCGCCTTGATCGCACCCTCTTGGTAGTAACGTCCGGCAATAACTTTGTCTACCATTACGTTCTTAAGGCTTGTCCGCATCGTGTGAAGATTGAATAGCTTTTCAAGGTCGCGTTTGGAGTAGACCGATGCCACCTTACGCTCGGGATAATATTTGTCATTCCAAATGCGTGTATCAAAACCGTTAGAGAGAAAAATGATGGGGCGGCGACCGTATTTCTGCTCCAACAAGTCGGCATAGAGCTTTGCCTGCTGTCTGCCCTTGGCAACGTCCACGCAGGTGCGCTTCGCTTCCAAAACGGCAAGAGGCTTGCCGTCATCACCGAAGAGAACGTAATCGGCATATCCGACCTCGCTCTTGTTGGGCATACCGTAAAGTTCTACCTCGTTCAGCCAATCCTTACCCTCTATCCAGCCTGCATCTTCAAGCATAAAGTCGATATAGATCTTTCTCGTCTTGTACTCGGAGAGGTCGAGAGGCTTGGGCACGTAGGTCTGCTGCTGCTCGGCGCGGCGTGCGGTCAACTCGTCCTTGAGAGCCTTATTTTCTTCGATCAGCTTGTTGATATCAATATCCTCCTCGGGAACGAAAGCAAGCGCTTCATCCACTGTCAAAGCCAGCAAGGACTTATCAAACTGCTGCTCGGTGTATTCGGGCGCGTAGAAATATGCGATACAGTCAAGGAATACAAAGAGATTTTCAAGGCAGAGCTCTGCCTGCTCTTGCGTTACCTTTTTGCCGCCGTGAGCCGCATTGTTGCCGAGCTTGCGGATGAATTCCATACGGCGCCAGATATCGTTTCCGATAATATCGCGGAACTTCTCGTCATTCATCAAGCTGACGAGGTTATCCTGATAAGGCATGACAAGCTCACGGTCAACCGAATACATCCACTTGACCGCAAACTCCATCGCCCTGCGGCAGTTCAGCACGCAAGCGTCCACGTCGATATGTAATAGATTTTCCGCCGAGATCGCCACATCCGCAAACGACGCAAAATCGGGGATGGTTTTCAGGAAATCAAAGTTGGTCATATAAGGAATAACTCCTTGTTAAAATATTCCATAACCTTCTTAGCTTTTTCGGTTGGCTTCTTTAGCATTCTAATAATTTTACGATAAAAGGCATTGACATCATCATCATTGAGCAGATAACGAACGGGGTGGCGATTCAATGCTATTTCAAGTAACATATCAATTTCTTCTTCAGACCAAATATCAACTGCCAGCAATTTGGGCATAATTGTATGCGTAGTTTCAAAATTGCGACTTCCATCCAAAGAAATAATCATTTTCATATGTTCTTCTGAATACTTAACCGTGTCAGAATTTTTTGCAACATCACATTCTTTTTTGCAATCAAAATATTTTTCTTCCAAGACTTCGTTAGATGCCGTTCTGATAATAATCGCCTTTACTAATTTGTCCAAATCAGAGCCGTCTGTATAGTCTGCAGGGGCAAAATATTTAATGCGTTTGTCGGTTAACATCCGAAAAGCTTTCGTTTTATCCAACGTATTGTTATCGTATACCGCAATCGAATGTCCGCCATTGGCATTTACAAGTTTCATGCAGGGAATGTCCGTCATGCTATCGCCAATATATACGATGTTTCTGAAAGGAACACGAATTTTCTCGGGTTCAAAGTAGTCATTTACTCCGGAATCATTGACATCTAAAACGCCTTTTTCAATTCTAAACAAAAACTGTGTTTTATTTGTATAGTTGATAGCCTGCGCAGGCCAGATAGGCACTTCTTTGTCATCGAACAAGAAAGAGCTTGCATATATTTGCTCAAATGCCCCAGACTTAGCAATAGAAGTTCCCTCTATCATTTCCTTAAGTCCTGACGATATGATATAGTGTTCAACAATTACATCGTACTCCTTGCCAAACTCTCTAATACGTTCAAACCATTCTTCAACACCGGGGAACAATACAACCTTCTCCCCATACTCTCTTAATGTTTTCTTGGTTAACAAAATGCGACCGTGTGCATATTCCACCATCTTGCGCATATAAGCCAAATTGGAGTCCATTTCATTATCTTCTGCTAACTTTCGACATTCATCCCAAAATTCTTTCACATCACCATCATAAACCTCTTGGATGTATCCTTGTGCTTGCATATCGTCAGGTGATAGTGTTTTATCAAAATCATAGCAGATTGCTAAAACGGGTTTATCTTCTTTTGTGCGTCTTTCTAACATTATTTTCACCTCACCCAAAATATTTTTGCATCAATGCTTTTTTTAGTGTTTCGAGTTTTTCAAGACTCTTTTGAATTTCAAATTTTGATTTGTCGGTCTGTTCGACGAAGGCTGCGAACTGGTTTTGCAGTTCAAGTGGTGGCAGTATTGCCATAATCGCACCAATACCATCTTGACTTATTGTATATTGCCCTGCCGAAGTTTTAATCTGCTCGCTCATTTGCCTTTTGCCATAATCACTATTCAAAAGTACACTCATGAAGCAACCATTGATTTTTGCCTCATCAAAATGCACGCGAATAATATGGTCATTATGGAAAACTGGTTCTCCAATACTTCTGAAAACTGCACATCTACCAACATAATCGGGATTTCCATTCACTCTCGCAAAGAGAAAATCGTTATCCACAAGTTCATATCGTTTTCGCTCGATGTCATTCAAGCAAATCCTGTTAGGTGCAGAATAATCAATAAACCCATTTTGCAGTTCTACCAACCTCAAAACAATGTTACCGTCTACGTCTTTTCCTCTGCGAGCCATACCATTGTTTGCATTGACAATCAAATCAGACAATGGCGCAGTTTCCCATGATTTAGGATTAAAAACAGGGTCGCCAAACAGTTCGACAAATCGGGATTTGACGAGCTCGTCCAATTTTGAAAGTTGCTGTTTGCGGAGAGAAATCAAGTTGCTGATTATATCCAATTCGTTTGAGATTTTTTCCTGCGTCTCCATACTAAACAAAGGAATTTCATATTCTTTCAGCCATTCAGTACTCATGTTCTTTTGTGCAACACCTTTGGCAGATTCTATGCATTTATTTTCAAAATAGTCTGAATTCAAAAAATTGAATAAAAACGATTTGCTCAAGGTTGTTTCATCTTTTATACGCAAACATGCTACGCGCTGATTTAATGCTGCTGGAAGAAACTCTTTTTGTAACAAAGCAACTCGACCTACATTTCCTGTAAGAGATAACAAAAGATCACCTTCCATAAGTTTATACTTTTTATATTCATTATCGTCTATCGGATAAAATACAGGGGTAGAATCCTCTATATATCCTTTTTGAACATTTGCAATGCGTATGATTCTGATGCCTGAATCTACATATTGTTCACTTTTGAATGCATAGCCATTCAAAATGTCACACAAATCTCCCAATCTCGCCATACTATCTCTCCTTATATTCTTCCCACGTCATTTTATAAAATAACTGAAAACATATTTCACGCAACTCGTTCCGGAATGACGTCAAAAACCATGTCGGCATAGACAGAGTTTTACTCTCGTAACTATATCGCCATTGTTGAAAAGCATCAGATATGTCAACAAGATACTCCAAACCAAAAGGATTGATCCACATATCCCTATATCCATGACTTACCTGCATTTTTAATTGCTCTTTCAATTCTTGCGGAAGTACGTCATAAAGTGCTTTCAAATCATGCCCCTTTTTCTGCTTAAACAAAGGCGTTAAATCGATGTCATAATAGAAACAGATGGCTTTTAAGAACACCTCGCACGCCAATGCCGAATTGACAATTTCGGGTTTTGCAAAATTTATATGATCCTCTTTATCATGGCAAAGCTCCGCGCATTCGCAAAATGTGCACGCGTGTCGAAACATTTCTTGACAATCAAAAATCTTATTTCCTGTCACAGCATCTCCTTGAGCTCTGCGAGCCCTTTTGTAATCTCATTTTCAAGCTCTTTGAGTTCCGCTAAAATCTGCGATGTAGGTGCATACTCCACGGGCTTATATTCAGTCTTTTTGTACTTGTTGATCGAGAGGTCGTAGTCGTTGCCTACGATCTCGTCCTTGGGAACAAAGAAGGATTTTTCGGTGCGTAGGCGGTTGTTTTCTGCATCGAGGTTATGGAATCGCGCAATAATATCGGGGATGTCGTTTTCTTTGACTTCGCTACGCTTATCGTCAAGGCTGAATCCGTCGGCTTGCATATCGTAAAACCAAACCTTATCGGTGCCGCCGTGTCCTGTCTTGGTGAAGATCAGAATTCCCGTAGAAACACCTGCGTAGGGCTTGAACACGCCCGAGGGCATGGAAATAACGGCTTCAAGGCGGTTATCATCAACGATTGCCTTGCGGATTGCTTTGTGCGCGGTTGAAGATCCGAAAAGAACTCCGTCTGGAACGATGACTGCACATCTACCACCCACGCGAAGCATCCGAAGCATCAGCGCGAGGAAGAGCAGCTCGGTCTTTTTGGTCTTGCACACCTTGAGAAGATCGGCGGAAACGGTATCGTAATCAAGGCTTCCCTTGAACGGGGGATTCGCCAGGATCAGCGAATACTTGTCCTTATCGGGGTTCTGATCGGACAAGCTATCACGATACTCGATATAGGGGTTGTCCACGCCGTGCGTCATCATGTTCATCGCGCCGATGCGGAGCATGGTTCTGTCCATATCGTAGCCGTGGAACATGCCGTTCATATAGTGCGCTTTCTTCTGTCTGTTGAAGAAAATTTCCTCTTTACGCTTTTCCTTGAGGTAATCACCTGCAGCAACAAGGAATCCCGAAGTACCACACGCGGGGTCGCAGATGATTTCGTCAGCCTTGGGATCCATCAGTTCTACCATCATACGAATAATGTGACGAGGAGTACGGAACTGACCGTTGAGTCCTGACTGTGAAATCTTGGAGAGAAGGTACTCGTAAACATCGCCACGGATGTCGCTATCCTTGATCTGTGCCATCTGTGCATAGATATCGTCAAGAATGGTTACGATTTTATCGAGCAGCAAGGGCGTAGGAATCTTGAAGATGGCATCGTCCATATACTTGGAGTATGCGCTGTCCTTATCGTCATGAAGCCCCTTAATAAACGGGAATACCCATTCCTGAACAGTCGAGTACATCTTACCTGCCGGGAAGTCGTGGAACACCGACCATTTAAGCTGATTGCCGTCGATCTCACGGTCGCCAACCTTTACTTTTTCGGCGAAGATGCTCTTGTGAGGAAGGCCGAGCATTACTGCTTCTTTAGCGCGAAGATTATCCGTGTCGTCAAGGTCGCGGATAAACATCAAGTACGTGACCTGCTCAATAACGTCAAGAGGGTTGACAAGTCCGCCCGCTGCAAACACATCCCAAAGGCCGTCAATTCTATTTTTAAGTTCGCCTGTAATCATATTTTATCTCCTTTGCTTTCTTTAGGAAATTGCCGTTTTCGGCAATTTCGTGCGCGAAATCGTTAAACTTGGAATTTTGACTTTCTTTTATTTCGCGCTATTCTCCTTATTGTGATTCCACATATATGCGGTGTAACGACCGCCGCCGATTTTGAGTATCTCCCCACTCTTTGCCAAATCATTAAGCGCTCTCTGCACCGTAACTTGACTTATATCGGGACATTTTTCCATAATTTCGGTTTTTGTTATTTTACCGAGAGTTTCTTTTATAATCTCCCTGATGCGTTCAGGCTTAGACATATTGCTTGTAGCGATAAGCTTTACTCTTGACGAAAACTCACGATATGCTGCAACCACCACTCCGAGAGTGTACTGTACGAAGGGGATGTAATCATTTTTATCTTCGTGCCAATACGTGGAGCTGTTTTGCAAAGCCTCATAATAGGTTTCTTTTGTCTGCTCAATCATTTTTTCGATACTGATATATTTACCGACGATATAACCTGCACGATACAAGAGGAGCAATGTGAGCAATCGACTCATTCTACCGTTTCCGTCATTGAAAGGGTGGATGCAGAGGAAATCCAATATAAACATCGGAATGATAAGAAGCGGATCGGCTTCGCTACCCGATAGTATTTCGTCAAAGGCTTCGCAGATCGCATCAATGGCTGCTGGAGTTTCCCACGCCGGCACGGGTTTGAAGCGAACGAACTGATTTCCTTCGCTATCTTCCTCTGTAATTACATTGTCTGAGCCCTTGTAAGATCCGCCTATGGACTTGCCGCTGAATTTATACAGATCGCGGTGAAGCTGCAATATAATCGAAGGCTTTACAGGGATGAAGTCGTGGCTCTCATGTATGGTAGAGAGGACGTCGCGATATCCGGCAATCTCTTGCTCGTTTCTTGTTCGAGGGGTCGTTTTGTTAGAAACAAGGCTCTTGAGTCGCTCGTCCGAGGTGTAGATACCTTCAATTTTATTCGATGCCTCTGTGCTCTGTATTTTTGCAATCTCAACAAGCTGCGTCAGAGTATCGGCTTTTGCTTCTATGAATAGGGTCTGCTCACCCTTGTACTCGTGAATCTGTGTCAATAAGGACACCACTTCGGGAGTCAATAATTTCTGCCATTTATTTTTGTAATTGTAATTACGCATAGTGACCTCGCATTACAGTATTTTTATCTATCACATAGTATATCATCATTTTTGTCGTTTGTCAAGTTCAATTTGCTCATTTTTGAAAAAATGATAAAATTAAAATGTAAAGGCGATATTAAAATGGGATGCGGTAGAAATACTATACGCGTTTTCTAACCGGCAGAATGAGAGAAATATGAGCAAGCTCTCTTGAACTTTCGACCGTTCTATGCTATAATACCCTCAGAATAACTTGCGGCGATTCCTGTCACTCGGTGGCAGGGGCTACACAAACGGGGGTGCATTTCTAAAAGAATTTCTAAAAATTTTTTGGAAATATTTTTAGAAATCGCTATGCCTTATGGCGTAAGGATTTTTTGAGGTTCGAACAAAAAAGAGCCGAAAACCCTTGTAAATACTGGGCTTTCAGCTTCTTTTATCGTCCGGTATCGTCTTCTAAAATTCCTTAATTTCCGACAGGTTGATGTGCCTTGAAAACCGTTTGCCGGCAACGGCACGTGGGTTCGAATCCCACACCCTCCGCCAGGCGTGATGGTCTGTAAGTTTTTCTTACAGACCATCATTTTTATCACAGGTGTTGCGCTGATTCTGTTTGTCTGACAAACGCCTATTTGTCGGGACGGTTAAAAATGTACAAGTTGAAAAATCGCTGAACAGCCTGCGAAAGCAAGGGATTCAGCGATTTTTTACTTTAAAATTTTTGTGCTCTTTGCAGATTTCAGAAATCCGGGTCTTGTTTGGAATACCGTCGGCGTTCCGCTTTTGGCCTTTTGATAAATTGAGAAAAATCAGACTCCGGGTCACGCCTGTCAAAAAACGGTTTCGCGGAGTCCGGCCGGGCGGGATTACTTGCAAAGGTGAACATCCATTTGCGGGAAGGGGATGGTGATGCCGTTTTCATCAAAGGCTTTCTTGACCTGCTCGTTCATGTCAAAATAAACGCTCCAGTAATCCTCGGTTTTGCACCAGGCGGCGGCGGTAAGATCGATACTGTTTTCGCCGTGTTTGTCGATGCGGGCGCGGGGCGCGGGATCGGAAAGCGTGAGCGGGTGGCGGGCGATGATGTCAAGAATCAGTTGCTCGGCCTTTTCAAAATCATCCGAATAGGAGATGGAAAAGGTGAGATCCACACGGCGCAGCGGCTTTTCGGAATAGTTGACGATCTCGCTGGTGGAGAGCTTGCCGTTGGGGAGGTAGATCACCTTGTTGTCCACGGTGCGCAGTTTGGTGTTGCAGATAAAGATATCCTCCACCGTGCCCTCAAAGCCGTTTGCGGCGATATAGTCGCCGTCCCGGAACGGGTGCGTGATGAGCAGCAGCATGCCGCCGGCAAAATTGGAGAGCGTGCCGTTGACGGCCAGCCC
>ULNH01006669.1_pt1 | contig 14172 bp, 12 predicted proteins | sample 1951871 | NCBI WGS metagenome assembly ULNH01 (sample SAMEA4835572, study PRJEB28245) | human gut metagenome | biome: gut microbiome; material: fecal sample | place: Denmark | collected 2008 | reverse complement strand
TGATTATACGGGTTCGATTCCCGCCGGCCGCTCCAGTTTAGCAAACGGGTCTGATATAATTATAATCAGACTTTTTTATTGAAGAAATTATATCAAAGAATCCTTATTTAATTCTTTATAGAAATTTGCATTAATAATGACTACATGAGATCTATTTCAAGAGTCTCAATAAATCCTTTACTTTAGCTGATTTAATCATTATATAGAAAAAAAAAGAAAGATGCTATACTCTTTATAAGAAAATAATATAAGAAATGTTTATGATTTGTAAAGATACTGATAAAAATTAAAGCTTAAAAATTTGATGATATCAAAGAAGAATGAAACATTTCTCAATGGATCTTTTAAACAATAAACATTTGAAAAATAGAAGGCGTGTTCCTGATGATAAAACTAGAAAAGTACTTAAATCAGGCTTTAGAAATATAAAATTGAGGTGAATGAATTATGTCAGAAGAAATTAGCATAAAAAAAATTTATACTGATTACCCTGAAGTCCTTGATATTCTTTTACGTGATAATACAACTAAAAAAAATATAATTTGGGCAACTGATCACTATGTTAATAGAGGCTTTGGTTATTTGGCTACAAATGAAATAAAACCATGTCATTTAATTGGGAAGATTAGAACTGTCCGACCTAGAATTGAAAAAAGTAAAGTTGAGCAACTTAAACGAAGTAGAGATAATGCAGAGGTTTTTACACCATCGTGGATTATAAATAAGCAAAATAATTTAATAGATAATGCTTGGTTTAATAGAGAAAACATGTTTAATTTTGAAAATGATGATAATACTTGGACAGTAACGGATAGTGTTATACGCTTTGATGGAAATAAAAGCTGGAGAGACTATGTTGACGATATTCGACTAGAAGTATGTTGTGGAGAAGCGCCGTATCTTGTTTCAAGATATGACACAGTAAACGGAAAAAAAATTGAAAGTAAAAATAGAGTAGGACTGTTAGATAGGAAATTTAGAATTATTAATGAAAACGTATCTAATAATGAAGAATGGATGGAATATGCGATAAGGGCGATTAAGTCTGTGTATGGTTATGAATTTCAAGGTGACAATTTAGTTATAGCAAGAGAAAATGTGCTTTTAGATTTTTTGGATTACTATTTAGAGAGATTTAATAATATGCCAGATAAGAAAATACTTATTGATATAGCTACAATTATTAGTTGGAATATTTGGCAAATGGATGGTATAAAATATGTAGTTCCTTTTTCTTGCCATGTTGAGAAGTTTAAGTCATTTCAGTTGAGTTTATTTGATGATGTTGAAGATCCTAAACCAGAGATTTGCACCGGATGCAAGTATAATGATCCCAAAAAGCACAATGGAAAACGATGCTATATCATGGATTGGGAAAAGGAGAAAAAAATAAAATTTGTGTCTTTGATATGGAGGAATATTGAATATGTTGGAAAATAATGAAAAGAATGAGGCGCTTGAAGCGGAAGAAAGATATATAACCGCTGTTGAATCAGCAAGCGATTATATAGAACATTTTGATATTCTTGAAACTATCACAAATGTTGGGAATGATGAAGTTTTTACGCCAAGAAAAACTTGTGATATGATGCTTGACTCTCTTCCAGATGAAGTATGGCATAATCCTAATTACAAATGGCTAAATCCAACTACTAAAAATGGGATTTTTGAGAGAGAAATTGCTATAAGATTAGACATTGGGTTAAAAGAAATTATTCCAGATACAAAAAAAAGGAGAAAACATATTCTTCAAAATATGATTTTTTCAATTGGCCAAACTAGATTTACCGCTAATGTTGCTAGAAGAACAGTTTATTATTGCTCACAAGCAAATAGAAAATGCGATGGAATAGAAGCAGAGGATGGACATTTTGTAAATGGATATGCAATAGGAAATGGCAGCTGGTTCAATGATGAAGAGGGTAATATAAAAACTCCTACAGCTGAACATTTTTTTGTAAGAGAAAAATGCAAATATTGTAAAATATCAAAACAATCAAGATATAATGATATTACTCAAAGAGAAAAATATGCTTATGAATTTATACACTATGATAGTACTGAAATATTAAGACGTTTACAATGTATGTTTTTTGGAGGAAATAAGAATATGAAATTTGATGTAATTATAGGAAATCCACCCTATCAACTAAATGATGGAGGAGGTACTGGCTCAGGCGGAACACCAATCTATGATAAATTTGTTGAGCAGGCAATTGCTTTAAAGCCTAAATACTTATCAATGATTATTCCTTCAAGGTGGTTTAGTGGGGGAAAAGGACTTAAAGGTTTTAGGACAAAGATGATATCAGATATACATATTTCACTTTTACACGATTTTTTGGAAGCAAAACAATGCTTTCCAAGTACTTCAATTGAAGGAGGCGTTTGTTTCTTTTTGTGGGAGAGAGAATATAATGGAAAATGTAAAATAATCACTCATAGCAAAGACACTTATGCAGAATCATATCGCTACTTAAATGAAAATTCTGATATAGATATTTTTATTAGGGACGAATTGGCATTAGATATTTATTACCAAGTATCTAAAAAACAATGTGAAAGCTTTGAAACTTTAGTGTCAGCAAGAAATTGCTTTAGATTGGGAGATTGTGAAGAAATAACGAGTGACATTCCAACTTCCAATTATAGAATTCTAGGCTTTTTTGGCAGGAATAGATCTTTTAAATATTTAAAAGATGGGATAAAAATTCCATTAAATGATGGAATGGCAAAAAAATGGAAATTATTTGTTTCCAAAGCTGATGGAGCGGCTGGTCAAATAGGTAATCCAATTCCTGCACGAATAATGGGAAGAGCTGAAATAGGAGAGCCAAATTCAGTTTGTAGTGAGACATATTTAGTAGTAGGACCATTTAATGATAAAAAAGAGACAATAAATGCTCAAAAATATATGAAAACAAAATTTTTTAGATTTATGGTAGGAATAAGAAAAACGAAGAATATGCCAAGAGAAACATATAAGTTCGTACCTATTGTTGATTTTAATGAGGAATGGACCGATAAAAAATTGTATGACTATTTTGAATTATCAAAAAAACAAATAGATTATATTGAAAAAATGATAGAGGAGTTGAAGTAATATGCTTGAATTATTGATTACTAAAGCTTCTTATATTAATCTAAGTGATACTATTCAATATCATGGCCAAAATATTACTTTCAATTTAGATGATAAAAATAATACAGATGGACCTTTAATTCTAATTTATATGTATTTGCTTCCTAAGTTTCAAACTCACGGGATTAAAATAGGAATGACAAAATGTAGAATTGATGAGAGCTTTTGGCATGCTATTAGATCTAGAATACAAGATCAACGACATGAATTAGCTTTAACTGAAGAACAATATCAAAAATATGGATTAAATAGAGAAGTGGTCTATTGGGGGGATTTGTTTAGATGCTAAAAGTGATTCATTTAAGGATTATGTGGTTCATGATGAAATAAAAAAAGTGAATGCAGGAATAGTTGAAAAAGATCAGGAATGGTTCACTAATGTTCCTACGGAGGAACTTATCGAAATATTTGATTCCTTGAGACACAAAGATGAAAATAAAAAAATATATACTCCAAGAAAAGAACAACAAGAATGTATAGAGGCCATTGACAATTACTTTAGAAGAAATCCTCAAGGCCGGTTTTTACTAAATTGTAAAATGAGATTCGGAAAATCGTTCACTACTTATAAATATTGTGAAGACAAAGATCTAGAACGAATTTTAATTCTCACTTTTATTCCTGCCGTTGAATCTTCTTGGAGAGAAGATTTAAGTCACATTAAGAAGAATTATCGATATTTTACAGATGATAATCTAAGAAAGAATAACTTTATGCTGGCTTTTATTCAAGACCCATATGTTCTTTTTCTGTCATTACAAAATTATCTTGGTAAGGGAAAAAAAGCTGATGTAAAAGAAAAAATTTTACAATTACAGAAGATAGAGTGGGACTTAATTATTCTTGATGAGTATCATTTTGGTGCTTGGAATCAGAGGACACAAGGAACTCTTAAAGTTAAGGAAGAAAAAAGCGAAGATCTTGATTGTGGCTATCAAGATCAATTAAAGAAAACAGGAGACGTTATTAAAAAATTTAAAATTAAAACGAAACAGACTATTTGTCTTTCTGGTACTCCTTTTAAAGCTTTAGCTAGAGGAGAATTTAATGATGATTCATCTTTCACGTATTCATATTTTGATGAACAACGGAATAAATACCCTAAAAGTGAAGAAGGCGATTTTACAGTAATAAATCCTGATTATGCCGAATTTCCAGATATGAAAATATTTGGCTACAATATGTCAAAATTGTTTAGTGATTTAACACCACATATTTTTTCTGAAGATAAATTATTGACGAAAAAATATTTTTCATTAAACAAGTTTTTTGAGACGAGACAAGAAAATAATCCAAATGAACCATGCTCTTTTATTTATGAAGAACAAATAAGAAAATGGCTAGAAATAATAAAAGGTCGATCAACATTTGGTGATAAATTTCCATATTCTAACATTCAAATGTTAGATAATAATGTTCATACATTGTGGCTTATGCCGACCATTAAGTCTTGTAAAGCTATGGAAGATTTATTAAAAGAGGATAATTATTTTTCTAGATATCAAATTATAAATTTATCACAAGACGGCGTTGGAGCGGGTAATGATGCTTATGAATATTTAATGAATAACATTACTGCCTCTGAGAATACAAATAAATTGGGATCAATTACTATTACAGTCAACAAATTAACAATTGGAGTAACGGTTAAAAAATGGTCTAGTGTTTTTGTTCTTAAAGACTTGGCTAGTCCTGAACAATATTTTCAAGCCATCTTTAGAGTGCAAACGCCTTATACAGAAAATGGAAAAATTATGAAGAAAAACGGATTCGTTTACGATTTTAATATTGATAGGGCTAGTGCACTACTTTTAAAATATGCTGAGCAATCTGAAAGCGAACAAACTACAAAATTACAAATTGCAAAATTGATAGTAAAATATATGCCTATTTTTATTAACGGAGATATGTCGAATCCTATATCAGATCAAGTGTTTTATGAACTCGCTCAATTCGGGGATTCAAGTGGCATTCCATTATCAAGAAAAATTGTTGATACTTCAAAGACAACTAGAATGCTTGATGAAGAGACTGTAGCATCCATGCTTAATGATAATGAAGTAAGCAATATTATTAAAAGAGTATTTGCCCATGCGAAATTTGGTAAAAATAAATCAAAAACAATTCCAGCTAAACCTGAAGATGGCTTTGATTCAAAAATCGCACTAGAAGGGCGAAACAAGGGTTATGAACTAGGGCAACAAGATTATGAAAGGTATGTCGACTATGACGATTTGCAAATCCAATTAGAATTTGAAAATGCCTTGTCTAATTATATAAAAAAATATTGTCCTAAAGAATATGATGGCGTTGAAGTAGCATGGTATTCCAATGGCTTTAAGAAAGGCTATGAGTCTGGAGTAAATGCGCCGATAAAAAAACAGCAGTGTGGGTATGATGATGGAGTAAAATTTGTTGAAGAAGTTAAGAAAAAATTTGGAAATAATATTCAATATACCAGTTCCACTAAAACAACGATTGAAAATTTTGTGAAATCATATTTAAATGATATAAATAATATTCCCGCTAAATATAGAGGAATACTTTATAAAAGATGGTATTGCGACTCATTTAGAAGAGCAGTAAAAAATAGCCTTGTTCCTATTATAGAATCAAGAAATGGCGAAACTGTCGAGGATGCAAACAACGTCATGAAACATATACTTGCTAGATTGTTTGAATTTTTATTTATAAGTGTGTATCGAGAAACAACATTTAAAGAAATTTTTAACAACGCAGATCCAAATATATTCTTAGAGGCGGTTGGAATTACAAAGGAAGACTTTGAGGTACTCAATAAGTATAAAGTGTTTCAAGAAGATGTGTTGAATAATTATATTCACGAATTCTTTGTTAATGAATCACTTGGAAGTAAATTGAATCTAGAAGATGAGAATATTCAAAAACAATATAGAAATAGTTTTGATTGGTTTGGCTTTGGAATTGAAAATAATGAAGATTAAAATTAAAACATTAAAGCATATTATTTAATTAAATAATAAAGAAAAAAAGTATAATTTTAATTTGCTATTATCAGTTAAAAAATGCATGAGGCTTTTTTGATCTTTCTTTTTTAAATTCAATAATCAAAAGAATTATAAAGAGAACATTATAATTTAAAGGGGGTTATGTAAATCAAAGATTATCCTAAATATAATCAATTATTTTAGAGGATATCTAAATTTAAATGTTTTGAAGAGGGGATACTACTAGAATATTTAGCACATTAGCAAAAGAGTATAATAAAACTAGAGGATATTAATATTTTTAAATATATTAAAAACTGTTGAAATTAGAAAAATTGATTTTAGAAAGGAGACTTTGTCTATGATAGGAACATTTAAACCGACAATAGAACAATATCCATTTGATAAAGACGGAATAACAAGTTTGAAGATTTCAAGCCAACACGGCGAAGACTGGCCAGTTGTCTATATTTTAAATGGAGATAGAGAAGCTTATGTTGGTGAAACACAAAGTGCTTACGATCGAATGATGCAACATTATGCAAATAAAGGAACATCTAGAAAAAATCTTACTAGAATCAGTTTGATCCAAAGTAATTCTTTTAATAAGTCTGCAATTTTAGATATTGAAAATATGTTAATTACTCACATGCATGCAGATGGAAAGTTTGTACTTCAAAACGCTAACGGAGGTCAATCTAGACTTCATAATTATTATCAAAGAACTGAATATCAAAATGTTTTTGTAGATATATGGAAAGAATTGAAAAGATTGGATATTGTAAATCATGATTTATATACAATTGAAAATTCTGAGATATTTAAATTTTCTCCATATAAAGAATTAACGGGCGAACAATATGATGTTGTTAAAGATCTATTAGAATTATACCCAAAAGCTATGCAAGGTTCTTCAAGAACTGATGTTGTGGTTAATGGTGGTGCTGGAACAGGAAAATCTTTGATTGCTATTTATTTTATTAATGTGATTGCTAATATATTAAATAATAATTATGATTTTTCAGACACGGATGAATATTTAGATGATGAATCTTTCTTTAGTAGAGCAAGCTTAATTAAATCAATCCAAACTTATGGAAATACAAAAATTGGTTTTGTAGTAGCGGTTCCAAGTTTTAGAGAAACAGTGAAAAAAGTCTTCCGTTCTATAAAAGAATTACGCCAAATAAAAGTTATATCTCCATCAGATGCCGCAAGAGGAGATTATGATCTTTTAATCGTTGATGAAGCTCATCGATTAAAGAGAAGAAATCGTCTAACTAATTATAGAACACATGATAATGTAAATAAAGAATTAGGATTACCATTAGAAGCCACTGAATTAGATTGGCTAAAATTAAAAGCAAAGAAAATGTTGATATTATTTTATGATGGCACTCAATCAGTAAAAGATTCAGATGTTTTAAAAGAAGAGTTTGAAAAAATTGCTTCATCTAGTGGAACTTTTCGATATTATCTAGAAACTCAACTTCGAGTAAAAGGTGGAAATGAATACATAGAATTTATTCATAGACTTTTTTCCAATCAACCTAGAACATATAAAGTTCAAAAAGGATATGAAGTAAAAGTATTTGATGATTGTTTTGAAATGTTTGAAGAAATTAAAAAGAAAAATGTAGAATATAACGGGCTATGTAGAATGCTTGCTGGATTATCATTCTATTGGCGAAAAAAAGCTAGGGATAAAAGAGCGACACAATATAATCAAGATTTTGATTTTGAAATTGATGGTCACCATTATTGCTGGAATGAAGATTTTAATGCAAACGATTTTATTACGAATGATGAATATATTGATAGAATAGGATGTATTTATACATCTCAAGGATATGATTTAAATTTTGCTGGTGTGATATTAGGCAAGGATATCTCATATAACCCTGAGACAAAGCAAATTGAATATCATATAGATGAGTTTATTGATACATATTCAAAATCATTAGATATCAAAAAAACAATAAGTAATATTATTCATGCATATTTAATCTTGTTAACAAGAGGTATGTATGGGACTTATATATACGCAGTTGATAAAAATTTAAGGGAGTATATCAAAGGGCTAATGGTATAAAGTTGATTGGTTATAGAAAATAATAAATAATCTCTTGTTAAGTATATTAATATAAGAAAGTGATAAAAGCAGTCTGACTAGTGAGTAGTTAGATTGTTTTTTAAATATAATTATTTTATATAACTATGCGTTAAAATGAGGTGGTATTCTATTTTTTTGTTGTGTATAATTTAATTAAGAGCTATCCATTTATTCGAAAAAAATAATAAAACACAAAATAAGTTGAATGTTATGTAGGCATATTTATAATGAATAATCGTTAACACACAAGCAAAAATTTATTTATGGTGAATGTAGATAAGTTTAGAAGTAAAAACAATTAAAAATCTTGTAGTCAATTAAAAGTATTAGGAGGTAGTATGAGTATAAAAACACATTTAAAAAAATGTGATATATGTGGCATGGAATATGAGGAGTCCAATGACTTGAGTTATTTACTTATTCATGGACCAGCCGAATGCCCATATTGCAGTAAAATAATTAAATTAAAAGAAATACTTGAAAAGTATAGTGATGAACATCATTCAAATTTAGTAGATAATGAAATTTATAGACGAAATTTTTATCCAAATTTTCAAAAGGGGAAAACGACTTTTGGACAAGAGGTCTCTTCTTTTACATTGGATGAGCATTTGCTCGAATATGTTGCTGAAAATAGAACTCAATCAATAGAAGAAATTATAAATAGGATTCAGTTTATAAGGGAATTCTTGATTACAAGAGTTGGTGCTCAATTTGAAATTTTAGATTCAATATATGAAAAAAAGAATATTTTTTGGAGAGAAACTGGTAATTTTTTAAACTTTGCTCATGATGCAAGCTTTCAATACATTATAATTAAATTGAAAGAAATTCTAGGTTCTAGTTCGAAATATTCTATTACTAAAATTAGAAATCTTATCTTTAATAATCAAACTGCTATATTTGAAAAACAAAAGGTTTATGAAGTCTATACTTTTAAGAGAAGTGGAGATGTTTTAAAGCAACCTTTTCCTGTTTTTCCAATATTAGAGTATTTAAGTAATATTGATGATGTTCTAAACGATTATAAAAACATAATCCAAGCTATAAACATTCTTAGAGATAAAGAATTTGCACATTTAGATGGAACAAACGTAGATGAATATTATAAAGAAATTAATTATGTTGGTCTAAAAAGAATTTATAACTCCTTAAGAATTATATATGATGGTTTTTTATGTTCGGTTGCCCCGGAAAAATTAAATATAATTATGTTGGATTACAATATGTGGTTCAGTCATTTAGATGATATTACCGAATATTGGATTGAAAATAAAAGGAAAAGCGCACTTTAAGTGAATTTATGGCTTTTTATTGATTAGATTAATCCTATTTTCAATTAAAGAGTACACTTTTGTGTTTTATATATTTTCTTTATAATATAATTAAAGATTTATTATATTCACTTTAAAAAATTTTAAATATAAGAAAAGAAAGGTTGATAAAGTAATGGCAGATAAAAAAGAACTAGCAAAAGAACGTGTGTTTCTAGCACGAATGATAGGAGATTTTAATCTTTATACTGCTCAAGAAGTACACGAACTTAATTTAGGAAAAGAAGAATTTATAACAACTGATGGTACTTTTTCTCTACGCTATGTAGCGCCATACGAAAGAAAAGGAAGAAGAGATTCACATTCAGATGGCCTTGATAAACCAAGAGTTAAAGTCTCGGCTTTTTTTAGAAAAATGCTAAGTTTAAAAGATCATCACGAACTTTATCCTATTGAAGTAGAATTAAAAAAGGCGGAGCATAAAATTCATAAGAGAGATTCAGAATGGCATCATTTATGGAAAGAACGAGTAAAAGAATTTTGTGAATTAGAAAAAAGATTTTATAAAGATGGAGAACCAAGTAAATCTGGATACAAAATTGCTGATGCTTATTATTCAGAAACCAATACAGTAATTGAGTTTCAAAAAGCTTTTTCAGATGAAGCTCTAAGCAAATCAGAATTCTATAAAAAGGAAAATATTCGTCTAATTTGGCTATTTTATTTGCCGACATTAAGCGTCTTTGAAGATGATAATTTATACAAGATTAGAGAAGATAATTTTTATCATTTCTTTCGAATTGAAACTAGTTTTCCTAATTTTTTTGCAAATAATATCGTTTTCATACAAGATAAAAATGATAGAATTTTCTATGTTGAACAAATGAATAGAGTAGAATCAAATAATGAATTAGAGGCGACTGTTAGATGCTTTAAAAAGGGATTGGAATTCAACAATCCTAATGAATTTACAAATTGGTTTAGATTTGAATGGAAAAATAGTTCTTATTATAAAAAATATTTTTATGATAATGAACTGAAAAGTATTGATGAAATCTTAGACTTGTTCAAAGAAGCACCTGATAAATGTTTCTATCTTCAAAATGGATTAAAGAATGATATTAATGGGGTTCCATTAATATATTGCTTTTTTAAAGATAATGGAATAATAAGAAGAAATTCTCAAGGCGTATTATCATATCGATGCTATATAGATAATAACAGATATTCTATAAATAAGCGTTGGGATTCGACAGTGCATAATACTAGAGATAAGAAATGGATCCTTTTGGCAACAAATCTTCATAAATATAGAGATAGAAAGATAATAAAGTAATTATTAGTTAGGAAAATTATTTAACTTAAGAAAGCCTTTAGAACCTGTTATTGAAGTAATGAAAAAATGGGGACAAGGATTTAAAGAAAGAAATGAATAAATATTGATAGATGATTTTAATGAAATATTTAAAGTCATCTTTTTCTTTGTAAAAGAGCAATTCCGCCAACTATCGGAATGAAAAACCGCCAATCGTCGGAAAAATATTCCGCTAATCGTCGGATTTTTGGTAAAAAAGAGAAACAAACCATAATTATGCATACGAAAAGTACAAAAAGTATGGTAAATATGAGATAATTTATATGCTTAAAGATATAGTTGTAGAAAGTTTGAGGTTTAAACACTAAGAAAAGATAAGGGGGATTTCATGAAAAATCATTATGTTTCACAATTCATTATTAAAAGGTTTTCAAATGCAATTAGTATTTTTGATGTGCATACAGGAAAGATTGACGAAAGTAAGAGACCTCATAAAGTTTTTATAAAGAGGACATATACGATGAAGAGATAGAAAAATTATTTAATTCTAATACTGAAAGTAGAGTGGCGAATATTCTTGACAATAAAATATTAGTAGAAGGAGAGGTTGTACTTACTAGAGCTGAATTAGAAACATTAAAATGTTATATGCTTATATGTAGTGTTAGAAATCAATCCATATCATATTTTTGTAAAATTTTAAAAGACTTTGAAAGTAACGCAGATTTTTATTTTAGTATACATAAAGAATATTCTTTCTTAAAGAAAACAAAAGACTTAAATCTATCGGATAATGAACTTTATTTAAGAACTTTAAAAGTATTTGCCAAAACAAGAAATATAAGAGACATAGTATTAAATCCTTTAGCAACAAGAGAAATGTTAGCGTGGGCAATGCCTTTTCTAGAATCTTATATAGCGTTTTGGGATGCGCCAAAAGATAAGGAATATATACTGACCGATTGTGGCATGTGCAGTGAATATGAAGGTTTTCATATGATAACAGGTGGAATTGATATATCTAAGATGTCCTACTTAGCAAAGCAAATAAAGAATGGTAAATATCAATATGGTTACATAATGGCTAGTTGCAGTGTAATGTTTGAAAATTACGATATCTATAATTTAAGTTCAACAAGATGTATGATTGCTATCAATCCCTTTTTTAGGCTTTTTTATGGTGCTCAACCTAAAAATAATCAAGGAGAGAGATTTCGACTTGAAAGACCAGATATATGGCCCGCTATTATTCAAAACAAAGAATTATTTGATGTACCTCAAAATAGGTACTCTAATAGTTTAAGCCCTTTACCATATGCTCCTGATGACGAGTTTATCTATAAGCCTAAAGTTCTAACTGAAGAAGATTTAATATATATAAATGCATTAATGCTTTCTCAAACAAGAGAAATCATTGGATTTAATGATGCAACCAAAATAATTGATTCAATTTATTATTATGTTTGGTATAACGCTAACTTTAATTCAATCAAATTTAGCAAGCAATCATTTAATGAGACGATGAAGAATTTAGTTGATAATGTTGTGAATTCGCCATTTAGAGATTTATGTAATTACTGTGATTCTAAAGGTGGAATCAATAAAACTGAGTTCATTTTCTTGTTCGAAAAGTTACTAAATTATATTTATAAGGACTTCAATGAAAATCCATATATATGTGAATATTATCTAAGTAGGCCAGAAGAAACCGCTAAGTGTAAGGCTCTTGATTTCTTGGGTGAAGGTGAAAAGAAATTAGATACTTTTAGAAAAATGTTAGATAGAATTTATGAGGAACGAAAAAATGCAATATAAATTATTCAATGATTCATTAACAACAAGATTTAATACTTTAGAAAGAAATATAAAATCAAAAAGTAATTCTTTTTACGATGCTTATCTTGATCTATTAGAAGCTACAATTAAATATTTTCTAGATGAAAACAACATAGCGTATGATGATTCTAGAACTTGTGGTTATTTAGTGAAAGAAGCGTCGATAAAGAATTTCTTATTAGTTGAACTTAATTTAGATGAATATACGTATTATAAACTACCTGATTATATTAAGAAATGTAATGACCACAAACACAAGAAAGAAAAGAACTTAGGGATTGATAGTATAATTAATTATCTTAAGGTTTATTTTGATTTGATTAATTATTATTTTGATTATATAAAAGGCGAAAGAGTTGAGTTTGATGCTAATTATTTTTCATCCATCTATGGTGAAACGGAAAGACAAAATAATGAACTTAAAGAAGAAGCTCAAAGACTACGAGATGAATTAAGAGAATCATATGAAGCGAATCAATTATCCAAACAAGATATAGAGCAATATAAATCTTTATTATCTATCAAAGAAATTGAATTCCTAAATCTTGATGAACAAAATAGAATACTCCAAACACAAATTAGTGCTTTAAAAGATATTAAGATAAATTCTATGGAAGAAAAACTTGATAGAGCATTAGAAATGCTTATTAATTTAAATGCTGAGATACAAGAAAATAGAGTCGCTACAGATGCTGTTTATAGGTCTATTACAGGTGAAGATATTCAAACTGCGATGAAAAAAATTAAGGATAATAGATAAAGGTAAATAGCGAAAAAAATTAATCAATAGAACATTTATATTGAATGCAATAGATATAAAATTAGTGGCATAAAAAAAATAATGCAAGGAAAATATGCACAACATTTTTAAAAATAAAATCGCTAATGATTCAATGAAAGGGCTAAATTATGGAAATTTAGCTCTTTTTTATGATATGATATAAATGTGTCAGATGACAAACTCTGGAGCATTGGTACAAGTTTACCTTCGCAAAGGAGGTATTGCATTATGACACAAATAGATGAAAGACTGACTAAGGTTGGTCAAAATCTTAAAAAATTTATTTCGGAATCAAAGTATAAGACACAAGTTAGTTTCGCATTGGATGGTATGGGACAAGATCCTTCTGTCATCCGTCGCTGGATTAAACATGGTGTTAATAGTTTATCAACTATTATGTACATTGCCGAGGTTTTAGAAATAGATTTTATGGAGCTTCTGAAATAAGAAGCTTCTTTTTACTCAAGTTTAAAAATAGGACTTTGATAAATATTACAGTAAAATTAAGTCTATTTGGCTTAATTAGTAGTGCAAATAGTGTCCTATGATGTACTCCAATTTCACCATAAAATAGAGACGTAAAAGCAAAACAAATACCCATTCATAGGAAAGAGAGATAGTGCAAACGGCGTCCTATGATGAGCATTAAATGCTTGATAAAGTATAAGTGAAAGTGGAGGGAAGAAAACAATGATAGAAATAAAAAAATATTATGAAGTAGTCGCTAAGTGCGGGCATGTAGGGA